>UEZX01000017.1_pt1 | contig 14124 bp, 14 predicted proteins | sample 1903831 | NCBI WGS metagenome assembly UEZX01 (sample SAMEA4776353, study PRJEB27445) | saltern metagenome | biome: Hypersaline environment; feature: solar saltern; material: Pellet | place: Spain | collected 2012-08 | depth 0 m | reverse complement strand
CCGGGCGGCCATCTCCTCGGGGTAGACGTCGCGAAACCCCTTGAGTCGGTCGTACATGGTCCGCGATTCGGCGGGTTCGCGCTTGAAACTGTTGAAGCCGGAGCGGGGAGGACAGCAGCTCACCGTTCGGGGTCGGCGTCCCGGAGAACCAGTTCGTCGAAGTCGTCCTCGTCGTCGATCTCCCGGAGTGTCTCCGCGACCTCCGCTCTGTCCGCGGCATCGATACCGTCCCAGTCTTCGGCCGCCCACTCATAAAGGCTGAAATCGTTGCTCAGCCACTCGGCGGTCTCGCCCAGAGTTTCATCCTTCTGTTGTTTGCTCTTCAGGTAGGCGTGGAACGATTCGCTCACGCGAATCTGCTTCGTTCCCATAACGGCTCGTTGACGCTGTCAACAATTGAAACCGGCGACGGGTGGGGGGGCCGGCCGAGCCGTCGTTCACCTGCTCTCCCCGACCGGATACAGCCGCATCCAAAAGCGGCTGGCGACGTAGAGTCCACCGCGGTGAACCCGCGCGTGGAACACCCAGTCGGCGGGGGTAGTGATACTGTCGGCTATCGTCACGTGACGGATTTCGACACCCCGGGGTGTCGAAACTCTTCACGTCGTTGTAGCCAACAGTATGAGGGTTCGACGACCCCCGGGCTACGCCGCGATCAGCCCGACACCGACCACCGCCAACCCCGCGGCTGCCAGCCGGATGCCGAACGCTTCCTCCCGGAGGACGACCCCGCCGAGCACGACCGCGACGACCGCCTGAGTGTTGATGATCGGCGACGCGACCGACGCCGGCACTAGGGAAAACGCAAGCGACGTCGCGTGCTCGGCGACGGCGACCCCGCCACCCGCGAGGACGAACCGCGGGGCGGCGTGCCGGAGCGGCACCCACTCCCGGAGCGCCAGCGGGAGGACGACGACGAGCACGCCGCCCAGAAGAAGCGGCACCCACACGGTCAGCGGGATCCCGAACTCCTGGAGGACGAGCCGCTTGCCCACATCGCCGAGCGCGAACGACGCCGCACTCGCCAGGGCAAACTGCGCCGAGCGCGCGGTTGCGGCCTTCCGGATGGGCTCAAGCAGCGGCCCGCTCCGGTAGTTCGCGACGTACACCGCGAGGGTAGCTATCACGACCCCCGAGACCTCAAGCGGCGTCAGCCGCTCGTGGAGGACGAGCACCTCGATCGGGAGCACAAACACCGGGATGATCTTGCTGATCGGCGCGACATACGAGACCTCCCCCAGATCGAGCGCCCGGAGGAAGAGGAGAAACGCGGCCGCGGTGGCGACAATCGTTCCGAGCGTGACACCGACCTCGACGACGCCGACCGCTCCCGGGGATGGGAGCCGGCCGAACCCCCCGCTGGTCGCGGTGATCGGGAGATACCACGCGACCGCCGCGGCGTTGATCCCGACTGTCAGGACCGTCCCCGGATACGCCGAAAAGAACCGTTTGAGCGCGAAGATGTAGCCGCCCCAGATGAACGCAGCCACCACGGCGTACCCGATTCCCGGTCCCGGAGCGAACACGCTCGGAGGTGGGTGTCGGCGGCCAAAACCCGTTCGGATTCCGTCCGCGGCCGCTCGGCGGATCGACTATTCGGCGTCGCACACGCCGCGAACGTACGACTGTTCGTGGTCCGGGAACACCGACTCGACCGCGTCGTCCCCGTGGTCGGCCGCGATCAGCGCGCGGAGTTCGGCCTCGTAGTCGGCCTTCGGGATCGCTTCGGAAGGGCCGGTCTCCACCTGGAGCGTCTCGGCGACCAACCGGTCGACGGCGTTGCGGCCGAGCCCCGCAAGCGGCGAGAGGTAGTCGATCCCGTGGCGGTCCTCCAAGCTCTGTGCCTGCGCCCGGGAGACGGTCGGCACCCGGTCGTCACGACGCGTGCCGTCGGCGACGGCGTCAACGTCGAGTTCGGCTGCCTGTTCTAGGGCGTGTTCGTGGACGTGCTGGATCCCGTTCCGGGGGTAGCCGTCGTCGATCATCAGTCCGGCCGCCTCCTCGGCGACGGTGCGGTCGAGGTCGACCGGCTCGAAGGCGTACCCCAACCGGTCGGCGGCGGTCTCGGCGTGCGTCCAGTCGTCGGTGATCCCGAACCGGCCGGTCACGAGTCGGACGTCGTAGAACGAGTCCAGAAACAGCGCGGCGAGCGTGGAGTCTTTCCCGCCGCTGTAGAGAAGCGCGAGGTCCACGCCTACCGGCGCTGGATATCGAAGCTCTTCGACTCGGGCTGGAGTTCCCGCAGCAGGTCCTGCATCTGCTCGTCGTCGATGCGATCCTGGATCCGGCCGCTCTGTGCGAGCGTGGTCAGCTGTTTCTTGACGGATTCGGCGAACTCGGGTTTCGACATCTCGATGGCGTTCAGCCGCTGGCGGGCGTCATCGGTGAGGTACTGTTTCAGCATCGCCTCCTGTTTGGCCTCCGCTTGCTCGCGGGCGGCCTGCTGTTGAGCCTCGTTGCCGCCGCCCTGCTGGCCATCGGCCTGCTGCCGAAGCTGCTCTTTCTTCTGTTCTCGCAGTTCCTCGAGTCGGTCGTCGTCGGGAGTTCCACTCATCAACTTCGAATTCCGTCGCAGCAGTAAAAACCGTTACGTCGGCAGACGGGGTCAACCGTCCGCGTGATGGGGTCGCTCGCAGTGTCGCCGGCGAGGCGACCGCCGGATCAAGCGTAGCGTTCGAGTTCCGGCCGGTCGAGGTCGTCGAGGACGTCGTTGGCGGCGTTATCGAGGAAACTCCGGCCTTCGGGCGTGATGCGGCGACCCTGGCCTTTCGCGGTCTGGACGAGTCCTTCCTCTTCGAGCTGTTGGAGCGCGGTGCGGATGATCTTCTTGCTGCCGTTCCCGGAGCTGTTCCCGGCGACGCGGTACCGGGTGGAGCCGCGCTTGCGCCCGCCGTACTCCGTGGCGAGACGGTCGACGCCGATCGGCCCCTTCTTTGCGACTTTCCGGAGGAGCGACGCCGTGCGCACGAACCAGAAGTCGTCCTGTTCGGGGGGCATCTCCCGGGTGTGGCCGGTCTTTGCGAACTCGATCCACGCCGGCTGCTCGATTCGATCGGAGAGGCGGTCGGCGACGTCCTCGATGAGGGCGTCGGCCGGAACGTCGTAGACGCTTACCATACCCTCCCGTTCCCGGTGGCGTCGTTTAAAGCCATCGTATCGGGGCTACGGCGGGTGACGCGGTGGTTCAGTCCACCGAGAGAGGGTGGCGCAGTCGCCCGCTAGCCGGGCTCATTCGGGGTCGGTACGGAGCCCGAACCCGGCGCCGATCCACGCCACGACGACCCCGCCGATCAGTACCGGGAGCCAGTAGATCGCGCCGCGGAAGATCACCACGGCCGCGACCGCGGCGGCCTGGGTCACCTGCGGCAGCGGCGCTGCCAGGAGGAGAAGAACCAGAACAGTTTCGATCCCGCCGGCGCCGCCCGGCAGCGGTGTCACGCCCGCGATTGCGCCGATGGGGACGACCACGAACACGACCGACACCGGCACGCTCACGCCGATGGCCTCGAACGCCACCCACAGTGCGGCCGTCTGGCAGAGCCACCCGGTGGTGGAGGCTGCGAGCGCGACCGAAAGCCCCCGCGGGGTGGCGGCGACCCGCTCGATCGCCCGAAAGAAGCCGTCGATGCGGGTTTCGATCCCGTCGGGAGCCGGGACCGGCACACGCGGAAGCCGCCGGGCGAGCGCCCGGACGACCGGCGTCATTCCGGAAACGAGCCGGGCTTCAAGGCCGTAGCGCCGCTGCCACCCGAGATACACCACACTCGGGACCAGAACCGCAAGCGCGACCACACCGCCGACAGCCACGAGGAGACTCCGGTTGGCGCCGAGTGCGACCTCGGTGGCGAAGTAGCCCGCGCCCAGCAGTGCGATCGTGATCGAGGGAACGAAGTTCAGGGTATCCACGCTTGCGATCGCGGCGAGGCCCCGTTCGTACTCCGCGTCGGTGACCCGGGAGATCAGAAACGCCGTGATCGGCTCGCCGCCGGCCTGGCCGAACGGCGTGACGTTGTTCGCGAACGTTGCCCCCGAAAACAGCAGGAACGACGACGGGTACGAACACTCGACACCGAGCACCTCGAGGACGATATAGAGCGACACCGCCCACGCGAGCAGCCACCCCACCGTGGCGACGACGACAAGTGCAACGGCGCGCGTGTCCGCCGCCCGGAGCGTTGCCAGGAGGTCGTCGACGCCGGCGAACGTAAAGAGAACAGCAAACACCACCGTAGCCGCGGCAAAGCCCACGACCGTCGCACGGACGTTCGCCCGGACCATGCGCTTCGGTTGCGCGGTCCGGCAATCAACCCATCGGAACAGGTGCGGTGGGGCTGTTGATACTGTCGGCTATCGTCACGTGAGGTATTTCAATACCCCGGGGTATCGAAACTCTTCACGTCGTCATAGCCAACAGTATGAGAGACGGGTCGCGGGCGTAGGCCCCATGGCATGGTGAGGGCTTTTTCCCCGCCCGCACCGGAGGCCGCGCATGGACGAACGCTCGGCGCTCCGACGGCTCGCTGCCGCGGTCCCTGCCGCCGGCGACGATGCCGCCGTGGTCGACGACTTGGTCGTGACCACGGACATGCTCCACGAGACGACGGACTTTCCGACGGGGACGACCCGGTACACCGCGGGGTGGCGGGCGGTCGGCGCCTCCCTCTCCGATGTGGCCGCGATGGGCGCCGACGCGACCGCGGCGGTCGCGGCGTACGCGGCGCCGACGCTCGATGAGGCCGAACTCGACGCGTTCGTCGCGGGCGCGGTCGATGTGTGCGAGACGGTGGGGACCGAGTACGTCGGCGGCGACCTCGACACGGCATCGGAGTTTACCGTGGCGACGACCGCAGTGGGCGAGGCCGACGCCCCGGTGCGGCGGTCGGGGGCGGCACCCGGCGAGGCGGTCTGTGTGACCGGTCGACTCGGCCGGACGGCCGCGGGACTCGGGGCGTTCGACGCCGGCGACGTCGACCGCGGCAACGATCTGTTTCAGTTCCCTCCCCGCGTCGACGCCGGAGTTGCGCTCGCCCCGCACGCAACCGCGATGATGGACTCTTCCGACGGGCTTGCCCGGTCGCTCCACCAGCTCGCGGCGGCCTCCGGCGTGGGCTTCGATGTCGACCGGACGGCGGTGCCGGTCCACGACGCGGTCGACGACTACGCCAGTAATGCCAACGATCGGTGGGAGATGGCGGCGACCGTCGGCGAGGATTTCGAGTTGGTGTGTACGCTCCCGTCGGAAGCGGTCACCGCGGCTCGTGACGCCCTCCTTGTCGATCTCAGTGTGATCGGCGAGGTAACAGAAAGCGGTGTCACGACGGACGGCGAGCCCCTTGCCGACGAGGGGTACACCCACGGGTGAGCGGATCCGGCGGACCGGTGTCGGCTGCAGATCGAGTTCAGATAGTTGTCACTTGCACCGGGACGAGCATGAAACAGAGTGCGCCGAGTGCGAACGTGGCGAGGCCGACGACGATCCGTGGGGTGTCGAGCGGCGCGTCGTCGATGGGGTTCGCGGGCCCTTTGAACGCGATGAACGCCGAGAGCAGCCCCCAGAAGCCCCACAGCCCGACCGACTCGTTGAGCGCGTACCCCAGCACGTAGTGGAGGTACGCCGCGATACCGAACAGCGCGGCAGGCACCAGGGCAGCGACTCGTTCCTGGGACTCGCCGAGCATTGCCCGCACGATGTGGCCGCCGTCGAGTTGGCCCACCGGGAGCAGGTTCAGGACGGTGAAGAACATCCCCACCCACCCCCCGATGATGACGGGGTTGACTGCGACCGCGGGGTCGGCGTACTCCGTGGGTTCCCCCAGTATCGCCGCAATGAGGTTCAAAAGCGGCGGGTTGTTGAACACAAGCGCCTGGCCGGTCCCTTCGAGTGCCCGGGCCGGCACCTCGACCGGGGGCAACGAGAGCCCGATTGCCGTGACGACGATCGTGGCCGCGAGCCCCGCGATCGGGCCGGCAACCCCGATGTCGAACAGCGTCTTCCGGTCGGGCATCTGCCCGCGCATCCGGATGATCGCGCCGAGCGTCCCGAACGGGAAGATAAACGGGATCACGTACGGCAGCGACACGTCGACGCCGTGGTACCGTCCCAGGGCGTAGTGGCCGAGTTCGTGGGTCGCGAGCACACCCAACACGGCAGCGGTGAACGGCCACGCCCGGAGGAGTGCGAGCGGGTTCGCACGGATCTCCGAAAGCGGAATATAGTACCAGGTCAGCGCGCCGACCAACAGCGTCGAGACGATTGTCGCAAGGAACAGCCCGATGTTCTTCCACGGGATCCCGTCGAGTCCGCTTGTGATCGGACGGGCGACCACCACGTCGGCCCGACCGGTTTCGGCGGTCGACACCTGGACCTCGTACCCCGCCTCGCGGAACGCGGTCCATACCTCCTGCACCAGCATCTGCTCGGGCACGAGCGATTCGCCGTAAAAGAGTACCCGGTCGCCGTCACGCCGTGTCTCGCGGAGGTGGAATACCGAACGAAGGGTCTCAACCGGCGGATCGGACGCCGAGTCGGTCGATTCCATTAAAACGACGTACGGGGCTCAATCGGATAAATTCCGCGACAGTCGTACGTGGAGACACGCCGGGGGACCGCGGCGCGGTGGGGCAGGGCGGCGGCGACGGGTGGTTACGCTTTCTGTGCGGGTTCGATCCGCCAGGTGGTCGCGCTCGTGTACGACCACTTCTCGACGGTCAACCCCGTGGTGGAGTCCCGGAGTTTCACCATCAGCGCGCCGATCTCTTTGGGAGAGAGCCCGACCTCGTCGGCGATGAACTTGGATTTGAAATACATCTCACCGTCCTGTGCCTTCTCGAGGAGGTACGCCCGCAGGCGGTCCTCTTTCGACGGCTCGTCGCTCGGCGATTCGGCGGAGGGGGTTGTGGTTGCGCTCATTGGTGTCGCCTCGATTCCGCTTTGACCCCGACAGAGTATATAAAGGGTGGAACGTTCGGTGTAATTCGCCACGATTTAGGCCTAAACCGAGCTGTGATCGATAGTTTAGAACGGTCTCAGAATTATTTAGACCGTTTACAAGTTATGCTAAGTCTTTATTTTGTCGCAAAACGGGTGAATCGTATTCACAGCGAAAGCGCCGGGTCGACCCCGAAAACGGGGGTGTACTCCCGGCGCCGGGAGTGCTGCGCAGTGGCGCGGGTGTCGGCGATACCGACGTGACGATAGCCAACAGTATCAGGAGCCTGACTACTCCCTATCGTGGACCCAGAAGTCCTCCTCGACGGTGGTCTCGCGTTTGAAGATCGGGACCTCGTCTTTCAGCCGGTCGATCCCGTCCGAGACCGTCTCGAAGGCCTCCGCGCGGTGGCCTGCGAGGACCACCACGAAGACGATGTCTTCGCCCGCTTCGAGGGTCCCGGTTCGGTGGAACATCACCACCTCCTCGATGCCCTCACGCTCCATCAGTTCGGACTCGATCGTCCGGAACCGATCGTCGGCGACACCCTCGTATTTCTCGAACGTGAGTCGGAGCGTCCGCGGATCCTCCTCGCCGTCTTTCGCCCGTACTCGGCCGGTGAACGTTGCAATCGCGCCGGCCCGGCGGGCGCGGGGCGACGACTTCACCTGTTCGACGAGTGTTTCGAGCGTGACGTGTGGGTCGGCGTCGGCCACCGCGTCGAGCACGGATTCGGTGTCGATGTCGGCTTCGGTGTCGGCCGAAATCACCGTTCGCCCGTGGTCGGCGTCGCCGAGAGAGACCGTCGGAACCGTCGTTTCGGCGAACCCAACGAGCAGTGCGTGGTCGTGCGTCGCCGCGAGGTCGTCGAGGATGTCGTCCAGACCGCGGTCGGACCCGCGTGCACTCCATACGCCGTCGTCGTTGATGTGGTAGGCGGCCGCGACACCGTCGGGGGAGCCGCTATCGTCCGGCGAGCCTCCGCCCGTGTCGGACCGTTCGACGACCGCGACACGCCCGTCCAAGTGCGGCGCGACACGATCGCAAAGCGTCCGCGCGCCAGGGCCGACGATACCGAGTACCTGCATACCCACCAGTCGGGGCACCGATCGGCTTTATACTGTCGGACAGCCGGAAGCCCGGCACGAGCGGCCGGGTCCAGGATGTCACCGGCGCAACTCGGTCGATCAGGGTTGGCAACCCTTAAGCCCGGTTCGGGGCAACCACGGGGCAATGAGAGTCGTCGTCTGCATCGGCGGGAGCGTGCTCGCGCCGGAGCTGGACCCACACCGCGTCGAGGGCCACGCCGAAATCATCGAAGGGCTCGCGGCCGAGGGGTGTGCCGTCGCCGCCGTCGTGGGTGGCGGCGGGGTCGCCCGGGACTACATCGGCGCCGCTCGCGACCTCGGCGCGAACGAGGTCCAACTCGACCAGATCGGCATCGACGTGACCCGGATCAACGCCCGGCTACTCATCGCCGCGCTCGGTCCGGAGGTGGACCCGAAGGTGGCCCACGACTACGAGGACGCCGGCGACGCGGTCCGCCGGGGCGACGTGTCGGTGATGGGCGGCGTGATGCCCGGACAGACAACCGACGCGGTGGCGGCGGCGCTCGCGGAGTATATCGGCGCCGACCTGCTCGTCTACGCAACGAGCGTCGACGGAGTGTACAGCGCCGACCCCGACGCCGACCCCGACGCCGAGAAGTACGATCGACTGACGCCCGCAGAGCTGGTGGACGTGATCGCGCCGATGAGCCGCGACGCCGGCGCGTCCGCACCGGTCGACCTGCTCGCAGCGAAGCTCATCGAGCGCTCCGGGATGCGGACCATTGTCCTCGACGGCACCGACCCAGAGCGGATCGGCGCGGCGGTGCGTCGCGGCGACCACGGCGGCACCGACGTGGTCCCGGCCGGCGCCGCCGACGACCCGACCTACTGGGCGGAGGGGTGAGTGATGGCCGACGGCACCCGAAGCGACGAGAGCCAAAGCGAGCCCGGCGACGGGTCGGACGCGACGACGGAGTCACACCGCGCGTTCTGGGCCGAGGCAGTCGCCGACGGGATCGAGACCCGCGGCCCCGACGACCCGATCGTGATCAAAGGCGGCGTCTCCCCTTCGGGGGTCGCCCACCTGGGCAATTTCAACGAGATCATGCGCGGGCACTTCGTGGCGGCGGTCCTTCGGGATCGGGGCCACGAAGTGCGGCAAGTGTTCACTAGCGACGACCGCGACCCGCTTCGGAAACTCCCCCGGAAGCTGGCTGACCCCGACGGCAATATCGTCGGACTCGGCGAGGTCGACGCCGGCGCGCTCGGCCGGAACCTCGGAAAGCCCTACACCGACATCCCGGACCCGTTCGGCGACGCCGACTCCTACGCCGCACACTTTGCGTCCCTCCTGAAAGCCGACGCCGATCGGCTCGGGGTGCCGGTCGAGATGATCTCCAACACCGACCTCTACGAAGATGGCACCTTCGAGCCGGTCATCGAGCACGTGCTCGAACGCGTCGAGACGGCCCAGGAGGTACTCGGGCAGTACCAGGCGAAAGTCGACGGCGACTACGTCCCGTTCAATCCGATCTGTTCGAACTGCGGGACGGTCACCGAGACCGTCACCGACATCGACCTCGACGCCGGCACCGTCGACTACACGTGTACGGATATGACCGCCGGCGGGGACACAATCGAGGGGTGCGGCCACGAGGGCACCGCCACGTTCCGGGAGGGAAAGCTCCCGTGGCGCTTCGAGTGGCCCGCCCAGTGGCGGGTGCTCGGGGTCGACTTCGAGCCCTTCGGGAAGGACCACGCCGAGGGATCGTGGCCCTCCGGCGAGGACATCGCCCGTGAGGTCCTGGAGATCGAGCCGCCGGTCCCGATGACCTACGAGTGGTTCACCCTGAACGGCGAGGCGTTGTCGTCGTCCGCCGGCAACGTCGTCACCGTCCCGGAGATCCTGGACCTGTTGGAGCCGGCGGTCCTTCGGTACTTTTTCGCGCTGGACCCGCGGCGGGCCCGGGATCTTGACCTCTCGACGCTCGACCAGTTGGTCGACGACTTCGACCGGTTCGAGCGGGCGTACTTCGGCGACGTCGACGACGAGTCGATCTCCGCGTTCGCCGAGCGCGCCTACCCGTACGTCGTGAGCGAGGTGCGCGACGAGCGGGTCCGGCTACCCTACACCTTTGCGGCCGTCCTGGGAATGACCGACGACCGGGACCTCCGGATCGAGATGGCGAGAAACGAGGGGTATATCGACGACGACACCCCAAAGTGGGCGATCGAGGCGGCGCTGGAGCGGGTCGATCGTGCACGCGCGTGGGCCGAGCGGCTGGACAACGCGTACAACTACCGGCTCCAGGAGACGCTCCCCGACGTCGACTTCGACGGCGACGTTGCGGCCGCGCTCGACGACCTCGCGGAGTTCGTCGCGGCGGGCCACGACGGCGAGGCGATCCAAGGCGAGATGTACGAGACCGCCCGACGCCACGGGGTCGAGGTGGGCGAGTTCTTCGAGGCGGGTTACCTGCTCTTTTTCGACCAGCCCCAGGGCCCGCGGCTGGGGGAGTTCCTCGGCGAACTCGACTCCGAGTTCGTGGTCCGGCGGCTGCGACGCGAAGGGTAGCCGGTTTCGCTCCACCGCGTATCGGTCCCACAGCGAGAACGCCCCGTTTACGACGGCTGCGACCGCCCGTCCGGCGTGACCACTTACACGAAACGGGCATCAACGCGGTCGGGAACCGTTGAGCGACCGCCGGCGGACCTCGTAGAAGCGGCCGTCGAACGGATTCGGCCTTTCGGTAGCACCGGCCGAACGGGTTGGTGCCGGGACGAGCCACGGGAGGAACCCTACGTGACGCTGTCAGGCCTCCGGCTCCTCCGGGTCGACGACGAGAACAGGCACGGCTTCGGCGTGAACGACCGCCTCGGTCACGCTCCCGAGCACGAGGGTTTTGAACGCCGACCCGCCCTTCGACCCCATCACGACGACGTCGATGTCGTTGGCGTCGACGTACGCGAGAAGCTCCTCGTGCGGGGTGCCTTCCCGGATGGCGGTGGTGACTGCGAGTTCCGACCCACCCTGGTCTCCGACCGCCGCGAGTGCGGCCTCGCCCTCGGTTCGGAAGTGCTGACGCACGGTCTCGGGGTCGACAATCGCGTTATCGTACGCCGTTCGGGTTTCGATAACGTACACCGCGTGGAGGTCGGCGCCGGACTGTCGGGCCAAACCCACGGCGTGTTTCACCGCCCGCTGTGCGGTAGGGCTCCCGTCGGTCGCAACGAGGACCTGTTCGTACATATCCCGGTGTACGGGGACCGGCACAAAGACTTCGAGGGTGGTCATACTGTTGGCTATACCGACGTGAAGATTTTCGATACCCCGGGGTATCGAAATCCGTCACGTGACGATAGCCGACAGTATCAGGACGTCGGCGGAACCGCAATCACCGGGACATCCACCGTGCGAAGGACGGTCGACACGACGCTTCCCAGGAGCTGCCGGTTGAGCGCCGACCGGCCGGACGCGCCCATCACCAGCAGGTCGACCCCGGCCGTGGCGGCGTAGTCGCGAACGCCGGCGGCGACACCCCCGCGTGGCGTCGCCCGTTCGACTGCGGTGTCGACCGTAACGTCCGGCGCAGTCGTTCCGATCCGGCTTGCGACCGCGTCGACGGCGTCCTGGCCTCGTCGTTCCAGCCGGTCCACGAACGCGGGTTCGAGGCCACCGGCGTTGAACACGCCGCCCTCGGCCTGGAGGTCGACGACGTTCAACACGTGAACCGCGGCACCGAACGCCCGTGCGATCGCCGTGCCGTGCGGGACGGCCGCGCCGGCACTGTCGCTCCCGTCAGTGGGGAGCAGAATACGCGAGTAGGCCGGTGTTGCTCCGGTGTCGGCGTCGCTATCCGGAACGACGAGCACGGGGGTGTCGCTCCGGTGGAGTACGCGTTCGGTAACCCCACCGAGGAGTCGGTCCCCGAGCCCCGTCGTGCCCTGTCGCCCAACGGCGATCAGGTCCGCGTCCCGGTCGGCCGCGTACTCGGTGATCCGGGTGGCAGGGGCGCCGTCGACGACGTCCGTCGCGACGGGCCGGACGGTCTCGGGGGCGAGCGCCGCAACGTCGTCGACGATCGCCTCCGCGTTCGACCGGAGCCGCGCTCGCTCGTCGTCGGTCGCCGTGAGCCGTAGCGCCCGGCGCGCAACGACGGACAGAACCGAGACGCTCGCACCGAACCGGGCTGCAAGCGCGAATCCGTGTCTGGCTGCGGTCGTCGCGCCGTCGCTGCCGTCCACGGGGATCACAATGTGATCGTACATGGCCTTGTCACGGTGTTCACAACCCACCTGCTTCACAGTTTCCGGTGGCCCCACCCGAACTATCGACCGGGGCGCCGACCCGTGTCGTGGGCCTGCGACCGATCGTGGGCCCACGGCCGATCGTATGCTTCCCGGACCCGACACGTCTTTTTGCGCGCAACCCCTCTATTCCAACGATGAATACGCTTCTGTGGGTGCTCGTCGGACTCGCCGGCTACTCGGCGGTCGCACTCGCTCTCTCGCGGCGCGGCCTGCTTCCGAGTTCGGTCCGGCTCCAGGGTCCTTTTACCACCGTCCACACGAAACGGGGGCGGGCGTTCATCGACTGGATCGCCACCCCCAAGCGGTTCTGGCGGGCGTGGACCAACCTCGGGGTCGGTGCCGCCTTGGTGATCATGGCCGGAATGTTCCTCTTTTTGCTGCTGCAGGGGATCGCGATCCTCCAGTCGCCCCCGCCGGCGTCGTCGGTGAACCAGCCGCAGAACTTTCTGGTGGTTCCCGGCGTCAACGACTTCCTGCCGCTGTCTGTCGCGCCGGAGATCATCTTCGGGCTGCTCGTCGGATTGGTTGTCCACGAGGGTGGCCACGGCATTCTCTGTCGTGTCGAGGGGATCGAGATCGAGTCGATGGGGGTGTTCCTGCTCGCAATCATCCCGCTCGGCGCGTTCGTCGAACCCGACGAGGAGAGCCAGCGCGAGGCGTCGCGTGGCGGCAAAACCAGGATGTTCGCCGCGGGCGTCACCAACAACTTCGCCGTGACAATCGTCGCGTTCGCGCTGCTTTTCGGGCCGATAATCGCCAGTATCGGCGTCGCCCCCGGGCTGGCGGTCGCCGACACCTACGGCGGATCGCCCGCCGCAACCGCCGGGATCGGCCCCAGCGACCGGATCACCGCGGTCGGGGACGTCCCCGTCGACAACGAGACCACGCTGGACGCCGCGCTGCTCGAATCCGACGACCGGACGGTGACAGTCGCACTCGACGGCGGGGCGAGCGCGGCCGACCGGGAGGCCCGAACGACCGAGGTCGAGCGGTCGGTGGTGGTGGTCGACTCGGTTCCCGGCAACCCCGCGAACCTCTCTGTCGATGGCGATGCGGTAAACGTCACCAGGGTGAACGGGTCGGCGGTGGCAACCCGACCCGGGTTCGCCGACGCCGTCGGTGAGAGCCGGGTCGTCGAACTCGAGACCGAGCGGGGGACCGTCACCATCCCCGCCGGGGCGTACCTGACGCGGGTCGCCGACGACGGCCCGCTTGCAGACGCGGGGGCACCGGCCGACTCCGGCGTAATCGTGACTGCGATCGACGGCGAGCGCGTCGTGACTGCAGCGGAGTTGACCGGGGCGCTCGATTCGACCGACCCCGGCCAGACCGTGTCGGTGGAGGTCTACCACGACGGCTCAGCGGAGACCTACGAGGTGGAACTCGGCACCAACCCCCAGGACGGCACCGGCTTCCTCGGGGTCAACATCTTCCCGGGGACGAGCGGGCTCCTCGTGACTGACTTCGGCGCGCAGGCGTACCCCGCCGGAACGTATCTCGAACTCCTCGGCGGCGACGGCGGCCCCGACGCCACGAGCCTCTCGGGAGCGATCGCGGAGTCGCCGCTCGGCACCGTCTACATCTCCCTGGTGCTGCCGCTTGCCTCCTTGGTGCTCGGCATCCCCAACTTCCCGGGGTTCACCGGTAACGTGCTGAACTTCTACAGCATTGGCGGGCCGCTGGGCGCTCTCGGCGGCGGGGTGTTCGCCCTCGCGAACGTGGCCTTCTGGATGGCGTGGATCAACCTCCAACTCGCGCTGTTCAACTGCATCCCCGGATACCCGCTCGACGGCGGCCGGATCCTCCGGACCAGCGCGGAGGCGGTTGTCGCCCGG
>UEZX01000016.1_pt1 | contig 14413 bp, 18 predicted proteins | sample 1903831 | NCBI WGS metagenome assembly UEZX01 (sample SAMEA4776353, study PRJEB27445) | saltern metagenome | biome: Hypersaline environment; feature: solar saltern; material: Pellet | place: Spain | collected 2012-08 | depth 0 m | reverse complement strand
GGTCGCCACCCCGAGTGAGGCCGTCCAGGCGGCGCTGGACGCCGGCCACGAACTCGATTACCACCAGTTGGAGTAGCCCCTGCACCCGGACCTGTATCCCGGGTGAGGAATGTCGCGCGGGCAGGCGACAGAGCCGAACCGGTCACCCCGGTCACGCCGCACGCGCGCCGCCGCCCGACTCCGCCATCCGCCAGACGATCAGTCCCCCGAGCACGCCGAGAGCGACCGCGAATCCGAACACCACGGCGTACGTCCCGGCGGTCGTGACCAACTCCCCGACGATGACAGGCGCGACGAACGACCCGAGCCACCCCGCGACGCTTGCGAGCGCCACGGCGGTTCCGGCCGCGCTGGGGTCGACGAACTCCTGGACGGACTGGTACAGCAGCCCGATCTGAAGTTGAATGAACACCCCCGAAAGGACAAGCATCGTCACCAGAACGGCGACTGTGGTGCTGTAGAACATCGCAACGGCCAGCACGATGGCACCGAGAAAGGAGACGGCAAAGACGGGTCGACGCCGCTGGCCGAGCCACCCGTCCGAGAGCCACCCACCCGCGGGTCGGGCGAGGATGCCGACAGCCGGAAACAGCGCGACGAACGACCCGCTCTCGGCGAGTGAAACGCCGAACTGGCGGCTGATATACGTCGGCATCCACGAGTTGAAGACCATATACAGCGAGTAGCCGAGAACGGTGACGGCGACGACGGCCCAGACGTTCCGGTTCCGGAACACGCCTTTGAACTCCTCCATCGTCGCCGGAGCCGGCGCCGTACCGTACCGCGAGACGGCCCCGGCGGCGACGTAGAACGCGACCGACAGTAGCAGCGCCGCCCCGCCGAAGACCGGAAAGACCCCGGGCCAGCCGACGACGCCGGCGACACGAGGCGCGCCGAGTTGTCCGAGGGCGTACCCCGCCGGATAGCCCGAGATGATCACCGAAGTCGCTGTGGCCCGTCGGTTCGGCGGGAAGATGCTCGACGCGACGTTGATGCTGACAACCCAGAGGACGAACATCCCGACGCCGGCGAACAGCCGCGACGCGATCAACGGTATGACGTTCCCGCCGCTGGCGGCGAGCCAGTCGCCGACGCTCCCGGCGAAGAGGACAGCCGCCGCACCCGGAACGACAGCGCGGGTGTCGACGCGGTCGAGGTACACGCCGAGGGGAATGCCGATCACCGTTGCGGCGACCTGTGGCATCGAGACGAGCGCCGCGGCCGTCGCCTCGGTGATACTGAGATCGGCCATCATCAACGGGAGGATGCTGGCGGGAGTGATGAGGTAGGCGCCGACGAACAGGAGGACCAACCACCCGGCGGCGATAGCCATGCCCTGCCGCGCCGAAACCCCGGTACGGCGACGAATACCGGTCGGTGCGTCCCCGCCCATACTATCGCTGGTCGAACGCCGGATTAATGCCTGTCGGTCGCGCCGTGGAACGGCGGTCCGTCGCAGTTGTCGACGGTTCCCGTGGCGCAACCGGTGCCGGAGCGCGCGGGCAGAGTCCCCGGACCCGGAGGCGATAACTCCTCGCGCAGTGTTCCGGCCGTACGAGTCTGGCGGTGATGCGGTCGATCCGCACGGTCGGTCGGGGGGCACGATTGCCGGGGTGGTTGTGATGCTGTATCCCGACATCTCGTTGGGGTAGCGGACGAGTCAAGGGTAGCGGACGGGTCAAGGGTCGCGCCAGGTCGGTGTGATCCCGGGACCCCGTCAGATCGGGGTGAGTCCGACCGTGCCGAGTCCCCAGACGACAGCGCTGATCGCGAGGGCGACGAGCACGAGCCCGACGACGCGCGGAACCGAACTGAACGGCCCGGCGAGCAGCGCAAGCGTGTTAAGCGTCATCCTCTGTCACGTCGGCGTACTCGACGCTTGTGCCCCCCGCGACGGGCTGGAGGAGGTACCGTCCGGTCTGCCCCAGGCTGACGGGCGTGAAATCGCCGGTGAACGTCGTCACCTGGTCTGCGCGGATCTCGAAGGGGTGTTTGAACTGCAGCGGCGCCCCGCCGGGCGTGTCGACTTGGGCGTCGCCGCCCTCGGCGAGCACGCTCTCGACGTTCGTGACGTCGAGTTGGAGGAACTCGTAGCTCCCCACGTCGAGTTCGCGCTCGTCGACGAGGTCGGTGGTGCCGTTCTGAAGTTGCACGAGGTCCGCCTCCTGGGACTCGCCGAACTCGTGGTACGTCCGGGCGTCGCTCTCGTCGATGTCGCCCGCCTCCTGCTCGACAACCGTCTCGGTGGCGTCGCCCGAGCCGTCGGCCGTGCCGCCGTCCTGGGTGGTCGCAGTAGTGTCGCCCGTCGCGGGCTTGACCCAGATGCCCTGAATCGTGACCACACACGACTCGAAATCCGAGATGTCTCCGGGCTGATCCGTGACCCGGGTTGCGAGGGTCCCGGTAGCCGAGGCCGTGCCGGCACAGCCCGCGAGCCCGAGTGTACTCGCCGCTGCGACGCCCGCCGTCTTGAGGTAGCTCCGTCGGTCGAGTTCAATCATCACAGTCGGACGTAAACGCCATTTGAGCCGAATGTCGCTGGTCGAGAGCGCGGACCGATCAAATACGCCGATCGACACCGACACGGGGGATCGCCGCGAGCATCGACCCCGTCTCGCGCGGTGTGATCGGTTGGGAGATACCCGCAGGCGTTAGGCGTCGGACTCGGCGTCGACGGGGATCGCCACGCCGTCCTCGTTGTCACGGACCGGGCGTCCGCCGTCCGGGATCGGGGTGACAGCCGAGATGTCACCCGTCGCGGCGTCGACAGCGTTGCCGGCGAGGTAGCCGACGGCGCCGCCGAGTCCCGCCGACAACCCGGTCGCAAACGGGCCCACGCGGGCGCCGGCGCTGGCCCCTACCTGGCTCCCGACCGCCGCGCCGGCTTTGGCGTACTTGCTGCGCTTCTTCGATTTTCGGAACGGACAGAGTCCGGGCATCGTGGTATAGCATACGGGACCGGCCCACTTGTAGGCCGCGGCCACCAGTATGTTTCATACGCATTATTGTAACGAATTCCCGTGCATCGTCGGAGACGGGGTCGACGATGGCCGGTAATTGACTATAATAATCCGTATCAGTTGTCTCTCGTGGAAGCGCTGCCAACAACCCGAAAGCACGGTTAACGTTAACTGTATCCATGTCTTTGTGTATCACGGACACATCATGTGTCACTTCACGCCACGACGGAATGAATCGGTTGAAGCGGAACACGAAGAGAACGAGGACGAAGCCGACCCCGGCTTCACCGAGATGGAGGAGGCCGAAGACGTCCGGATCGTCACGGACGGCGGCGACGAGTGAACCGGGCGTCGGACGACGCCCCGCCTTTTTAATTATTTGCGGAATGCCGGACGTGGCAGGGTGCGCCCGACTATCGGTTGGACTTGCACAAGGTCCGTCGGAATCGCAGGACAACGTAGACCCTGTCGGTTACGGTCCAACCAACAAGTGAATGGGCCCTATGGGGTTCGAACCCATGACCACCCGGTTATGAGCCGAGCGCTCTGACCAGACTGAGCTAAGGGCCCCGACGGGAACCAGTATCGCGGACTCCCTCTTAGACGTTGTCGTTGCGCCCGACGACACCCCGGCCCGTACCATCCCGGAGCCACGGCTCACCGGTCTGGATCCGGAGAATCGACGCCGTCGCCAGGGCTCGAACCTGGGACCACCTCGTTAACAGCGAGGTGCTCTACCACCTGAGCTACGACGGCTGATCTACACACGAAAATAGATCGAGACGGAATGATAGGGCTTTCGTTTTCCCACCGGGTGTCCGGAATCGACCGACAGAGGCCGGCTCCAGACCTGACCCACAGCCGGGCGTCACCGCGGACCGACACCCTTTCGCCGCGGCCCGACGAAATCGCGGCAACGATGGCCGACGCCGAGGAGCACAGCGGAGTGATCGCGGCGGTCCGTCGGCGTGTCACTCCCGACGAGACCGAACGGGCGGCGATGCGCGACGCCGTGGCGCGGCTCTCCGAGCGGATCAGGGTAGAAGTATCGGACCTGCCGGCCGACGCCGACGTCGTCCAGGTGGGGTCGACCGCGCGTGGCACATGGCTCGCCGGCGACCGCGATATCGACCTTTTCATCCGGTTTCCGCCCGATCTCGACCGGGAGCGGTTGGAGCGCTACGGACTCTCCGTCGGGAACGCAGTGCTGCCGACGGGCCACGAGGCGTACGCCGAGCACCCGTACGTGACCGGGACGTTCGAGGGGTTCGATATCGACCTCGTGCCGTGTTACGACGTGGCGAACGCCGCTACCCCGCAGTCGGCGGTCGACCGGACCCCCCATCACAACGCCTACCTCACCGCGCGACTCGACACCGACACCGCGGGCGAGGTGCGGGTGTTCAAGCAGTTCCTCAAGGGGATCGGCGTCTACGGCAGTGACCTCCGGACCCGGGGGTTCTCGGGCTACCTCTCGGAGTTGCTCGTGCTCGAATACGGCGGTGTCGACTCGTTACTCGAAGCGGCCGCAGAGTGGCACCCGCCGGTCACCTTCGACCCCGAGGATCACGCGACAGAGGCCCACGACGACCCGCTCGTGATGGTCGATCCGACCGACCCGGCGCGGAACGTCGCGGCGGTCTGCTCGGCGACGAACGTCGCGCGGCTCCAGCACTACGCCCGGGAGTTCCTTCAGGACCCGCGGGACGGGCTGTTCGAGCCCGACGAGGCGGAGCCGCTGGATGCGACGGCGGTCCGAGGCCACATCGAACACCGGGAGACCGCACCGGTCGCGGTCGTCTTCGACGCGCCCGATATCGTCGACGACCAGCTGTACCCCCAACTGGCGAAGTCGCTATCGGGCGTCCGCGACGGGCTCGACCGTCGGGGATTCGAACCCATCCGCGCTACGACATTCGCCCACGACCGGGCGGTACTGTTCGTGGAGCTCGCCCACCGCCGACTTCCGAGGGTCGAGCGCCACGCGGGCCCGCCGGTCCACGTTCGGGAGCACGCTGAGGGGTTCTACGGGACGTACGCCGGCAGCAGTCCCGCGGTCGACGACGGCACGGCTCCCGGCCGCGACGCCGAACACGGGGATAACGCCGACCACGAAGCCACATACGGCCCGTTCGTCGACGGCGACCGGTACGTTGTCGAGCGCGACCGATCGTTCGCCGACGCTGCCGCGTTCCTCCGCTCGGAGGAACTGTTCGGCGTCGGGCTGGGGACACGGGTCGAAAGTCGGCTTCGGGAGGAGTACGAGGTCCTCGTCGGTCCGGCAGTTGCGGACCTCTGCCCCGAGTTCGGACGGGAGTTGGCCGACTACTTCGACCCGCAGCCCTGATCGGGACGTCGCGTCGGGTGGATCAGTCGAGACCGTGAACGTCGCGGAGTTCCGCGACCATCGCCCGGGTGTCCTCGTCGGCGTCGTCGTCGGGTTCGATCGGCGGGCGGCCGTCGAACGTCTCATGGACCATCGCGACGCCCTCCGAGAGGGTATCGAGGCCGTACCCGCCTTCGAGGACGAACGCAAGCCCCGCGCCGACGTCAGTCACAAGCGAGCGGACCCGGTCGGTCAACAGGGCGTACCCCTCCGTTGAGACGCGCATCCGGGAGATCGGGTCGTGGCGGTGGGCGTCGAACCCCGCGCTGACGACGAAGAGGTCCGGATCGAACCGCTCGATCGCCGGTCGGACGAGCGCTTCGACCACGAGGAGGAACTCCGGATCCCCGGCGCCTGCCGGGAGCGGGACGTTCAGCGTCGTTCCTTCCCCCGCGCCGGCGCCCGTCTCCTCGGCCGCACCGGTGCCGGGGTAGAGCCCCTCCTCGTGGATCGACGCGTAGAACACGTCGTCGTCGTCGTAGAAGATGTCTTGGGTGCCGTTGCCGTGGTGGACGTCCCAGTCGAAGATGACCGCCCGGTCGACGTCGATCGCGGGATCATCGAGCACCGACTGGACCGCCACGGCAGCGTTGTTCACGAAGCAGAACCCCATCGCGTCGTCGGCGATGGCGTGGTGACCCGGCGGTCGCCCGACCGCAAAGGGCGTGTCCCGACCGTCGGCGCCGGTTGCGGCCTCGCGGGCGGCCCACTCCGCAAGACCCGCGGAGGCGCGCGCGGCGTCCCAGGTATCCGCGGACGCGACCGTGTCGGGATCCCAGTTCCCGCCGCCGTCCGCACAGAACGACCGGATCTCCTCGACGTAGTCGGGGGTGTGGACGGCCGCCACGGTCGACTCCGTCACCGGATCGGCCTCGACGTAGGAGACGCCGTGGCGCTTCGCGAGCGCACGCCGGATCGCGCGGATCCGGTCTGCGGTCTCGGGGTGGCGGTCACCGGTATCGTGTGCGAGGCAGGCCTCGCTGTGGCCGAACCGCATCCTACTTGAAGAGGGCGAAATACGTCTCGATGTCTTCGGCCTGAATCGTCCGGCGGTCGGCGTGCCGCGCCAACGTCGCGGCCGCGCTTGCGACGTTGTTGGCGTAGTCCTCGAGGATGTCCGCGAGCGCGATCCGGGCATCCATCGAGACGCGGTACCGGTCGTCGATCCTTAGGCGGGCGATACGGTCGATCGGTGCGATCGGAAGCTCGAGGTCACGGCGACTCACGACCTGCTGAACGCCGAAGTCCTGCGCCATCAACGTCTTCCGGCCGTCGTCACCGGCACGGTCGGCAGCATCGACAGCGAGCGCCGCCCCGTGGGTCTGTACCTGGCGTGCAAGCTCCTCGGCTGCCCCGGAGCTGACCCGGAGGTCGCCGGCCTGCCGTCGGATGATGGTGTCTACAGGCGCGAACGGCAGTTCGACACTCATTACCTATATCAACCGTTCGACCGTGGTATAACGCTTTCCGTGCGCGGAGCTAACAGCCCGGGAGAGTGGCTACAGTCACGCGGCTGTCCGTAAGACCGCCCCAGCCACTCCGGGGCGGTACCCAGTTCCGAGAGTCACTCCACCCGCTCGACCTCGACGGCGGTGATGGTGCCATCGGCAACGGGGCCGGTGACACGTACCTTCTCGCCGAGCCGGAGCGAGTCGTCGGTCTCGACGCTCCGGGTCTCGGTGCCGTTGTCGAGCACGACCGGGCTTCCGGCCTGGACGACAGTCCCGGTGAACGTCTCGGGTTCCCCGTCGGAATCCTCGTTCGGCGGCTCCGCCACTGCAGCGGCCGCCGAGCCGGTCGAGCCGTCGGCGCTCGCATCACTGCTCGGCGGCGAGGACGCGCCGGATCCCGCGTCGGCGTCGCTCGCGCCGTCACCGCTGAACGCGCCGAGCCCGGTCGATTGGCCGCCCCCGTCTCCGGTGGCCGACTGCGCGGCCATGGCTCCCGTGTCGGTGGCGTCCTCGGGTGCATCGTCCATCACGTTGACTGTCGACTGCCACCCCGCTGAGGCTTCGAGGTCGTCCTGCCACCCCTCCTGGATCTCCACGTCGGTGAACGCAACGTAGTCCGCGAGGTCGATGTCGCGATCGGCCTTCTCGCCCCACAGCGCCACCCGGATGTCGCCCGTCTCGTCTTTGACCCGAACGTTCCGGACCTGTCCCTCCGAGCCGTCGTCGCGGTCGAAGGTTCGCTTGGGGTCGGTCTCGATCACGCCGCCGGCGATGTCGGCGGTCGCGCCCAGTTCCAAGGCGCCGATGTCGGTGGTGTCGGGCACGTACTCGACGTCCTCGTCGATTGCCTCGACGGTGCCGCGGTCGCCGACATGGAGTTCGAGGGTGCCGTCCCGCTCCCGGACGTAGCCGTCGACGATCTCAACAGTATCGCCCGCCGCGAACTCGGGTGCCAGGTCGGCTTTCCCGTCCCAGAGTGTCACCCGGATCCGGCCGGTAGGATCACCGAGCGTGAGGTTGGAGACGCGGCCCTCCGAGCCGTCGTCGCGGTCGAAAGTGCGGACGCTGTCGGTGCTGAGCACGCGCCCCGTGAGGTTCACGTCCGAAAGGCCGAGCGAGAGGTCTTCGACCCGGTGGGTGTCGGTCGATTCGACGTCGACCTCGGCGTCGGGTGCGGGTTCGGCCTTGTCGACGTCGACCTCGAGGCCGTTGTAGCCGTCCTTCGGGCGGCCGGCCACGCGGAGGGTGTCGCCGGGTTCGAGTCGGTCGACCGCGTCGTCGGCCATTCCGTCCCACATCGTGATCGTGACCCGGCCGGTTTCGTCGGCGACGTCCACGTTGATGACCTGTCCGTCCTCGTCCTCGTCGTCGCGCTCGAAGGTCCGGAGGTCGCCGACCCGCATCACTTTCGCGAGGAACTTCACGTCGTCCATTCCGGGGGTGACGTCGGCAACCCCCTCGACCTCCTGGTCGCGGAGTTCGTGGGCGATCAGCATCGCTGCGGTTTCGTCGTCCGCAAGCCCCCCCATTTGTTCGACTTTGTCCTCGACGGCGGCTTCGAACTCCTCGAAGTCGACGTCGGTGTCGAGATCGTCGTAGACGTCCTCGATCACGCCCATCCGAACGACACCTCCGTCGCTGCGGCAGGCGAACGTTGGAAACCCGCGGGTCGAGCGGTTACGGCCTCAGGCATACCCACAGCCAGGGTAGGACGCCGCTTAAGCGTTGTCTTGTCGCCGGTGACGCGCCGCAGTGGTGTGGTTTCGCCTCGACGTTCGGCACCGGATCCGGACGGTGACCTCCCGGCCGGTGGTTCGGGTCGCAGCATATGCGGGCTGGCCGCTCCCAGGTATAAGAACGTTCGCGGGCCGGCCGCCCGCGTCGACCGGCGCCGCCCCCAGCCTCACCGCGTGACGTCTACGACCGTCCGTCTGCCGTCGACGTCGTCGTGGACGACCTCGACGCTCGTCGGCGGGTCGTTGTAGTCGATCCGGACCTCGTACCCGAGGTTCACCAGCGCGTCCGTGCACGCCTCGTTGTCCGCGCGCTCCTCGACGGCGGCGACGACGACCGTGACTGCTCCGGCGTCGCGGTCGCGGTCGACAGACGCCACTCGTGGTCGCGTACACCCGTTCTTGCCGATCACGCAGCCGACGACCGAGACCGGGTCCGCACCGAGGGCGACCGTCGCGCCGCCGGGGTCCGGACACGACTCCCGGGGCGTGAGTGTGAGTGCCGACAGTCCCGTGGACGTGGCCGTCGGGGTCGCCGTCGAGTCCGTGGACTCGTCGCCGTCCGTCGTGGTCCCCGCGCCGCCGCCAGCACAGCCGGCGGTGGCGAGCGCGACGATTCCACCGGCTCCGGTGAGTACTCGCCTGCGGTGCATACGCGGTTGTAGCACACCGGACACGAAAGCGATTCCGGAGGAACAAACGATCGATTGTGTTATCGGGCAGGCTGCGTGCCCCCGAAGCATCGTAACCCTCATAAGCGAACCCGGAGTACATTTGAGTGAGTCCTGGTAGGGTAGTGGACTATCCTCCTGGCTTGCGGAGCCAGGGACCGGAGTTCAAATCTCCGTCAGGACGTTTCTACGAGACGCAGCACGACGAGCGTAGCGAATCGAAGATGGACACCGAAACCGCCGTCACGTCGACAAGACGCTATCGACGCAGTAGGAGCGCGGCAGCCACGAAAGCGCCGACGGCGACGACGATACCGAAACCGGGCGTGCCGATCTCCGAACCGGTCGGTGTGGTAGTAGCCATTGACGTCTCAGTCGGGGTCGATGGCGACTCGAACGTAGCCTCGAAGCCGTCAGGACTCGCGTCGGCTTCCCACTCGGCCGAATTGGCGTTCCGCGTGTCAGCCGCGGGCGAGACATCCGTCAGTCCGTAGCCGTCGGGAGCCTGGAGCACGAACCGTCGATCCGGCTCGAAGCTGGTGGCGAACGGCTCGGTCACGACGAGTCCGTCGTCGGTCGTCGCTGCCAGTTCGGCCCACTCGACCGAGAGGGAAACGACGCCCGTCGATCCGGAATCCCGCGTCTCGAAGGCGACTTGGGGATCGGAGACACGCATCTCGCGCCCGGTCTCGTTCGCGGCGGTCGCGGCGACGCGGGACATCCGGTCGCGGAAGTCCGTGCGGTACTGCTCTTGGAGCGTGTCGCTTCCCTCCAGGTCGCGGAACGCGGTCTGCTCTTCCTCGAAGCCGAGGTCGTAAGCGAGGTGGACCGTCACCGTCGCGGATCCGTCCGCCGCCAGGTCGACGACGAACGCGCTATCGTCCGTGTGCTGTGCGGCTGCCGCCGGTGCTGTCGCCGTAAAGATAAGGCCAAGAACGGCGATCAGCGTCGCGAGCGAGCGCAGCGATCGTTGTGGTACGTCGTCTCGCATTTATGTCTGATGAATAGTATGAATACCGGATTGGCTCGGATCACGATCGGCTACAACTGTCGGATCCGTGGGCACTGGCTGGACTCGGGGAGTCACTTACTGTCCCTGCCCGCCGTTCTGTGGAGCGCTATCGGCGCCGCCACCGTCACTGCCGCCGCTTCGCTGAGCGCCGTCGGCGCCGCCACCACCGTTGCTTCCGGCGTCGTTGCCACCGCCGCTACGTTCGTTGCCGGCGGCGGTCGCGCCCGTCTCGTTACCGCCCGGTCGGTCACCAGGACCTGTCTCGTTGCCGCCCGGTCGGTCGCTCGGGCCAGTCTCGTTACCGCCCGGTCGGTCGCTTGGGCCTGTCTCGTTGCCGCCCGGTCGGTCACCGGCACTGCCGGCACGGTCCGGGGGTCCCTGCCCGGCGCCGGGGCCCGCGATCGTTCGTGCGACGGCCGCGACCTCGGGACCGGTCATGTTCGCCGCGTTCTGCCGGAGTGTCCGGATGGCGGTCGCGTTGACGCCGTTAGCCTCGAGCGTCTCCCGCGGGAGCGTCTCGGAGACGTTGGCGGTCTCGTTGCCCATCCGCTGGATGTTGTTCACTTCAGTCTGGAGCTTGGCCGCACGGGATGCGTACTGCCCTTGGCTGATCGAGCCGTTCTCGTGAGCGTCCTCGAGAGATTCCAGGCGGTTCTGGAGCTCCGTCAGTCGCCCCTCGCTGTCGTTGAGTTGCTCGCCGACAACCCGGGCTTTCGCGTCGTCGGTGGCGGCCTGTGCGACCTTGATCCCGAAGGATCGGGATTCGACCTCACCGTCGATCTCGGCCTCTTGAACACCGATAGCGCCGGAGAGGAGCGCCCCGGCAGCGACACTATCGTTACCGCTCTGGGTAGCTGTGTCGTTGTCCGTGTCGTTGTCGGTTGTGCTCGTTGCCGTCTCGGTGTCGGTCTGCGCCGCGGCGGCCGGCGCCACCACGGCCGACGCCACGACCACGACCAGTGCCACAAGCAGGGTTGCGGTTCGGTTCATTACATCCTGCTGTACGCCCCGGGAAAGGATATAACTGACAGATGCTGAATCCGGATCACCCCGGATTTACCCGAATGAACGGCTCCGAAGGGTCGCATCCGTACTGCGATTTTTGTTACAGCTTCGTAACTGATAGGATTAGTATCAGGTGTGTTTATAGTAGCGTTTGCAACTGATTGCACAGCCGATTGCACGCCGTCGTGCGGTCGAGTGAGCGAAGCCTTGCAAACGCTACGATATATATGACGTCTGCCCGGTGGTCAAGGCCGGGCAAAGTCACACACCGACCGGTGGGGTGCTGGCCACACCGTCAGTGGTCTTCATACGGGACAGTCGTGTGTTTATGAGCCCCCCGCTCCAACAGCCGGTAGAATGTGGCACGTGGGGCAGGAGTATGAGTGACGAGCGCGCGGATCCACCGGTCGGTGAGGTGGCCGAACCCGGCGGGGAGGACTCACACCCGACGCTGGATGGGATCGTCGACCGGATGGACGTCTTCGTCAACGTCATCGAGGTAGCAGCCGGGGCGCTGTTTGCGTTGCTCTTCGCGGTCGGCGTGTTCGACCTCGGGCTCCAGATCGCCGAGGCGACGCTCAGCGGATCGATCACGAGCCCCAGCACCGTTATCGGCTTCATCGACGTCGGGCTCTTGCTCCTCATCATCGTCGAGGTGTATCAGACCGTCGTCGCCTACATCAAGGAGGACGACACCCGGCGGATCGTCCGGCTGGTGATCTATACCGGGGTGATTGCAGTGGTCCGGAAGGTGATCATCTACCGGACGAGCGAGTACGACACCGCCGGCGACGCGGTGGTGGTGGCGATCGCGTACGGGATCCTGACTCTGGGACTCGTCGCGCTCTTGTACGTCGACAGACGGACCTCGGAGGGAGGATCGTAGGCTGATACTGTTGGCTATCGTCACGTGAGGGATTTCGACACCCCGGGGTATCGAAAATCTTCACGTCGGTATAGCCAACAGTATGAGAAGAGATCGGTCGGGAGCTACTCCGCGTCGTACTGCGACGGCTCGTCGTCGTCCTCGTCGTCGACCTGACGGGTAGCAGGGGCGCTCGCAGAGTGTGGACCGCGGGACTCCGCGTCGTCACCGGACTCGTGCTCTGATACGGTGTCGGTCCGCTCTTCGTGACACGACTGGCAGTAGTTCCCCTGATAGCCGCTCGGGCGGACGAACTCGGTCCCGCAGTCGAGGCAGGTCACGTGCGCACGGGTCATCGGCTCCGGAGCGGGTGGGGGAGATGTGTAGTCATCGTCAGTACAGTAAGATACACGAACCGCAGCCGGATAAGTTCGTCACCAGGTCTCACGCCGTCGCGTATTTATCCATCTACCGTCGATGTGATGGCATGGACGACACGCTCCGGGTCGGGATCGCGGTGTTCAACGCGGGCGATCACCGTGCCGCACACGAAGCGTGGGAGTCGGAGTGGCTATCGCTCCGGGAGGGGTCCCGCGACGAACGCCTGCTCCACGGGCTGATCCAGTACACGGCCGCGGTCCACCACGCCCGCCGCCGGAACTGGAGTGGCGCGGAGGGTCTGGCCGGGAGCGCAGCGGGCTATCTTGCCGGCGTCGACGCTCACGCACGGGGGGTGAACGTCGGCGAGGTTCGGACGTTCCTCCGGCGGCTGGCTGCAGACCCCGAGTTCGGGGAACGACGACGGCCGGTCGCGCTCCGGATCGATAGTGACGCGCTTGAACCGATCGACCTCAGGTTCGGGGGCGCCGCGACAGCGGCGACACTGCTGGCCGCCGAGTACAACGCCTTCGATGAGTCGATCGTGGCCGACGCGGTGCGGTACGCGCGAGCGACCCTCGACGAGGACGAATCCGGCCGGACGGGAAACGAACCGAAGCGGCCGCAGCGGCGCGATCCGGGCTTTGTCGGGATGGTCTTCGACTTCGCGGCCGACCGCGACCGCCGGTCGCTAGTGTATGACCGGCTCCGGGCCCACGTCGAGCGACGGCGGCGGACAGAACAGGACGCGTCGGGGCTGTTCGAGTAATACTGTCGACGATAGTCGCGTGACGTATTTCGACAGCCCCGGAGTGTCGAAAATCTTCACGTCGGGATAACCCACAGTATGGGTGGAAACGGCCGGGAGGTCCTCGCGCGTTCACTCCTCGTCGGTATCGGGTGCGTCGGTGGGCTCGTCGGGCTCGTCGTCGCCGAAGTACCCCTCGTCGTCGAGATAGCCGATCCCGCTACCGACGACGGCGCCGGCAACGCCGCCGATCGGCCCGAACACGGCGGCACCGAGGATCGTTCCGATGTATGTGGTCTTCACGGTCGTCGGTGCCTTGTCCCTGGCACGCTGTTCGATCCGTTTGACGTAGTCGCTGAGGTCGGTGTCGTCGGGGGCTGGAAGCTCCGGAATGTCCGGCATATCTCGACAGATACCGCCGTCTCGTATGACTCTGTCGCCGGGGGGTCGAGCCGTCGGGCCTGACAGCCACAGGTGCCCGGCGGACGGCGCGGTGGCCGGCGAGGCTGGAGGCGGACGGCGCGGTGGCCGGCGACCTCATACTGTTGGCTATACCGACGTGAAGATTCTCGACACCCCGGGGTGTCGAAATTCGTCACGTGACGATAGCCGACAGTATCAGTCGGCCTCGTGGCGGGTCACAAGCGGGTACAGTTCCAGAAGCGCGACGAGGCTGAGCACAACGCCGGCCGCGATCATGATGATGTCGGGGTTCGTTCGATCCATACAGGCTCTATCGTCATACAGTGGCAAAGGGGTTGTCGTTGGGTCGGCTCCTCGGTCGGCCGGAGCGTGGCGCCAACCCGGCAAGCACCCACGTGTCGTGCGGCACCCGATCCGGGTTCCCGGCGGGGACAACCGGTGGGTGAGGTATACGTACGAGCGGGACGATACACCGGACGATGGTCGAACTCACAGACCAGTCCGTGGACGGTTCGGAGCTTCGATTCGCCGCGGTGATGCTCGTTGTGTCGCTTCTCATCCTCGTCGCGATCATTCGGGAGGGTCGGGCCGACGGGGAGTGACCCGGTATTCCGGGAGGCGCTGCCGCGAGCCCGCGTCCCGTTGCGTAGCACGTGGTTTATTACGGTCGCGGGAGTACTACCACGTGGATACACAATGAGTGAAGCCACCAACACCGATCTCGGCCCGGCCGCGCTCGCGTCGATGGGATCCGTCGCGCTTGCGCTGTACTTCTACTACG
>UEZX01000015.1_pt1 | contig 14689 bp, 18 predicted proteins | sample 1903831 | NCBI WGS metagenome assembly UEZX01 (sample SAMEA4776353, study PRJEB27445) | saltern metagenome | biome: Hypersaline environment; feature: solar saltern; material: Pellet | place: Spain | collected 2012-08 | depth 0 m | reverse complement strand
GGAGCGAGGGGGTTCCAAATCCCTCCGACCCCACTTCCGTTTGCCGCGAGCAACTTCGCGAGCGGCAACGCCGTTATGTCGGACGGATTTGAACCGGGGAGCAGCTTCGCTGCGACTGTGGTTCATACTCCCTCCGACCCCATCCCGCTCATTCTTCGCGGAAACCGCACCGCACAGGGAGGCTACCGCCGGCTGTCTGATTTTCGGACCGAGATTTTAGGTCCGGACTTGTAACAATGTATTTTCCCACCGGAGCCGTCTTACAGTATTCAAGACCTCACCCCCAGCCGTATCGAGACTCACTGGAAGAGTTCGGTGGATCCGCGGTTGATTGGCTGAGGCCGGGAGGTACATAAACCCGCACACCGACCCCATCGCCAGTTGTCGGTTCACCCCCGCCGACGGCCGACCTCGGAGAGAGATCCGACGTCGGTCATTCACTTTCACGCTTTCAGTGCACACACCAGCGCCTCGCGATACTTCCCGCCGGCGTAGAGTCGTTCGACCTCACTTACAACGTCTTCGGGTACCAACTCCGACTGGAGGAGTTCGTCGACGAGGTCAGCCATCTCCTGCTCGTCGGACCGCCAACCATAAAACATGATACCAACTCTATCAAATATTCACCCGGATAGTAATAAAAGTTTTTCGCCGGGTTCGCGTGAACCCCCACTGGACCGGGTCCTGTCCGGGCCAACCGACCCCCATCCGTGCCGAACCAGTCGTTTTAGACGTAGGCCGCCCCTCCGGCCGGTACCGAGATGTCCGAAAGCGTTCGCGGCGAGGTGCTCCACATTGTGTCGCCCGAGGCGGCCACCGACCACGACCTCGAACCGGCACTCGAGGAGTTGGCGGCCTCGCGGTCCATCCTCGTTTGTCGCCGCGGCGGCGCTCCGTCGCTCCTGGAACTCCTGTGGGCGTTCCTCCGCCGTGACCCCATCGAGCCGGTGACGATTGTCGCCGACTTGGGCGACGAGACGGTCGCGGAGGGCGACGAGATCACCGCGGAGGTCGGGGAGACGGAACTGGCCGGTGTCTACACCGCGACGGGTCCGGTGACCGTCGAGTCGTCGTGATCCGGGCCGGAGTCGACTGCGGACACCCCGGTTGGCGATACCGGTGACCGCCCCGCTCGGAGCGACTTTTTTTGCCGCTGTCCTGCGTCTCCGGGGTGTGCAGCCGATCGAACCCGGTACGCTGGACGCCGCCGACGCCGACGTGATGCCGGGGCCGTACCCCACACAGAGCGCGTTCGAGGTCGGCGGGTTGGCCGCGGAGGTGCGCGTCGAGATCGAGGCGATCGCGGTGCAGTGACTACGGTGACGCGACCGCGGTGACGTGGCCGCCGCGCCCTCGACTCAGCCGGTTGCGGTCGTTTCGTTCGTCGCGGTCCCATTGACCACCGTCACACGGTCGTCGTCAGGGGCCACAATCGAGGTATCCTGGCCGGACCTAACCGGGATCCGATCGGTCACCTCGCCGCTCTCGTCGGTGATGACGATGTAGTAGATGATGTCGCCGTCGGCGTCCGTGCCGTCGTCCGGCGCGTCCTGGCTTCCGCCGGTCGTCGACTCGTTGACTTCGCCGCGGATGAACGCCCGGGTCTCGTTGTCGGTCTGAACCGCGACCGCCGCCCCGGAGTCGGCGTTCACGAACACGTTCCGGGTCACGTCGGTGAAGTCCGTGGGCGAGACCTTGATGTGCCACCAGAGGTCCTCGTCGACGATCACCGGCACGGGTTCGGTGACAACGAAGTTCTGCCCCCAGTTGGTCTGGGAGTCCTCCGAGCGGGCGATCCCCATCGCGCGCTCCGGCCCGGTGAGCGTCTCGCGGTCGGTACCGAAGAAGGTGTACTCGCCGGTTTCGGCGTTGGCGAACCACACCTCGTCGAGCCCCCGGCTGTCGGCGCCGTACGGTTCCATCGCGGTCACGTACGACATCCGCTCGCCCGCCAGGTCGATGATGAACGGCTGTTCGTTGTCGGCACCGGGCGGCAGCTCCGCGACCTCGATTTCACCCCTGTGGGCGCCGACCACGGACAGTTGGTTCACGATCCCGTTACGGTAGCCCAGCGATCCCATCTCGACTCGGGTGAGCGAGACGGGGTAGAGCCGCTGGCCGTCGACGATCTCGTTTTCCTGGGCTTCCTCGGGCGTCAGGTGTCGGATCTCCCCGTCGGGAAACACCAAGGCGCCGCCCTCCCACACCGGGACCGTATGCGGGAACGGGGTCAGCCGCCACTCGTGGCCGGTCTTCGGGTAGTACATATACGGCGTGCCGTCGTGGGTGAACTCCACGGCGTCGTCGGTGTACCGCGCAAAGTAGTCGGTCTTCTTGAGCTGCCAATCGGACGACCGGTGGAGGAACATTCCCTCGCCGTAGGTGAACTGCGTGTCGTCGAAGGTCTCGGTGCGGCGGTCGTCAATCCGGGTCATGTCCGAGAGCAACACCCCGCGCTGGTTCAGAACGAGCGTGTTCCGGAACCCGTCGGGTTCTATCGGGTACGACCACGCCAGCGACCCGTCTTCGCGTCTGGCGATATCGCTCGTCCCCAGCCGGTGTTGTCGATAGGAGACCTCCCCGCGAGTGGTGATCTCGGAGACCCGTCGGGGGACGACCCGCGGGTTCTCCGGGTTGGCCTCGGGGAAGTCCTCGACCTCGGTGGCGTCGACCATCGTCTCCTGGGCCAAGGTACGCTGCTCGAGCGTGCCGCTGATCCCGCCGACGAGGAACGAGACCGCGATCAAGATTCCGACGACCACGGCCAGTAGCCGGAATTTCGCCCCTGGGGCGCCGTTGCTCGGTCCCGACAACTCCCCCATCGGGTCGAAGTCATCGGAGATCACGGTGGGGTCGTCGGAGCCGTCGGATCCGGAGCTCTCCGAGTCGAGCCGGTCGGGTGGCAGATACCAGAGGATAACGGCGGCAACGCTGCCGCCGCCGACCACGAGGAGGCCGGTCGGCGAGTAGATTGCCGAGTAGACGAGACCGTGCCAGATCGGCCGGGTGAGGTATCCGAAACCGACCACGACGAGGAGGACGAGAGTGCGCCACCCCAGATACACGAGCGTGCCCCGGTCCGGGCCGGGGCCGTCGGTCGAAGGGACCTGTTCGGGACCGTCGTCAGGGCTCTGCTGTGTTCCCATCTTCTCCGCTCTTCGGGCCCACGGTACGTATAGGATGCGGAGTCGGAACCGCGACCGCGTGACCGTCGGGACGGTCGAAGGGCTTGACAGCGTTCCACACGGACCATCGAGCCCGGACACGAAAACGCCGAACGCGGTGGGACCGGTGACCCGCGCGTCGACCGGGGCGCACCGCAGTCCGAGCGATGGTCGACCGAAGTACGAACGTTTAATTTCGGGAGGTCCGAACCCCGATCCGATGGAGATAGCCGATTCGTTCGACGCCGGAGCGGGTGCGGACGGGACCGTACTAGGCTACGACGGGCTCCTCGGCGAGGTTCTGCTCGTCGGGATCATCGTGACGGTGTACCTGATCGGGGTCGCCACCAACCGGAACGGCCGGAAGATCTGACGCGGCGGGACAGTCCAGCTCACACCTGTAGAGTCACGTGTGCGACTGTCGGGACAGTTCCGTGAGAGCCGTGGCGTCCCGGAGGTCCCCCACAGTACAGTACCACGCGCCGCGCACCCCGTTTTCGTCGTTGGTCACGGGTCGTTCGAGCGGGACCAACTCCCCGAACTCGAAGACGACGACAACACGCTCCTCGGAGAAGGGATCGATAGTTGCCGCCCAGTCCGACTCCGCCATCGGGCCCGGCTCCCCGCGGGCCTGTTCGGTTCGGTCCACGACCGGGGCGTAGTGGGTCACCGCCGACACCGGATGCGTCCGGTAGAACGCCATATACGCGAACTCCGCACGGGTACGGTCGTACGACCGCGGCGCGGGGTAGAGCCCCTGCCGGCACCGCTCGAACGTCTCGGGTTGGGCGGCGACAACGCAGACGCGGGCGTCAGCCGGAGCGGTGTCGGCGGGCCGGTCCGAGGCGAATCGGTCAAGATCCATACCGTCAGTTGTGGCTCCACCGATAAGAGTCCCCGTCCGCGTGCGGTGAACATCGACGGTCGCCTCGACGGATGAGGCGTTGGCGGGGCTCTACACCGCCACGATGGCGCACCCGACCGCGCTGACGAACCACACGACGCTGGGACGGATGTCGCCGCCGGACGGGGGTGCGGTTTTGTACGTCCGCCCCCTACATCGGGTGATGGACTTCGATGCGGTCGTGTTCGATTTGGATAACACGCTCTGTCGACGGACCGGCGACGTTGACGCCGCGTACCGCCGGGCGTTCGACCGGGTCGGCGCCGAGCCGTTCGGGGCCCCCGAGGAACTGTGGGCTACCCTCGACGGCCCGCCCGATCCCGACGACCGTGTGGGGTATCTGGGCGCGGGGGTCGCTCGCGTGGCCGCTCATCACGGTCGTTCGGAACTCGACCCCGTCGCACTCGCCGGTGCCTTGCTCGAAGAAATCGACAACTCCGAGGTCGAACTCCGCCCCGGCGCGGAGCGGGCCCTCGAAGCCGCCCGCCGGGTGGGCCCGGTCGGGATCCTTACCAACGGCCCGGAGCACCGCCAACGGATCAAGATCGACGCGCTCGGGCTCGAAACCGCGGTCGATTCGATCGTGTACGCCGGCGACCTCCCCCGCCGGAAGCCGCACGTCGACCCCTTCGAGTCGACTTTGGCAGCCCTCGACGTTTCCGCCGATCGGACCCTCTACGTCGGCGACTCGTTGGCCTACGACGTCGCCGGCGCGCACAACGCCGGCCTCCAGGCCGCGTGGCTCCGTGATGACGGCGACACCGGCGAGTACGACCCGGAGTACGTGCTCGACTCGCCGGCCGATCTCGAATCTGTGCTCGACTCGCAAGCGGACTTCGACGGCGGACTCGACGAATGAGGGCGAATCACCCGACTGTGGGCCGGATCGCCGAGGCGGTCCGGCCGGGGGCCGTCATCGAGCGCGCCGACACCGTCGACGCCGGGAACCGGCGGCGGACCACAGTTGTCGGCTTCGCCGACGCGGACCCGATCGTGATCCAGGTCGGTCCCGACCCGGCGGCCACCCGTGTCGAAGCGCGCCTCAGAAAGGCGATCGACGAGCGGACCGCTGTGCCGGTGCCGACCCCCCTCGGGACCGGAACAGTCGACAGGGAGGGGTGGCTCGCGACACCCCACGTCTCCGGTGACGACCTCCACGAGTCGTTCACGCGGCTCGATCCGCCCGGGCGACAGCGGATCGCACGCTCGTTCGGCTGCTCGCTCGCGACGCTCCACGACGCGTTCCAATTCGACGCGTACGGTCCGCTGACGGTCGTTGACGATGAACTCACCGTCGACGATGACGGGGACAGCGACGCCACGACGGAGTGGACGGCGTGGGTCACGGCGTTCGGTCGCGCTGCCCTCGAACGACTGCCGTCGGAGTTCAACCCGGTCCGCGCCGACGTCGCGGACGCACTGGCGGCGTTCGACGCCGAGTCGGCTCCGGACCCGCGGCTGTTTCCGTGGGACCTCCGCCCGGGTAATGCGCTTGTCTCTGACGGACGGCTCGCAGCGATACTCGACTGGGAACGGCCGCTTTCGGCCGCGCCGGCGCTATCGGTTGCGAAAACCGAGTACCTCGTGGCCGACTGGTACGTCCCCGGCGCGGAGGCCAGATCGCTCCGCGAGGCGTTCCGTGCGGGCTATGAGTCGGTTCGGACGTATCCGCGTGTCCGGCCGGCCCACCGGATCGCCGCAGTCGTGAACACTGCGGTCGATTCCCGAGGTGCGGTCACCAATCCCGGCTATCCGCCGGTCTCCCGGGCCGAGGCGGTTCGGTTCCACCGTCGGACGCTGGAACGACTGGTGTGAGGTCGGTGGCACCCCTCAGTCCTCGCGTCTTCGGTCCCGCCACGCCCGAATCACCAGCACCACCGTACCCGCCCAGACCGCGACTTCGACAAAGAAGGACGGCGACCAGAGGTAGTAGATGAAGAACGCCCCCGGCGGGATCGCAAGCGGGTCCGGCGGGACCGCGAGCGGCCACACCAGAAACATCGCGTCGCCGGCACGGCCGTTCACGATCACGTGGAACGCGTCGAGACCGAGGTGTGACCCCCACCCGACCGCGGCCGCGACCCCGGCCCGACCGAGCATCGCCACCGGCACAACCACGATAGCGAGGAGTGCCGTGTGACCCACGGAGTGAAACAACTCTACGACCCCGAGTGCGGCCAGTGGCTTGTCCACGAGATCCGGGAGTGCTGCGCCGACGATGGCCCACCCGATCGAGGCCCGTAGTCGGCGGGCAAGGAGGCCGGCAGCGAGAAGGTGGGTCGCAAAGAGCACAGGTAGCGTACGGTTCGAGCGGTACTTGTGGCCTCCGCCGTCGACCCGACACCGATCCGTGGCGAAGGGCTCAGACCGAATCCGAGAGTCGGGCGCGGAGCCGCGGAGCGACCGACCGCCCGATCGCAAACGCCACGATGCCGAGCGCGACGCCGAAAAGCGTGTCACTGAGGTAGTGGGTCCCGAGATACATCCGGGAGACTGCGATCGTTGCTGCGAGCGCCGTAACGATCCGGAACGGTAGGTGTTCGGAGCCGCGGGAGACAAGCGCGAGGATTGTCACCGACGCGGCGTGACCGGACGGAAACGAGTGCGGGGTGAGCCCGGATCCGGAGGTCTGACACACCGGCTCCGCGGGAAACGGACGTTGGACGAAATACATCAGCGCCGGGACGGCGACCCCGGAGAGCCCGAGTGCGACCGCTCCGACCGCGAGTTCCCGCCGCCACCCTGCAAGATAGAAGATCCCCAGGAACACGGCCGCTGCGGCGGCGGATCCGAGCCCGGTGACGGAGGTCATCAGCTTCGTCAGCGCCGGGTGTCTGATCGCAACGAACAGCTCCGCAACGGCGGTATCCACCGAGAGGATCCACGCGAGGAGGTCGGCGATACCGCCGGTCATCTGCTCGGGGGCAGTGCAGATCGGTCCGCCGGGGACGCGTCCGGCCGAGCCGGGACAGATGGCTGTCGGTACATCGGAGTCGGGCGAACTGGGGGCCCGCGGGAATTTACCTTTTTGTTCTCAAACGCCAGTACCGATACAGTCGATGGCCAGCGACGACAGCAACCGCCAGGACGACCGACACGACGGCCGTAACCGCGGCTGCCCGTCCGAGTGTCGACAGCCACAGTGGCGACACGAACCCGACGGAGTTCCGGAGGACCGGCGGAACGGGCGCGGCCGTGCGACGCGTCACGGGACTCGTCGTGTCGCCGGCCGACGACTGGTTCTCGATCCCAAGCCGGTCCGCGGGGGCGGGTTCGGTCGTGAGTTCGGACATACCGATCCGCTCGACGTCGTAGACGCCGACACCGTCGATCGCCCAGACCACGTCGCCGTCGGTGTCGATTTCAAGCACGCGGCCGCTGTTGGTGTCGCCGACGAGGGTGTTGCCGTTCGGGAGCCGGTCGGCGTCACGTGGCCACGCCATCGCGCTGTCGGTCCAGGTCCACGTCCGGACCCAGGACCCGCCGTGCCGGCGGTACTCCACGACCCGGTCGTTCTGTGAGTCGGCGACCAGGACTGCCGGGCGGTCCCCGGCAGGGATGTAGTCGGGATTGTGCTGCTCGTTCAGGATCCGGTACTCGTCGTCGGCCCCAAGCGTCCACGCGGGGTCGACGCCCGACCCCGGCTCGACGAAGACCACCGAATCCTGGTTTCGGAGGCTCACCATGTACCGGCCGTCGGGGAGGGACTCGACATCGTTGAGGTGGGTCCAGTCGTGGGGAAACGACCCGCCGGATTCGAGGTCGTACGCCGACTGTGCGGACCACTCGTAGGTCCGCTCTCCTGTTGTCGTGTCGACAACGAAGATCGAGTCACGCGCGATGTCCGCGACCGCGAGTCTGTCCGGACCGACCCGGTCAACGTCGTGCCACCGGTGAGGGCGGTCGGTCCGCGGGACCGCGTATCGGTAGATCTTCGTCGACTCGCCGGTCGTGAGGTTGACCCGGCGGACCACCTCGGTTGTCGTGTCGCCGTCGTACTCCGCGCCGACGAACTCGACAGTGTGGCTGCGGTTGGGCACCGGATCGACATCGTGGTAGCGGTCCAGGGAGTCGTCGAAGTACCGCACCCGGCCGTCGGGGCTGAACGCCACGATGAAGTTGTGTCGGTACTTCTGCGTTGTGACGACTGTCGTACCGTTCGTCGGCGGTGCGATCGGCTCGCGTTCGGCGTAGGGGAGCGCCGCCTGGTCGGCCGCGGCGGCGCCGACCGAGGGGTCGAGTTCGCTCCCGACGAAGTCGACGACGACCACGCCGGCCGAGACGGCTGCGATCACGCAGAGCACGGCGACTACAGCGCGGAGTCGGGGCGGGAGTCCGAACATGTCGTCAGTGCGGTCGATAGCACAACCCGGGACTGCCGGGGTGAATACGCTGTCGATCGTGCGGCGGTGCCGTGGTTTGGACCCCTCGACCAGTCGCCCGTCGGATCGGAGCCGGTATTCCCCGGCGACGGGCGTTTTATCCTGTTTCGGTCCTATCATCCACGTATGAGCACTGCGACCGACTCCGGGCTGTTCGACCTCGAGACGCTCACCCCGCTACACTACCTGGGGATCCTGTTGGCCGCGATCACCGGTGTGATCCACCTCCAGTTGGGAGTTGGGTTCGCGCCCAGCGGTCTGGGGATCTCGTTTCTGTTCGCGGGCGTGGTGTTTCTCGCTGCTAGCGCGGCGATCCTGGCGAACTACCGGCGCCGGCTGCTCTACGGCCTCGGGATCCCGTTCACCGCCGGGCAGATCGTGCTCTGGTACGGCCTCAACTTCGTCGCGGGACCGAAGTCGTTCCCGGCCGACGTCGGCACCCTCGGCGCGGTCGACAAGATCGCGCAGGTGTCCCTGATCGTGGTTTTGGCTGTGCTTCTCAGTCAGGACTGACACTGTTGGCTATCCCTACGTGAAGACGTTCGAGACCCCGAGGTGTCGAAATCCGTCACGTGACTATAACCAACCGTATGAGGCGCCGAGAACGCCTGAGTGAGCCCTCTCTCGAGCCGTACACCGTCTCCGCTGCCGAACCGGCAGCGGTATTCAACGGACAAAAGACCCCACCCCTCGTAATAACAGTAGATGAAACCCAATCAGGTCGACTTCGCGGTCGATCTCGCCTACGGCGTTCTGCTCTTTCTCGCGGTCGTGCTCATCCTTACTGTTGGGACTGCGGTCGGCATCGCGTTCGGTTTGGGAGCGTTGGTCTCATACGTGGTCCACGTCGGGTGGAAGATGTCGCGATTCGACCCCGAGTGGATGACCACGGAAGTCGCCGAGCAGGTCGAAGAAACCATCACCGAAGAGGTGACCGAGACCGTCGGCGAAAAGGTGACCCAGCAGGTCACAGACGACGTCGGCGAGCAGTTCACCCAGCAGGTGACCGAGGACGTCGGCGACGAGGTCGTGAAGAAAGTCAGCAACGACGTCGAGGAGAGGGTTGCCGAGAGGGTCACCGACGACGTCGAGGAGAAAGTCACCCAGCAGGTGACCGAGGACGTCGGCGAGCAGTTCACCCAACAGGTGACAGAGGACGTCGGCGAGGAGGTTGCAAAGCAGGTCACAGACGACGTTGAGGCGAAAGTCGCCGAAAAGGTCACCGACGACGTCGAGGCGAAGGTCACACAGCAGGTCACCGAGGATGTCGGCGAGGAAGTTGCGAAACAAGTCAGCGACGACGTCGAGGAGAAAGTCGCAGAAAAAGTCACCGACGACGTCGAAGAGCGGGTCACAAAGGAGGTCACCGAGAACGTGGAGGCGACGATGTCGGAGGAAATCGCCGAGAACGTCGAGGGGGTGCTCTCCGACGAGGTCGACTCCATTATCGAGCAACTCGAGGCGGTGAACGACCGGATCGAGCGCCGGCCGAGCCACGAGGAGCCCGAGGAAGCGATGTCGTCAGGGGACGGAAACGGGGAGTCAGCGGGCGAATGAAGCTGTTCGATCCGCTCGCCACGGGACGTCCCGAGGGTGAAGAGCGACAGCACACGCAGTGGGGGCGGTAGCGATGCTCAGTGGGCTGATCCTGGTCGGCCTCGGGGTCGCGCTGTTCGTCGGCTTCAACATCGGCGGGTCGAACACCGGCCCGGCGTTCGGGCCAGCGGTCGGCGCGGGCGTACTCTCGAAGTTGCTTGCGGGGATCCTGATGTCGGTGTTTTTCTTCATCGGCGCGTGGACCATCGGTCGGCGGGTCGTGGACACGCTGGGAAGCGAGTTGGTTACGAGCCCCGGCGTGTTCACAATCGAAACCAGCATCGTTGTGCTGTTTTTCATCGGCGGCGCACTCTTCCTTGGTAACTACGTGGGCGTGCCCGCCTCAACGTCGATGACGGCAGTCGGGGCGATTGCGGGGCTCGCACTCGCAACCGGAGAGTTGAACCTGGCGGTGATGGGCGAGATTGCCGTATGGTGGATCGTCGCGCCGCTCGTTGGCTTTTGGGTGTCGGTGATGATCGGGCGGTACATCTACCCCGCCCTCAACAAGTGGGTCGCGATCACGAGCAGCGAGGGGTCGCTGGTCGAACTCGACCGCTCCGGGGCGATCCCGATCCCGCGGCCGGGACCGAACACCACCCGTCGGGAGTTCGTCGGGACGATGACGCTTGTGTCGATCAGCTGTCTGATGGCCTTTTCGTCGGGGACGTCCAACATCGCCAACGCGGTCGCGCCGCTTTTCGGTGCGGGCGTCGACCTGAACTTCCTGATTCTGGTTGGGTCCGCGGCGGTCGCAGTGGGCGCGCTCACCATCGCTCGGCGGACGCTCGACACCCTCGGAAACGACCTCACCGACCTCCCGCTGACCGCGGCGATCGTGGTCGCGCTGGTAGCCTCCGGAATCGTGATCGGGCTGTCGGCGATCGGGATCCCGGCGTCGTTCGTGATCATCGCGACGATGGCGATCGTAGGTCTGGGGTGGGGCCGGGCCACCCGGACCACGACGGTTTCTGACGGGCTCCGGGGCGGCGAGGACGCGACGGTTTCGGTCGGCGCTCTGGCCGCCGAAGAGCCCGGGGAGACGGCCCCGGGGTTGGGCGAGGAGACCGCCGATGACATCCCCAGCGCCTCGGAACTGTTCGACCCGGCGACGACCGGCCGGGTCATTCTGATGCAGAACCTCGTCCCCGTGCTTGCGACCGGCGGCGCGTACGTTACCTTCTGGGTACTGTTCCGGTTCGTGTGGTAAGGGAGCCTCCAACGCCCGGAATCGCTACGGTCCGTTCGGTGTGACGTCACCGAGGAGTCCGTCAGAGAGGCGTCGCTGACGGCCGTACGGTACCGGTGCCGGTCACCACTGTCGACGTGCTGTGTCGGCCGCCGGCGACCCAGTCGACACCAGTGGCGCGAACAGCACGTCGCCGCTTCCGTCACGCGCACCCGACAGCGCTCTCGGGGCTGTGGCCGCTGGATGCTGTTGCGGCGGCGACCGCGTCGGCTTCGGCGGTCGGATCGAAGAGCCGGTACGTCGGCAGTATGTGAAGGCCCGACTCGCCGAAAAATACCGTTGCGCGGCGTCAGTCGTCGCGTATCGCCGGAGTGCAACAAGGTATCGGAGACACAGGTTCGGGTTCCCGGACGTACGCGGGACGCCCGGTTCATACTGTCGGCTATCGTCACGTGACGGATTTCGACACCCCGGGGTGTCGAGAATCTTCACGTCGGTATAGCCAACAGTATCAGTCCCCGTTAGTGGCTGTGGCTCATCGCTTCGTCGAGCGGGATCCCGAACCGCTCCTCGAAGAGGTCCTCCATCTTCCCGTTCAGAGACTCCAGATCCGCGGGTGTCTCGCCTTGGCTGTGGTGGACGACCGCGTGAGCCTGCTGTGCGAACGACTGGACCAGGAGGTCCCCGACGACCGCGGTCGCGGACTCGCCCTGCTCGGTGAAGACGTCTGCGAGTCCCTCCGGTAGCTCGATCTCCTCGGTGTCGCCGTTCGGCGCCTCGATGGTGTAGGTTTCAGTCGCAACCATACGTCCATTCTGGCCGCTCTGCTTAAGGGTCTGTGGGAATCGGACGTGCCCAACGCACCCGGACAGACAGGGGTACCTCGGGTCCGAAGACAGGATCCGTCTCATACTGTCGGCGATAGTCACGTGACGGATTTCGATACCCCGGGGTATCGAAAATCTTCACGTCGTTATAGCCAACAGTATCAGTCGCCCGCGCTCGGCCGGTAGCCACGGCTGACGGCCTTCCACCGGTTCGAGCGGAACCGTCGGAGGTTCACCACCATCGGGACCGCCGTCTCAGCCAACAGTGCGAGCAGCAGTCCGCCGATGCCGAGAGCCGGCGCAACGGTGCCGAGCCACGCGAGCGGGACCGCAAAGAGATACAGCCCCGCGAGTGTCGCCAGGAACGGGACCCGGGTGTCGCCCGCGCCACGGAGCGCCCCGGTGATCGACCCGTCAACCCCCTGTGCGACGACGCTCACCGCCGCAACGCGGACGAACTGCGTGGAGAGGCCGCGGTTCGCCGGGTCGTCCACGAAGATCCCCGCGATCGGGTCGCCGAACGCGACGACCACCGTCGCCACGATCACGTAGACCACCGCCGACAGCCGGAGGATTCCCCAGCCGTAGGCCTCGGCGTCGGTCTCGGCGCCCGCCCCGAGTTTCTGGCCGACGAGCGTCGACGCCGCGATCGAAAAGCCCCACGAGAAGCTTCCGAGCAGCGCCCGGACCTGTCGGCCGACGCCGATCGCGGCCACCGCCACCGGGCCGAACGTCGCCGCGATCGCCAGCAGGGGAAACACAACGAGCCCCTGTGCGGCGCGCCGGGCGACAAGCGGGGCCGATACCGACGCGATCTGTCGGAGGAGCGGGAGATCGAGCCACGGCCCCGACCGGGTGAGCGGCACCGGACTCGCTCCCCACCCCCGGACGTAGTTCCGCCCCACCATCCCCCACGCGAACACGACAGTTACCAGGGCGGTCGCAAGCGCCGTCCCCAGCGCCGCGCCCGCGACGCCCATGTCGAGGCCGAGCACGAACGCCGCCGACAGCGCGATGTTGGCAACCGCACCACCCGCCCGCACCGCCATCGGGGTTACGGTGTCGCTGACACCCGCGTAGGTCCGGCTGGCGATCAGGTTCAGATACTCGAAGAGGAGCCCGGGCGCAACGACTGCGAGGTAGGTCGCGCCGTACCCGATACTTGCGGGATCCTCACCCAGGAGTCCGACCAGCGGCTCGGCGGCGACGCCGAACACGAGCGCTACCGGCACCCCGATCGCGACCGCGAGCAACACGCTCAGCCGGACGACCGTCGACGCGCGGGCGACGTCGTCGCCGCCGTAGTTCTGCGAAACCAGGGACACGGTGCCGCCCGCCAGCCCGATTGCGAGGAACTTCGCGACCATCCAGAAGGCGTTTGCGAGCGTCAACCCCGCAACGGCCGCCGGCCCGATCACGATCCCGACGAGCGCCAGATCCACCGTCCGCTTGGACATGATCGCAAACCCGGTGACGATCCGCGGCCACGCGAGATCTACCGTCGCGTGAAGCCGTGGCTCGTCGATGACGCCGGCGGTGGCGAGGCCCCGGGCGAGCGCGGAGCCGGTTCGGCGGAGCCGTGACACAGTTCGGGTCAGGATCGCCGCCGGCTAATCGCTTCCGTTCCGGGAGCGTCACCGACGTCGAAACGCCGGGTCGTCACGTCGTCAACACGAACACAGCGTCGACGCCCAACCCGATGCCGACCCCGCCGCGGACTCGGAACGGTGCTCCGAGGAACACGAACGCCGGAAGCGACGCCGCGACGAAGTACATCGCCGCCACCCTCGTCGCCGTGGCGCCCCGCCGGAGCGCTGCGTGGTGTGTCACCCCCCGGCCCCGAAGAAGACGCCGCTCACGACTACACAACCGATAGTAGCGTTTGCAAGTCGTCGCTCACTCGACCGCACGCCGTCGTGCGATCGGCTGTGCAATCAGTTGCAAACGCTACTATAGAGCCATACGACTTCATTCACGGTCACTGACTCGAATAATAATAACACAGATCGAAATGAAAAGGTGCTGACCATTTTTGTGTCCCTGCCGAACAGGGAAGTAGCGATGATTGGGACACACACCTCACCGGACGTGGCGCTTCCCGGGAAATCACGGCCGGTGATCGACACGTACCGGTTCAGCAACCGGACAGAGGCGAGTGCGGCCGTGCTCGTGCGCCGTCCGTCCGACCTCCATCCCGGCACCGCTGTCGGCGTGGTCGGGACCACACTCAACGGCTCCCGGCAATCGATCAGACCACCAACGGAGACCCCAGCACAATGACCATCCGACGCTGCCCCAAATGCAACCAGCTCGTGAACACCATCGTGAACGAGGAACGGTGCCCCACCTGCGGCGAGGATACCCTGTCCCCGCAGTTCCCGGGTATCACGGCATCCAACCGCGACTCCAAGTGACCACACACCCGCCGCCCGGCGCAACGCCCGTCGTTTTATACGGATTATTGGAGTCAATTACCGGGCATCGCCGACCCCGTCTCCGACGATGCCCGGCAATTCGTTACAATAATCCGTATTAGTCGTCGGCGGCCGCGACGTCCCCGCTAGCTTCGGCCCGCACGTCGCGTTCTAACTCCTCAAGGTAGTCGTCGGCGTCGAGGGCGGCTTTCA
>UEZX01000014.1_pt1 | contig 14783 bp, 17 predicted proteins | sample 1903831 | NCBI WGS metagenome assembly UEZX01 (sample SAMEA4776353, study PRJEB27445) | saltern metagenome | biome: Hypersaline environment; feature: solar saltern; material: Pellet | place: Spain | collected 2012-08 | depth 0 m | reverse complement strand
AGCCGAAGTCGGAAGCAAGCGTGAGCATCGGTCTACTCGGGGTCGCCGCCCCCGTCACCGGTGGCGTCGGTGTCGCTGACCCGCTGGATGCGGTTGATTCCGTCGACCTCCTCGATCACGTCGATCACCGCCGCCGGCACGAGACTCCGCCAGTCGCCACCCTCGATCATCCGCTTGCGGAGCTCTGTACCCTCGAGAACGTCCCGATTAAACATTGGGGACTGTCGAACTTCGACGCCGGCTTCGGAGAACAGCTGGATCACCAGCGGGTTGTTGGAGTACGCGACGTCGAAGGTGGGACTCATGCTCTGTACGTGGCTGACCCACACCGCATTCCGATCGAGATCCTCGATCGGGACCACGTAGGTCGTGACATCCAGGTCCACGACCGACTTGGTCACCATCATCACGCGCTCGCCCGCAGTGAACGGGTTCCGAGGCGCATGAGAGTCACCCGCAGACCCGATTCCCAGCACGAGCTCGTCGACCTCCTCGGCGATCTCCGCCACCATCCGGTGGTGACCGTCGTGGTAGGGTTGAAATCGGCCGATGTAGAACCCCCGCATACCTCGCGTGACGGCCGCGTTGTTTATAAATACCCCGAGATCGCTCAGTGCGGATATACACGGGATAAAACGGTTGAACGTCGGATATTACCGATTTCCCACCCGACACACGTGGGGAGAAAGTATATGAGTCGCCCGGCCTTTCATACAGGTAGCGAATTACCCCATGAGTAACGACACGGAAACCGACGAACACGCCCCCGAAGCGGGGGGCGACGTCGCCGAGGACGCCCCCGAGTCGCCGCCGGAGCGGGAGAACCCGCTTCCCGAAGGGGTTACCGACGACCCCGACGACGGCGCCATCGATTCGGGCGACCCGGACGACCATCCGGGCGGCCGTGACGGCCACTCCGACGGCGATGTCGATAGGACGATCGACGACCTCGGAAGCGACGTCGAGGTCGACGCCGAAGTCGCAGACGACATCGGCGAGGACGACCTGTTGGGCGGGCTGAAGATCGACTCGACCGAGGAGATCGACGTGCCCGACCGGCTGGTCGATCAGGTCATCGGCCAGGAGCACGCCCGCGACGTGGTAATGAAAGCCGCAAAGCAGCGGCGGCACGTGATGATGATCGGCTCGCCGGGAACCGGCAAGTCGATGCTGGCGAAGGCGATGTCGGAGTTGCTGCCGCCCGAGGAGCTCCAGGACGTCCTCGTCTATCACAACCCTGACGACGGGAACAACCCCAAGGTGCGGACCGTTCCCGCCGGGAAGGGTGACCAGATCGTCGAGGCGCACAAAGAAGAGGCACGGAAGCGCAACCAGATGCGGTCGTTCCTGATGTGGATCATCATCGCGATCGTCATCGGGTACTCGTTCATCATCGCCGGGCAGATCCTGCTCGGGATCCTCGCTGCGGGCGTGATCTATCTCGCGTTCCGCTACGGCTCCCGCGGAAGCGACGCGATGGTGCCGAACCTCATCGTCAACAACGCCGACACGACGACCGCGCCGTTCGAGGACGCGACGGGTGCTCACGCCGGTGCGCTCCTCGGCGACGTCCGGCACGACCCCTTCCAGTCCGGCGGGATGGAGACGCCGAGCCACGACCGCGTCGAGCCCGGCGCCATCCACAAGGGCAACAAGGGCGTGCTGTACGTCGACGAGATCAACACGCTGGACATCCGTAGCCAGCAGCACCTGATGACGGCGATTCAGGAGGGCGAGTTCCACATCACTGGCCAGTCCGAGCGCTCCTCGGGCGCGATGGTCCAGACCGAACCCGTCCCGACGGACTTCATCATGATCGCGGCGGGGAACCTCGACGCGATGGAGAACATGCACCCCGCGCTGCGCTCGCGAATCAAGGGCTACGGCTACGAGGTGTACATGGACGACACAATCGAGGACACCCCGGACATGCGCCGGAAGTACGCCCGGTTCGTCGCCCAGGAGGTCAGCAAGGACGGTCGGCTGCCGGAGTACTCCGCGGAGGCCATCGAGGAGGTCATCCTCGAGGCCCGGCGCCGCGCCGGCCGGAAGGGCCACCTGACGCTGAAGCTCCGGAACCTCGGCGGCCTGGTGCGTGTTTCGGGCGATATCGCCCGCTCGGAGGACGCCGACTACGTCACCCGGGACCACGTGCTCCAGGCGAAAGGCCGGAGCCGGTCGATCGAACAGCAGCTCGCGGACGACTACATCGAGCGCCGGAAGGACTACGAACTCCAGGTCTCGGACGGCTACCAGGCCGGCCGCGTCAACGGCCTTGCGGTAATGGGTGAAGACTCGGGGATCATGCTCCCCGTGATGGCCGAAGTGACGCCGTCGCAGGGGCCGGGTGAGGTCATTGCGACCGGCCAACTGAAGGAGATGGCCCAGGAGGCGGTCTCGAACGTCTCGGCCATCATCAAGAAGTTCTCCGACGAGAACATCTCCGAGAAGGATATCCACATCCAGTTCGTCCAGACCGGCCAGCAGGGCGTCGACGGCGATTCCGCGTCGATCACAGTTGCGACCGCAGTGATCTCGGCGCTCGAAGGCGTCGGGGTCGACCAGTCGATGGCGATGACTGGCAGCCTGTCGGTTCGCGGCGACGTGCTCCCGGTCGGCGGGGTGACCCACAAGATCGAAGCGGCCGCAAAGTCCGGGTGCGACCGGATCATCATCCCTGCGGCGAACATGCAGGACGTGATGATCGAAGACGAGTACGAGGAGATGGTCGAGATCATCCCCGTCTCACACATCAGCGAGGTTCTCGACATCGCCCTCGAGGGTGAAGCCGAGAAGGACTCGCTCGTCGCCCGGTTGAAGAGCATCACCGGCTCGGCGCTCTCGAACGGCGAGACGGTCTCGGGGCCGTCCAGTCCGAGCCCGCAGTAGACTGCTGATGCCCGAGTGGGCGACGTTCGTCGGTTTCACGTTCGTCGTCACGTCGGGGCTGCTCGTTCTTTCACACGCATCCCGCGGCGCCATCGCTGACGGTAGCGAGACAGCGAGTCAGCCACCCAGTAGCGAAGTCGACGTCCACCGACAGGAATCCGTTGGTGCCGACCGGCAGGAATCCGCCGACGCCGACTGCGCCGCCTCGGATCCGGACGCTGCATACCCGACGGGCCGGAGTACAATCGTCGACGGCGCGGACGCGTCCGGGGCGACAGCAGGTATGGCTGCGGGCGACACCGACCACGAACCGGAGCCGGCGGTCCGCCCGGAACCGGCTGTCGGCTCCCGGCCGTCGGAACAACGGGCCCAGCCTCCGAGCAAAAACGGCGATCCGACGGGGCTTCCGACGACCTCGCTTCTTGCAAACGTCGCGGTCTCCCAGGGGTTGTTCGGCGCGCTGTTGCTCGTTGGGGCGTGGTATGCGGCGGTTCCGGCGTGGGCGTTCGGCGCGGGCCCCGGAACTACCGGCCTCCGAGCCGTTGCGGTCGGGGTCGGGCTCGGGATTGCGCTTTATGTCGCGAACGAGGCCGGCGCGGCGCTGGGGTCGCGGCTCGGCTTCGAGATCGGCGACGGCCAGCGGCTCAGGGGCGCACTCGCGCCCGACACGTCGGTGGAGTGGGTACTGTTGCTCGTCGTCGTACTGCCGGTCATCGCCGGGTTCGAGGAACTGCTCTTCCGGGGTGCCCTGGTGGGCGTCGTCGCGGCGGGCTACCCGGTGTCGCCGTGGGTAATGGCGGTCGTTGCGTCCGGCGCGTTCGCGCTCGGTCACGGCGCGCAGGGTCGGCTCGGGGTGGCCGTGACCGGTGCCCTGGGGTTCGTCCTCGCGGCGGCGTTCGTGGTCACCGGAAGCCTCCTCGTCGTGATCGTTGCCCACTATCTCGTGAACGTCTTGGAGTTTGTCGTCCACGAGGGACTCGGCGTGGAGTGGCCGCTCGACGACGCCGTGTGAGCGTGGTCGAGTGGCTGCTTCCGACCAATACTTTGCCTGCCGGCTACTCGTGTGGATATGGATAGCCGCTCACAGACGATCCTCCGGTCGATACTCATCGGGTATATCGCGCTGATCGCCGCCTCGATCCTGATCGACAACCCCATTTTCGCTACGGCGGCCGATCTCGGGTTCGCCGCTGTCGCGGGATTTTTCGCGTACACGATCTACACGGGCACGTCGTCTTCGGACGACCAGCGGCTCGTTCTCGGTGCGGTCGGCGCGCTCGTCGCTGCGGCGCTGGCGCAGGTACTTGCGTTGGTCCCCGGCTTCGCAGGGTTCGGGACCGCCGCGACTGTGTTTTTCGTACTCGGATTCCTCGGCTACTTCGCCATCCGGCGGCAGTAGCCGTCCGGTCGGAGTGGTCCCGCTCGGAACGGCCGCAAGCCCCCGAAAGCCTGCTCACTCGGATTCGATCCGTTGGAGTCGTTTGGCGACCGCCGTCGGCGCGCCCCCCGGTGCGTCGCGGACGCGGTGATCCGGGACGAACAACGGCACCGGGTTCTCCGCAAGCGCGGTCCGTGCGGTTGCTCGGTCGCCGTCGTCGTCGGGGTTCAACCCGGCCATCCGGACCACCCGATCGAGGGAGATCGTCTCGCCGTGCGGGATGTTCCGCGCCGCTTCCAACACCGTCCGGTGGTCGGTGGGGACCGTGAGTCCGATATCCACGTCGTCGAAGTGGTCCGCGTTCCCGGCCAGATACGCGTCGATCCGGTCGAAAAGCGGGTGGTCGCGTTCGGCATCCCCGTCAGGTGTCGACGGAAACGACACGCTGATTACGGTGTCGCCTGCGACCCCGATCTCGACCGCCCGTTCCAACTGCTCGAACTCGCGGGCGAAGACGCCGTCCATGCGTAATATCTCTCCGCGACCCGTCTAACGGTGACGGTGTCCGGCGGGTGATGCGTCTCCGACCGCCGCCCGCGACGCGCAAGCCTTATGTGCAGAAAAGTCCGTTAATGAACATAGATGAACGCTAGTGATGATAATCTTGCGGCGGAGGTGCGGTCGATACTCGACGCTGCCGTCGAGCGCCCCGGTGGCGACGGCCGGGTCGCGGTCGCGCCCCGGTCGTTTCCCGACGCGGTCGCCGCCGCCGAGGCCGAGGGGCGCGTGCCGGTCGTCGCGGAGGTGAAACCCACCAGCCCGACCACCGACGGCGAGCGGGACGACGACCCGGTCGAATTGGCCCGGAAGATGGTCGCAGGCGGCGCGGCGGCGCTGTCGGTGCTGACCGAACCCGAGCACTTCGGCGGGTCGACCGAGCGACTCGGGCGGATACGCGCGGCGGTCGACGTCCCGGTGCTTCGGAAGGACTTCATCGTCCGGGAGGCCCAACTCGACGCGGTCGAAGCCGACCTGGTCCTCCTCATCGCGCGGTTCCTCGACGAGGAGGGGACCGAGTCGCTGCCGGCGCTGTACGACGCCGCCGAGGAACGCGGCTTCCAGCCGCTCGTCGAGGTTCACACCCGTTCGGAACTGGAACAAGCGCTCGATATCGGCGCGGAGATCATCGGGGTCAACAACCGCGATCTCGCCGAACTCGACGTCGACCTCGGGACGTTCGAGCGGCTCGCACCCGACGTTCCCGACGATGTAACGCTCATTGCCGAAAGCGGGATCGCGACCGTAGACGATGTCACCCGAATGTGTGAGGCGGGGGCGGACGCGCTGTTGATCGGGACCGCTATTATGGATGGGGACGTACACGCAAACACCGAGCGACTGACCACGGTGACGGATGCGGCAGCCACGGACCGACGCGCGGACACCACCACGGAGTTCACAACACGATGACACAACGATACGCGGACGGGAAGTTCGGCGACTACGGCGGACAGTACGTGCCGGAGGTGCTCATGCCGGCAATCGAGGAGCTCACCGACGCTTACGAACGGTACGTTCTCGGGAACGAGGACGGCTTCATGGACGAGTTCCGGGCACGACTCCGGGACTTCGGCGGCCGGCCGACACCGACCCAGTACGCCGAACACCTCTCGGAACGATACGACCGGGAAGTCTACCTGAAGCGGGAGGATCTGCTCCACGGCGGCGCCCACAAACTCAACAACGCCCTCGGCCAGGTCCTGCTCGCGAAGTACATGGGCAAAGAGCGGATCGTCGCCGAAACCGGCGCGGGCCAGCACGGGACCGCGACCGCAATGGCGGCGGCGCATCTGGGCATGCCGTGTGAGATCTACATGGGCGAGCGCGACATCAACCGCCAGCGCCCCAACGTCTTCCGGATGCGGCTGAACGGCTCGGAGATCACGTCGGTCACGACCGGCCGCGGCACCCTGAAGGAGGCCATCTCCGAGACAATGCGGGACTGGGCGACCAACGTCGAGGACACCCACTACGTGATCGGGTCGATCGTCGGCCCCCACCCGTTCCCGTCGATGGTTCGGGACTTCCACAGCGTCATCTCGACGGAGACCCGCCGGCAGTTGCGCGAACAGACCGGTGGCCTCCCCGACGCGGTGTTGGCGTGTGCCGGCGGCGGCTCGAACACGATGGGGATGTTTACCGACTTCGTCGACAGCGAGAGTGTCGGACTCTACGCCGTCGAGGCCGGCGGCTCCAGCCTCGACGTCGACGAGGACGCGGGTGTCGCCCCCAACTCCGCGTCGCTGTCGACGGGCGACGAGGGGGTACTCCACGGCGCCCGAACCAAGATCCTCCAGGACACCGACGGCCAGATCATGGAGAGCCACAGCATCTCCTCGGGGCTCGACTACGCGGGCGTCGGCCCCGAACTCGCACATCTGGTCGACGAGGGTCGAGTCGACGCCGTCAACGTCGACGACGACGCCGCGCTCGAAGCGTTCCACCGGCTTTCCCAACTCGAAGGCGTGATCCCGGCACTCGAGACCGCACATGCATTCGGGTACCTCGAGGAACACCACGACGAACTGGGCGAGACGATCGTACTCAACGTCTCCGGCCGCGGCGACAAGGACCTCCAGGCCGCAATCGAGGAGACAGAGCAGCGCGACATCGAGGAGGCGCCGTCGATGGCGGAGTTCTCGGGAGGGATCTGAAATGGCGGGCAACGGCGGCTCCGAGTTGGAGGCCGCGTTCGCCGACGGCCCGGCGTTCGTGCCGTACCTCGCGGCGGGCGACCCCGACTACGAGTCCTCGGTGGAATACGTCGAAGCGCTGGCGCGCGGCGGCGCCGACGTGATCGAACTCGGACTTCCCTTCTCGGAGCCGATCGCGGAGGGGCCGACCATCCAGGGCGCCGTGGTCCGGGCGCTCGAGGCGGGAATGACCCCCGACCGGTTCTTCGAGTTCGTGGAGGAACTCGACGTCGACGTGCCGCTGGTGTGTATGACGTACTACAATCTCATCTACCAGTACGGTGGCGACCAGGGACCGCGTCCCTTCGTCGAGCGCGCGGCGGCCGCGGGGCTTTCGGGCTTCGTCGTGCCCGACCTCCCCGCCGAGGAGGCCGAACCGCTGCGGGCGGCCTGCGACGAGTTCGGGCTGGATCTCGTCTTCATCGTCGCGCCCACCACAGAGGGCGAGCGCCTCCACCGGAACATGGAGCACGTCTCGGGATACGTCTACGTCCAGGCGCGGACGGGCGTCACCGGCGCCAAAGACGACGTCTCCGATCAGACCGGGCGCAGCCTCGAACGCCTCGCCGACTACGACGTGCCGAAGGCGGTCGGATTCGGGATCAAGACCGGCGAGCACGCAGCGCGGATCGTCGCCGGCGGCGCCGACGGCGTCATCGTCGGGAGCGCCCTCGTCGACATCGTTGCTGAGGGGCTCGAAAGCGACACCCCGACCGCGGACGTCGCGGATCGACTGGAGGAGACGGCCCGGGAACTGAAGCGCGGAGCCGAGCGCGGATACAAACAACGTGTGCCACAAGCGGAAGGCAATTAACCGACGGTTGCCACAGCCTCACACACGATGAACGCAGGACTCGCAGCGCGGCTCGAACGGATCTCGACAGGCGGGCGATACCTCGTCGTCCCGATGGATCACGGTATCACACTCGGCCCGGTAAAGGGGCTTGTCGACATCGAGTCCACCGTCGACGCGATCACCGAAAGCGGCGCGGACGCGGTTCTCACCCAGAAGGGTGTCGCCCCACGCGTCCACGAGCACAAAAACAGCAAGGGCTACATCGTCCACCTCAACGGCTCCACCGCGATCGGGCCCGACTCCAACGACAAGCGCACGACAGGGTCGGTCGAGGCGGCGCTCCGCGCCGGCGCCGACGCGGTGTCGTTCCACATCAACGTTGGGAGCGACCACGAGCCCGACCAGCTGACGCAACTCGGCGACCTGACCGAGCGGGCCCACCGGCTCGGCGTTCCCGTCCTCGCGATGAGCTACGCCCGCGGCCCCGACGTCGACGAACACGACGCCGAGAGCTTAGCGCACGCAGTCCGGATCGCGGAGGAACTGGGCGCCGACGTGGTGAAGACTGCCTACTCCGGGAACCCCGACACCTTCGAGCGGGTGTGTGCGGCGACCCGGCTGCCGGTGGTCATCGCGGGCGGTAGCCGCGGCACCGACCGCCAGACCGCCGAGATGGTACGCGGCGCGATGGACGCCGGCGCGGCCGGCGTCTCGATGGGACGGTCGATCTTCCAGCACGACGACCCCGGGGCGATCACACACGCAGTGAGCGCGATTATCCACGACGACGCCGATGCCGCCGACGCAATCGACGCCGCCGGCCTCGCGGTCGAGGCGTAGTTCGACGACAACACGGTCGCTGCCGTCGGCCGGCCCGTTTCCCGTCTCTGCGAGTCCGCGCGTTTATGACCGTGGCGAGTGTACCGCACAGTATGCCTACGACGCTCGAAATCCGGTGTACGGACGACGCGTGCGAACTCGACATGTTCGAGTTGCACTACACCTACGACATGCCAGACGACGTCGGCGTTGCCGACTTCGCATGCCCGTACTGCGGCGACACCGACCCCCTGGAGGCGATCGAGCTATGAGCGGGTTCGGAGACGAGGTGCCGTCCGGCCCCGCCGAGCGGTTGAAGGAGATCGGCGAATCGATCGCAGAAACCACCGTCGAGCGGATCGGGCGCGGCGTCTCGCGCGTCCAAGAGGAGCGTCCGCTCCCGTACGACGTTCTGGAGAGCAACGACGCGTACCTGATCGTCTTCGACGCGCCGGGCGTCCGCCGCCAGGACGTCCAGGTCCGATTTCTCGACAGCGAGGTCAAGGTCCGGATCGACCGGTTCCGGGACTTCCACGACGGCTTCGAGATGCGGTTCCCGGGGCGTGGGCTCGCACTCGACGGCTCGGCGCCCATCCCGCAGGGCACGCCGGTCGAACCGGACGAGGCGACTGCGACCGTCACCGGCGACGGCACGCTCCGAGTCCACCTCCCGAAGCACCACGCTCACGAGTAGGAGTCCGGGTGACCGGTAGACCGCTCACACCGGGAAGTCGGCGTCGGTGTCGGCGTCGACAATCCGGTCGGGTTCCGCCGGCGGTCGCCACTCCGTAGCGAGTTCGAGCAACTGCGTGAGCATCACCCCGGTGGCGCCCCACACCGTATACGGGCCGACGTGGAAGTAGTGGATGCGGTGCGGGCCGTAAACCGGGTGCTCACGCCGCTCGGATTCGTAGTTTCCCGGGTCGGTCAGCGCCGAGACCGCGAGGGTGACCACCTCCGCCACCTCCCGCTCGTCGCGGTCGTACGTCCGGTCGGGGATCTCCCCGACGAACGGCCGGACCGCATAGCCCGTTACCGTCCGGATATCGTCAAGCCGGCCGGCTACGGAGACCTCCGGCGCTCGGAGCCCGATCTCCTCGTCGGCCTCCCTGAGTGCGGTCGCTTCGAGCGTGTCGTCTTCGGGTTCGGAGGAACCGCCGGGAAAACTCATCTGTCCCGGGTGCTCTCCGAGGTGCTCGGCCCGTTTGGTGAACAGAACGTACGCCTCTCCTGCCCGGGTGAAGACGGGCGCAAGCACCGCCGCCCGCTGGCCCGTGTCGTCGACTGCGGTTGGCGTGTGCGCCGACAGCCGGGAGAGGTTCATCGTACTCGCCTTTCGGTACGGACCGAGCGTGTTTATACTGTCGGTCACGCGTCGTCTAACGCATCGTCCAACCGCCCGCGGACCTCGTCGACGGCGACGGCGTCGGACCACACCTCGACGTCGTACGTCACGTCGAGTAGTCGGCGGATCTCGGCTTCATCGCCGGTTTCGGCGGCGCTTGCGGCGGCTGACGTGAGACGTTCCGCTACCGCGGCCCCTGCAGCCTCGCGATCGACGTCCCGGTCGGGAACATCGAGGATATGTGGCAGGTCCTCGGCGTTTGGCGGCAGGGTCGGAAACGCCGTCGGCCCCGGAGCGAGCAGCGTCCGGCCGTCGCCCTGATACCGGACGACAGCGAACGACGCGACAGCGTCGTTGACCGCAGTCTCGACCGCCTCGGTGTCGACCGAGCCGCCCCGCTTGAACGCGAGCTCCTCGAGGGCGGATTCGAGCTCTGCCGGCGTGAGCGCGCCGAAGAGGTCGATCACGCCCGCAAGGTCGTCGGGGTCGAACGCGAGACGCTCGCTCACTCGCCGGCCTCCGTCGGTGGGGCCGCCGCGGAGGGCTTCGGCGCGTCGAGTGCGTCTTCGACGTCAGCCGTAGCCGCGTGGGCGACCGCGTCGGGGTCGAGCGGAGCGTTCGCCCACGCCGGCAGCCGGTCGTCGGGACCCGTCGGCTCCGCGACCGCTTCGGCGTACCGGGACACCTGGTCGCGCTCGTGGCCGTGGTCGAAACTGAGCCCGTTGAACGCCGCGTCGAGTTCGTACTGGTCGAGGAGGTCGCCTGCAGTCGCCCGGTACCGCCCGGCGAGCGTGTCGAAGTCGATGTTCACACCGTGTTCGGCGACGCTCCGCAACAAGGTCTCACCCACCGAGCGGCTCATCGCGGAGAGGCCGGCCGACCCGCCGACCCCGCGGTGGTCGTGTTCGTACCGCCCCAGATCCACCTGTGCGGTCCCCGCAGCCCCCGCGACGTCGAAGGCGTCGCCGAGGGTTCCGACCTCCAGGCCCCACTGCCGCGGCATCCGGATCCGGCGGGCGGTCGCGGCAGTGGCAGCGAACTCCCCCGCAAGCGCGTACCGGAACGAGTCGAGATACCGGAGGAACGGGCCCGGGTGGGCGTCGAGCAGCGTCCGCACAAGTGGCACGTAGAACAGCCGGAACAACCGGCCGTAGAGCCGCCCGTCCTCCACCCGGGCGTAGTAGCCCTTCGAGAACTCGTAGCCCCGTCCCAGCGGGAACAGCAGCCGGCGGACGAACGACTCGTTGTAGGTGGTGGTGTCGGCGTCGTGGACGACGACGAACTCCGAGTCGGCCGCGCGGCCGATCGCCAGCCACACGTCGCGTCCCTTCCCGCGGTCGCCGTCGAGTCCGGCGTCGGCCAGGAGATCATTCACCCGTGGGCCGTCACACCACAGCAACTCGACGCGGAGGTCGTACGTCGCGAGCCACCTGCGGACCGGGCCGACCCGCTCGGGCGGCGCGCGGAGCGGGATCACTACCCGAGCGGGATCGAGCCGCTCAAGCGTCCCGAGCACCCGATCGGCGGCGTCGCTCAGGCAGTCGCGCTCCGCCATCGGGACCACGACCGCCGCGCGGTCGACCGGTGCGGCCGGAACCGGGTCGGCGAGGTCGTGGAGGGTCGCCACCCGGCTTTGCACGTACTCCATCTACTCCTTCTGAGGACGGCGTGATGAAAAGCCCGCGGATTGGGTGTACTCTTGGAATATGAGGTTTGTGGCCGGCCATCGACGCTCGCCTCCCGTTTTACCCAGCCCGCCGCTACTGCGGCAGTTTCCCCCGGCGCTGGAGTACTGCCAGCCCCACCACGACGACCCCGAGCACGAGCGCAAGCCGGGTGAAGATGAGGTCGTAGGCCAACCCCGACTCCCGAAGCGTGCCGACTACCGACGATCCCGTTGCCTGCACCGACATCATGCCGGCCGAGTACCATGCGTACGCGCTCGCACGCGAGTTGTCGGGGAGCGCGTCCAGCAGATAGGTGTCGATTGCGGGAAACAGGCTGTGGATGACGTAGCCGATGACCGCGGTGAGAGCGAGGATGGCGCCGAAGCCACGGGCGAGCGTCAGGAGGAGCAGACTCCCCGCAAACGACCCGATGATCGAGAGCAGATACGGGACGCGAGGCAGGCGATCGGCCAGCCGTCCGGATACGAAAAACGCCGGGACACCCGCGGCAAAGACCACCGTCAGGAGGTTCCGCGCGGTCGCGGTGTCGAGCCCCTTGGTGCCCATATACAGCTCGTAAAAGTTGAACAGCCCCTGCCAGACGAAGCCGGTGGTTCCGACGATCGCGACGCCGACGAGGACGATCCGCCACTCCGAGCGGACTGCGCCGATGACGTCGGTGTCGTCTCTCCCCGCGTCGGGGAGCGGCGTCGACCGCGCGGCGACGAACAGCGCGACCGTCGCAAGCGCGGCAACGACGGAGATACACACGAACACGACACGCCAGTCTACGAACAGGACCAAGATCAGGGTGACAAAGGGCGCGGCCGCGACCGCGGCGATCTGGCTGGACATGCCGTGAACGCCTATCGCCCACCCCACGCGGTCGGGGTAGAGTTCGCTCACCAAGGGGTTGGCGGCGACGAAGTACGCCCCCGACGCCAACCCCATCAGGAGCGCTCCCGCTCCGACCATTACGACCGACGTCGCGCCCGAGATGAACGCCGCCGCCCCGGTGAGGATCCCCCCGGTCGCGAGGATCACGTGATGGCGCGGCACCCGCGTGAGCACCCACCCGGTGGGGAGTCGCAGCGCGGCACTGCCCAGCCACGCCAGGGTCGCGATCACCCCTGCGGTCCCCTCGCCGATCGAAAACACCGTGATAAACTCCTGGAGCAGCGGCGCGAAGATCACCCTCGCGAGGTTGACGAGAAGCACCATCGCACACAGCGTGCTGAACAGGCGACCGCGGGACACGCTCGCGGTTTACCGCCACGGCGTTCAACCTTTGCGGTTTGCCGTCCCCGATACCGGGCTTTTTACCCTCCGGTCCCGACAGTTGAGGTGTGAAGACCACACGCAAGGGGCTCCGAGAGGGTGAACTGGAGAAGGACACCTACGAACGGCTGAACTGCGCCGAGTGTGGCGAGTCGCTGCAGACGAAAAACGACCCCGACGAGGTATTCAGCGTCAGGCAGTGTCCCGAATGCGGGACCGAGTGGAAAGAGCTTCGGTAGGCCGAAGCCGGCCGTAGCCGAGCGGGGCAGTCCCCGACACGGCCGCCGATTTTCGAACGACGTCTCGACGGGCTACTCGAACACGGCGTCGAAGGCCCGCGCTCCCAACGGCTCGAACGTCCCGCTCGCGATGTTTTCGGGGACGTGCGCGGGCGAACTCGTCCCCACTAACGCGGCCGTCACCCCAGGGGCGCTCCGAGCGAAGTTGATCGCCCGCTGGGCCGGGGTGTCGCCGCCGAGTTCCGCGTCGACCGCTGCCGGTATCGACGCCGCGAGCGACCCCTGTGCGAGCGTCGCGCTAGCGACGACGTCGAGGTCGGCGGCCTGTGCGTACTCGAGGGCGCTCACGTCGCGATCATCCGTCGGGTGTCGGTGCGCCGCGACAGTCACCGCGTCCGCCATCGTGACGTTGAACGGGAGTTGGACAGCGATCAGCCCGTGTTCGTCGGCGCCGACCGCGTCGGCGGCAGCCTCGGCGCGGGCGACGACCTCGGGGAGCGAAAGGTACGCGTCGTGGTCGCGGGGCACCCGGAACGCGTCCCAGGTGGCGACGCCGTAGCCGCCGATATCGCCCGCGGCCCGGCGGCGTTCCAGTTGCTCGAAGGCGGCCTCCAGGTGGTCGTAAACCGCTTTCCGGCTTCGCACCCGGAGTTGGGTCTCGGGGTTGTGGACGTAGTAGCACTCCACTGTGTCGACGCCGAGGTTCGACAGCGACCGGTCGAGCATCGCGTCGAGGAACGCCGGCGTCATCGCGTGGCTCCCGGCGGCGAGGTCGTCTGGGGTGACGAGCCCCGCATCGACGAACTCCGACCGGACGTACGCGCCGGGGTCGTCCGGCGGCGACCCCTCGAACGGGAGGAATCCGCCCTTCGTGGCGACGACGACCGCCTCGCGATCGACGTCGGCCCGGGCGAGGGCGTCGCCGACGACCCGCTCGCTCCGCTGGCACCGGTAGTTGATCGCGGTGTCGACGAGGTTGATCCCGGTCGAAAGCGCCTCCGTGATCGACTCGCGGTAGCGTCGATCGACGGCGTCGGTCGAGTCGCCGAGGTACGTTCCGAGGCCGACGCTGGAGACGACGCCGGGGCCGAATCGCCGGAAGTACGTCCGCGCGAACGCGTCGCCGAAGCGGTCGCGGTAGCCCCACGTCCCCTGATTTGTCGCCATACCCGCGGTCGGGTGCGTGTGGGTAAAGTCTCTCGGGGAGCGTCTTCGCGGCCGGGGTCAGACATCGCCCTCTAAGACGTCGAAGAGCCGCTCCCGGAGGTCGTCTCGCGAAATCTGCTCCCCTGCGACGGTCTCGATCGATCCCTCGCGGAGCGACAGCCGTCCGCCGCCCATCCGGGCGTGGCCGCCGGCCGAGGCCTCTCGGATCGTCGACAGCACCGCGTCCAGCGTCTCGCCCATATGGACGCGGTCGTCGCGGGACCGCCCCGAGAAGTGGATCGTACCGTTCGATGCCCCGAGCACGACGACCGCGGTCACGCCTTCGAGCTGAATGAGCTCATCTGCGGCCTGCGGCACCGCGTCGACGTTCGAGATACGACCGACATCGCTGACAGCGAAGGGGCCACGGACATCGCGGCCGGCGATCGCGCGGGCCTTCAGTTCGAGCACCT
>UEZX01000013.1_pt1 | contig 14918 bp, 19 predicted proteins | sample 1903831 | NCBI WGS metagenome assembly UEZX01 (sample SAMEA4776353, study PRJEB27445) | saltern metagenome | biome: Hypersaline environment; feature: solar saltern; material: Pellet | place: Spain | collected 2012-08 | depth 0 m | reverse complement strand
TGGTTGATCTCGTTGACCATCGCCGCCGACACCTGATCCGAGAGCCCCTGCCGGATGCCGTCGAGGTGGCGCTGGACCTCGGTGTCGGGGTCGATCTCCATCGCGTCCAGGCGGTCGACGCCGTCGACCGGCTTCGGATCGTCGCCGAAGGACTGCTCGAACACGTCCGACACCGAGTGGGCCGGATCCGTCGACACCACAAGCGTGTCGAGCCCCGACCGGGCCGACTTCACGCCGTAGGCGCAGGAGACGGTGGTCTTGCCGACACCGCCTTTGCCACCGAAGAAGACGAACGGCTCCATCAGAAGTGGTACTGCTGGCCCTTGCGTTCGAGGTATGAGCCGCGGTCCCACAGCCGCCGCTCCCACGCCTTGAAAGCGTCCTCGAGGTACGGGAGGAGTTCGGCGGTGTAGTACGAAACCGGCGAGGGGATGCCGAAGGCGTCGGGGAAACACGCGAGGATGAACGCGTCCTCGACGTCCTCGGCTTCCTTCTCGATTTTCTCGTACGCCGGGTGCGTCACCAGCCCGTGGTAGAGCCCTCTGGCCCACTCTCGGACGATCCGGCGGAAGCGTTCGATCCGGTCGGAGAGATCCATCGTGGTGCGTGTGTGCGACAGACACGATGAAAAACCTGTCGCGGATGGGTTCAAGTTCCGGCAAAGATATTGCGGGGATATGAGCGAGACGATTCCGGTGACGATCATCTCCGGCAGCCTGGGGGCCGGCAAGACAACGCTGCTTAACCACATCCTGGCCGGCGCCGACGACCGGGACATCGCCGTCCTGGTCAACGATATGGGCACGGTCAACGTCGACGCCGAACTCGTCGCCTCCGACTCGGAGTTGGACGTCGCCGGCGGCGTGACCGAGCTCTCGAACGGGTGTATCTGCTGTGAGCTCCAGGACGACCTGGAGAGTGCGGTGGTCAGGCTGGCACAGGACCGCGAGTTCGACGCCTTGGTCGTCGAATCCTCGGGCATCTCCGAACCGGGACCGGTCGCGCGGCTGTTCACCACCGAGTCGCGGGCGGCGGCGCTGTACCGCGTCGACTCGCTTGTCACCGTTCTCGACACCCGGCAGTTCCTGGACGCGTTCGCCGGCGGCGAGCCCGAACGCCGGGGCGAGGCGGGCGACCGCCCGCTGTCGGACCTCCTGGTCGAGCAGGCTGAACTCGCGAACATCGTCCTCCTGAACAAGGCCGATCTCTGTACCGAAGCCGACCTCGAGGAGGCCGAGGAGTTGCTCGCAGCGCTCCAACCCGACGCCGAGACCGTCCGGACGGAGTTCTCGACGGTCCCACACGACCGGCTGTTCGACCGGCGGCTGTTCGACCCCGAGCACGTCGACGACCTCCCCGGGTGGAAGCGGGCACTCGAAGGCACTGGCCACGGCCACGGTCACGACGACCACCACCACCCCGACGATGTGTACGGCGTCACCTCCTTTACCTACCGGACGCGCCGGCCCTTCCACCCCGAACGGGTCGCCGAGGTCCTCCGACGCCTCCCTACGGGTGTCGTCCGCTCGAAGGGCACGCTGTGGGTCGCCGGCTCCGACCTCCGGGTCGTCCTCGGGCAGGCCGGGCCGTCGGTCCGCGCCGAGGCGGTCGGACCGTGGATCGCGAGCCTTCCGGAAGTCGAACAGGACCTCTACCGATCGAACCGCCCTAACCTCGACTGGGACGACACCCACGGCGACCGGCAGACGGAGTTGGTCTTCATCGGCACGGACTACGAGGAGACGGCGCTCCGCGACTCGCTCGACGATGCCCTCGTCGCTGACGACGAATGGGACCGCACCGACGACTTCGGCGGGCCGTTCCCGGACGAGCAGGGGGTCGAAGTAGTGCTCAAGGAACCGTAATTGGAAGGGTCGTCGGCGGTCGAAATCCGGTGCCGGACGGTCGACCCATGCTGTGACTACCTCACACTAAGCGGTCGGTCGCCGTCGTCGCGAACTCGACTCGATAACTCATACTGTCGGCTATCGTCACGTGACGGATTTCGACACCCCGGGGTGTCGACAATATTCACGTCGGTATAGCTAACAGTATCAGCAGGCGCAGTCGCGGCCGGTCGCCCGCTCGAACCGCATCTCCTCGCCGCAGTCCGGACACACCGGCTCGCCCTCGACGTTGATGTCGCGAATCCGGTTGTTGCAGTCGTCACACCAGTAGGCACCCTTCGACCCGTCATCGGGTGTCGATTTGGCCGATGGTCCGCCTTCGAGCGCGTCTTTGACCGTGTCGAGTATACTCATACCAGTAATTGGGAAAGACGCTATTGTAACCGTACCGTGAGTGTGCGCCGCGTTCGCACAACCAGGCCCCCCGGACTTACGCGACATCCGCGACGAGTTCGTCGAGCGCCCGCTGGAGTTCGCCGCGGCGCTTCCACGCCGCGATCCGGTCGGCAGCGGGAAGCGGGAGGTTGAGCGAGACCGTCGACCGCATGGTGACCCGCGACCCGTTCTTTTCGGGGTGAACGAGCACTTCGGTTTCGAGGTGGTCGAACGGTCCGACCTCGCCCTCGGCGGTGTACGTCAGCCCGTGTTCGCGCTCTTCGAACCGCAGGAGCACCGTCACACCCGGTGCGGACGCGACAATCGCAGTGCCGCCATCCGCCTCCCGGTTCTCCACGACGTCGAACGTCCCCTCGGCGGCGACGATGGCGGCCGGCGAGAGGGCACGGTGGACCGCTGGCGGCCGCGCTAGCACGAACTCCGACACCTCAACCTCGCGCATACCCCACTTCCACGGTGGGGATACAAAATCACACCGTTAAGGGAACCGTCAACGCGATGAGGACGAGCCCGAACACGACCGCGAGGTAGAACAGCCGCTGGAACCGCACGCCGGGCGGGATCGTCACCCACGCCGGCGGCGCGGCCCAGACGAGCCGGTGGAACGCCACGACACAGACGACCATCGTAGCTCCGGCGGAGACCGCGACCGACTCCGCCACCGGAACGCCGTACGCCACCCCGTACAGCGGGCCGATAGAGAGCGCCACCATCCCGAGGATCCCGGTCGAGACCAGAAACGGCACCACGTCGACCGGCTCCCCGTCGCGGTTCCGGACGTCCATACTCTTGGCTTGGGACCGCGTCGCAAAGAGCTAAGGGGGTTACTCCCCCTTCGGAAAGTATGAGCGACGACGGCTTCGAGGCGGGAGCCAGCCAGTCACAGGGGGATCCACGGGTGCTGATCGCGATGAATATCGTCCTTTCGGCGGGGTTTTCGGCCACGATCGTGTGGGGGCTGGACGTCCTCGGGGCTGCCGATCTGACCCTCATCAACGTCGCAACGGGCGCGATACTCCTGTTTGCGCTGACGTACGTCATCACGCTACAGTAGCGGGGCGCCCTCACGGAAGCGACCGCTGGCGGGTTCGTCCGGACACCCACGTGAGTGAACCGGGGCTATTTCTCTCCAGCCGCAGAATCGAGGGTATGGCCATCGACCTCCGGAGCGACACGGTGACGCAGCCCTCAGACAGGATGCGGACGGCGGCCGCCGACGCGGCGGTCGGCGACGACGTCTACGGCGAGGACCCCACGGTGAAAAACCTCGAAGCCGCCGCTGCCGACCGCGTGGGGATGGCGGACGCGCTGTACGTCCCGACCGGAACGATGGGCAACCAGATCGCCGCGCGGGTCCACACCGACCGGGGCCAGGAGGTCGTCCTCGACCGCGAGGCGCACATCTACCGGTGGGAACTCGCCGGGCTCGCGCAACTCTCCGAAGTCCAACCGCGAACCGTCGACGCCGACGGCGGCGTGCCGACCCCCGACCAGATCCGGGAGGCGCACGTCCCGGAGTCGCTGCATCGTCCCGGAACAGGGCTGGTGACGCTCGAGAACACCCACAACGCCCGAGGTGGCGTTGCTGTGCCCGCGCCGTCGATCTCGGCGGCCGCGGACGCCGCACACGACCTCGACGTGCCGGTCCACCTCGACGGCGCGCGGCTGTTCAACGCGTGTGTTGCGCTCGACGTCGACCCCCGGCGGATGGTCCGTGACGTCAACTCGGTGCTTTGCTGTCTCTCGAAGGGGCTGGGCGCGCCGGTCGGGTCGATCCTCGCGGGCGACGCTGAGTTCATCGAGGCCGCCCGTCGGATCCGGAAGCTGTTCGGCGGCGGGATGCGGCAGGCGGGGCTGATCGCGGCGCCGGGGCTGCTCGCGTTGGAGAACATCGACCGGCTCGCGACCGACCACGACAACGCGGCGCGGTTTGCGGCCGGCCTCGACGCGATCGACGGGCTCCGGGCCCCGGAGCCGGATACCAACATCGTTCAGGTGTACACCGACGACCTCCGGGCCGACGCCGAGGCGTTCGTCGGCGCCTGCGAGGCGGTCGGCGTCCGCGGCGGCGCTCACGGGCCGAATCTCGTCCGGTTCTGTACGCACTGCGACGTCGATCGCGACGATATCGAGCGGGCGATCACCCGGGTCGCCGACGCCGCAGAATCGGTGTGACCGGGGCGTCGGCCTCGGACAACCGGCTACACCTCGGGTTCGACGAACACGTACCGGACCCGCTCGTCGGCCTCGACGTCTTTCGGCAGACTCTCACCCAGCAGGAGCCGTTTGTTCTGCCACGCGAGCGCGAATCTCATGGGTGACAGTCCGATCAGGAGCGCGGCGATCGCGTCGAAGACCTCGTTGCCGGTCGCCTTCGCCAGGGCGTAGGTCTCGAACCCGGTCGCGCTGAGGAGGACGGCGACGTTGACGTGCCACGACGGGAACGTCGCGCCGGCGACGGTGAGCTTCCCGAAGGGCTGTTGCCGGCTTGGCTGCTTCTCGCTGTCCCGGATGTCGACGAGCAGGAACACCCGGTTTCCGGTATCGGGGATCGAGTGACACGTTTCCGACAGCATCGAGGGGCTCCCGGTGAGGACGAATCCACCGGAGTTCAGGACCGCAATGGCGCCGTTCGCGAAGAGCACCGCCGCCACGACCCCTTTGCCCCCGGTCACACAGCGGTATTTCGTGGTAGGAACATATCGAGTGTCACCGGCGCGCTGCTGGTGCTGTGGGTCGGCACTTGCGTCGGGATCTCGATACCCCGTCGGACGTCGGGTGGTTCTTGTCGGTGGGCGTCGTACCACGCGGTATGCTTGCTGTCGTCTCCGACACCCACAGCACCGACGGCCACCGCCTGTCAGGGCGAACGCTCGAGGCGGTCCGCGACGCCGAGATCGTCGTTCACGCGGGCGATTTCATGCGCGAATCCGTGCTCGACGACTTCGAGCGCGAGGCGCCACGGCTCCTGGGCGTCACCGGCAACAACGACGACGCCGCGACCCGTCGCCGGCTTCCCGAGGCACGTACGCTCACCTTCGGCGGCTGCACGTTCGCGGTGACCCACACCCGCCGGGGCGGCCGGACCGCGCTGTCGCTGTTCGGCCGGCAGCGCGACGCCGACGTGGTGCTGTTCGGCCACAGCCACCGCCCCACGTATGACCCGAGCGAGGACGTCGTGCTCGTCAACCCCGGGAGTCACGCCCAGCCACGGGGGAACCGCGCGGCGCACGCGGAGTTCGAGCCCAACGGGAACGGACTCGACGGACGGCTCGTCACGGTCGACGGCGAGGTTTTCGAGGAGTTCGCGGTCGAACCGGGCGCCTGAACCGTCGGCTCGGTGGCCGTAGCCGTCACGAACGATGGGGTGCGGCCACGGCGGACCCAACGCGGCCGATAGCAGCATCATCTGAGGTGACACTCGAACGGAGAGGGGTTCGGGCCGACGCCGCTCGTCGGCATCCGGGTGACGGTCGCGGGGCAAAGGGGAGGGGGATGGGCACCGACGACCGCCGCGTGAACCCGTTCAGTAGCCGGGTAGGCAGACGGGTAGTGGAGAGCCGAAGCGGCGACGACCCTGCACTACATGGTACCACGTCGTGTGTAAAATAGCCGACGTAGACTCAAACCCGGATTTCACCAACCCTCGGACGCGCCACACCCCAACGGATCGGGCTACCGAAGCCGAACAGCCGTGACGAAAAGCAGCGCGAGCACCCCACCGAGAAAGAAGAGCACTCCGGGAGGGAGCCCCGAAACTGCGGCCGCCGCCGAAAGCGGATCCGACCCGCCCCCCGCTGCGCTGGTCGTCTCGGCCGTCGTCCCGGCCAGGTCGGCGGTCGGCTCGGGCTGGGGCTCCGGAGTCGGCGTCGCTGTCGGCTCTGCCGTCGGGGTTGCAGCCGGGTCCACGGTCCCGGTGGCGTTCGTCGCGGCACCACCCCCGCCGTCCGCGTCGGCCCGCTCTGCGGTCGGGGCGGGGGCGGCCCCGGTCCGTGCGAGCCGGTCGACGACGACACTGCCGAGCGCGACTGCCCCGACCCCACCGAGCAGCTGCGTGAGCGCCGACTGGAGCCCGGTCGCCTCCTCGTCGGACCCGGCGACGACGACCAGCGCCTGGTCCGAGGGCGCGTACACGGTCATCTCACGGCCCTTCTCGGAGTACGCGGTGCCGGCAGCCTCGATCAGGCCGGCGGTTTCGAGCCGATCGAGGTGGTACTGGGCGTTCTGGATCGAGGTGTCGACCCGGTCTGCGACCTCGGAGGGCGCTCCGGGGTCGTCGTGGAGCGCCGCGAGCGCGTTCCGCGCGGTCTCCGAGGCGATCGCCGCAAGCAGGTCGTCGACCTCGTCGCTGTCGAGGCCGACAACCCGGGGATCCGTGTCGTCGTCGGAGAGGTCGGGCCGGGAGGGCAGGAGATCCCCCATGCTGCTGCGGGTGTTTTGTCGCTTTTGACATGTGTCTTCTGTCCCCTACTCGAGGGACGAAACGCATTTACAGGCGCCGGGGAAAGCGAGGCTATGCTCGCCCGTCAGCCGGGAGTACTCGGACGGGTCCGGGCCGTCCGCGTCGACGGCGGCCCCATCCAAGTAGACGCCGTCACCGACTTTGTGGCGTCGAACCCCGCGTTGGTCATCCTGGTCGTCTTCCTGCTGGGCTTCGTCTTCTTCGCGTTCCTCTTCGTCAGACGAACCCTGAGCGGGCTCCGTGAGGGGTTCGACGAGGGCTACCGGGGGAAATAATCCGGGATGGTCGTGGCAGCCACCCTAGCGACGCTCGTCGTCGCCGCGGTCGCGAGTCTGTTCATGGCGTGGTCGATCGGCGCCGGTTCTTCGGGATCGACGCCCTTTGCCCCCGCGGTGGGTGCGAACGCGATCTCCGTGATGCGGGCGGGGTTCATCGTCGGCGTGCTCGGGCTATCGGGTGCAGTCCTCCAGGGTGCAAACGTCACCGAGGCCGTCGGAACCGAACTGGTTGTGGGGTCGGTGCTGACCGCCACGGCATCGACTGTCGCGTTGATCGTGGCGGCGGCGCTGGTGGCGGTCGGCGTGTTCGCGGGGTACCCCATCGCGACCGCGTTCACCGTCACCGGCGCGGTGGTGGGTGTCGGCCTCGCAAACGGCGGCGGGCCCGCGATCGCGAAGTACCAGCAGATCGCGTCCCTGTGGATCCTCACCCCGTTCGTCGGCGGCGGGATCGCCTACGCCACCGCGCGGCTCCTCCGCAACGACTCCGTTCCGGAGCGCGTAGCGGTGCCCGCCCTCGCCGGCATCGTCGGCCTGCTTGTCGCGAACATCCGGTTTGCGATCCTCGGCGGCGACGGGGGACGGTCGGTGGCCGAGGTCGCTGCCGCCACGACACCACCGGTTGCAGCGCCCGTAATCGGGGTTGATCTCGGCGTGATCGCGACATCAGCGCTGTTCGTGATCGTCGCTTTCGGCGCCGTCCGCCGTGACATCCTGATCGATCCCGCGCGCGGGCAACGCCGCTTTCTGCTGGTTCTCGGCGGGCTGGTGGCGTTTTCCGCCGGCGGGAGCCAGGTCGGGCTGGCGATCGGCCCGCTCGTGCCCCTTCTGGACTCGGTGGCGGTCCCGCTGCCTGCACTCTTAGTCGGCGGCGGGCTGGGACTTCTGGTCGGGTCGTGGACCGGCGCACCGCGCATGATCAAGGCGATCGCACAGGACTACTCGTCGCTGGGGCCACGGCGGTCGATCGCGGCGATGATCCCCGCGTTCGCGATCGCACAGACTGCTGTCGCGCTCGGTATTCCGGTCTCGTTCAACGAGATCATCGTGAGCGCGATCATCGGCAGCGGGTACGCCGCCGGCGGCGCGGGCGTCAGCCGCGAAAAGATGGGCAAGACCGTCCTCGCGTGGATCGGGTCGCTGGCGCTCGCTTTCGGCGTCTCGTACGTCGCGTTCCTCGGCGTCGACGCGGTGTTGTAGCGCGTCGGACAGTCGAGCCCGGGCGTCCCACTCTACTCCGCCTGCTCCGACGCCGACTCCGGTGTGGGGGCACCGTCGTCGGTTCCCCCTGTTTCGGCGTCGGCCTCGCTCTCGTCGGCCTCCGGTTCTTCGGGCGTGGTGATCCGGGCCTTCAGAATCCGGGTGTTGTCGACCTGCTCGATCCGGATAGTGATCCCCTCGTAGGTGATCTGCTCGCCCTCCTCGACCAGCCGGCCGGCACGGTTGAAGACGAACCCCGCAAGCGTCTCGAACTCCTCGCCCTCCGGGAGGTCGAGCCCGAGCGCCTCGTTGACCTCGTCGATGTTGACCTCGCCACGGACCAGGGTCTCGCGGTCGCTGACCCGTTCGAGCGCCTCCTCCTCGTCGTCTCCGAGGATGTCGCCCACGATCTCTTCGACCATGTCCTCCAGGGTGACAAGCCCCTCGGTGGTCCCGAACTCGTCGATGACGATGACCATCCGGAGGCGGTTGTCCTGGATCTCGGTCAGGAGTTCGTCGACGTTCTTCGATTCGGGGACGTGAAGCGTCGGTTGGACGAGATCGATCAGCTGCAGATCACCCTCGCCGTAGTGTTTCTCCCGGACCAGATCGCGAATCGTGATGACCCCGATGATGTTGTCGAGGTTGCCGTCGTACACCGGGACCCGCTCGTGATCCGACTGGACGCAGGTCTCGATGGCCTCCTCGATGGTGGCGTCTTTCGGCACGGCGGTCATGTCGAGCCGCGGGGTCATCACCTCCTTTGCGATGGTCTGGTTGAACCGGAAGATGCGGTCGAGCATCTCGCGTTCGTCCTCCTCGATCACGCCCTCGCGCTCTCCGGTCTCGATAAGGTTCTGGATCTCATCGCGGGTGATATAGGAGGTCTCGATCGCCGACCGCCCGCCGGTGACCTCGTTGATGATGCGGGTCAGCCGGTCGAAGACGACGACCAAGGGGAGCAGTAGATACTCCGAGTACTTCAGCGGGCGGGCGATCCGGAGCGCCCACGACTCGGTGTTCTCGACGGCGTAGGACTTCGGTGCGCTCTCGCCGAACAGGAGAACGAGCGTTGTGATCCCGAACGTCGAGACGAGCACAGCCGTACCGGCATCGAAGTAGATCCCCACGATCGCGGTCGCGATCGATGACATGGCGATGTTGACGATGTTGTTCCCGACAAGGATGGTAATCAGGAGCCGGTGGGGGTTTGATTTGAGCCGGCTCACGGTCCCCGCGCCCGGCACCCCGTCTTCGACCATCGAGTCGACCCGGTGTTTCGCCAGGGAGAACATCGCGATTTCCGACGACGAGAAAAACGCCGAGAGCCCGATCAGGGCGACGATCACGACCGCACCGATGACCGTCACCGTGGCGTCAGTGACCGGCGCAACCTGGAGGGGGTCGAGACCCGTCTCCGGACGGGGGACTACCGGAACCCCAGGGTCGGCGGCGGGGACGGCCGCGCTTGCCTTGTCGGTCGGACGGGCACCCCGGACGGTGAGAGACGCAAGTGGCGAAAATAAGCCCATACAAGTACCTTGGTTTGACTGGCGCCCGAATTAAGCGTTGCCCTCCGAGGCCTCTGTTCGGGCGGTATCGTGAGTAAACCGGTCGATGGCGACGACGAACGTCCGGTCGATGGCGACGACGAACGTCCGGTCGACGGTCGCTCTCCCGTTGGCGACCTATCATACTGTTGGCTATAACGACGTGAAGATGTTCCACACCCCGGGGTGTCGAAATCCGTCACGTGACGATAGCCGACAGTATCAGTCGTCGGCGACGACGCTGTGATTTCCGGTCGTCAACGCGAGCACGTCGTCGAAAAAGCCCAGCGAGTCGTGAGGGCCGGGGTGGGCCTCGGGGTGATACTGTCGGGTGAGCACGTCGAGGTCCTCGTTTGCGAGGCCTTCTGCGGTGCCGTCGTTGACGTTGACCTGCTTGACGTCGAGTTCGTCGCCGGGTTCGCCCACGGTGTAGCCGTGGTTCTGGGTGGTCATCACGACCTGCCCGGAGTCGAGATCCCGGACGGGTTGGTTGACGCCGCGGTGGCCGAACGCCATCTTCTCTGTGGTGCCGCCCAGCGCGCGGGCGACGACCTGCTGGCCTAGGCAGATGCCCGCAATCGGGAGGTCGCCGACGTACTCATCGACGAGGGTCTCGGCGGCCTCGAAGTTCGCCGGATCGCCGGGGCCGTTCGAGATGAAGAGGAGGTCGGGGTCGAGATCCGCGAGCTCGGCGGGCGTGGTGTCGTACGGGAGCACGTGAACCGTGGCGTCGCGGTCGACAAGCGACTCGACGATCGACATTTTGGCGCCGCAGTCGATCAGCGCGACCTCGGTGTCGCCGTCGCCGTAGGTGGCGTGCTCGACGGTCGAGACGCGCTTGCCGATGTCGAGGTGCTCGCTCATTCCCTTGCACTCGCTCAGTTCGGCCTTCGCGGCTTCGGGCGTGGCGTCGTCGCCGACGGCGATCCCGCATTTCATCGCTCCCTCCTCGCGGATCGAGGTGACGAGTTCGCGGGTGTCGATGTGGTCGATCGCGGGCACGCCCTCGGACTCGAGCCACTCGGCGACGTCCTCGGTGAACTCGTGGGCGATCGCCGCACGCGGGTGGACGCGGTCGGATTCGAAGCGCTCGTCTCGGACGCCGTAGTTGCCGATCAGCGGGTACGAGAAGGTCAGGACCTGCTCCTCGTAGGAGGGGTCGGTGAGACTCTCCTCGTAGCCGGTGTACGCGGTGGTAAACACGAGTTCGCCGCGGGTCCGTCCCGGGGCGCGCCCGCGGGCCTCGATCACACGGCCGTCTTCCAGGGCCAGATAGGCGTCCGACATTACGAGAAGCGAATGTTTTCCGGGTGTATAAGCCTTGCTTTCGTAACTGAGTTGCGAATTTCGTAATCGGTAAGCCCCCTCCCCTCGTGCGGTGGGTATGGACGACCTCGACCGGCAGATCCTGGACATCCTCCGGCGCGACGCCCGAACCCCATACACCGAGATCGCCGAACAGGTGGGCACCTCCGAGGGGACGGTCCGGAACCGGGTTGAGCGCCTGCTCGAAGACGGAATCATCGAGCGATTCACCGTCTCCACGCGGACGGGCAACATCAAGGCGATGATCGAGGTCTCGGTGAAGGTCAACGTCCACACGACGGAGATCTCCGAGACGATAGCCGAGTGGGATCAGGTGGATTTCGTGTGGCAGGTCTCCGGCGAGGAAGACGTTGTATTGGTGGTCGACGCCACCGACACGCAGGCGGTGAATCAGCTCATCACGCGGGCCCGGGAGATGGACGAAGTCGAGAACACGAAGACCCGGCTGATCCTCGATGAGCGACTCGGCCGGTCGGCGTGATCTTCCGACTTCCGACCGCTTACCCACGCGCAACCGTCGCCGCAGGAACGAATCGTTTTTGTGCGCGCTGGCGGAAATTGGGCTATGGCGATCAAACCCAAATACGTCAAACAGCTCGGGAAGGTGCTGCTCGAGAAGTATCCGGAAGCGTTCAATACGGACTTCGAGACCAACAAAGAAAGCGTCGCGACCCTCACGAACGTGGAATCGAAGGGCGTCCGCAACCGGATTGCAGGCTACATCACCCGGAAGAACAGCGGCGGCCAGTCCGCAGCGTAATCGGGGACCGTTTCTCGGCGTCAACGACGTCCCGTGAGCGATAGCAACGGGCCCGGCCGTAGTATTATGTGTTTGTTACCCGATACCACGGGTATGGAAGAGAAAACCATCCACGAGTCCGGGCGGACGCGCAGCCGGCGCGGGATCGCGTCGTACTTCAGGCGGCTGGCGGCGGCACTGGGTCGCGGAGAGCGCGTCGCGATCGACGAGGAGCAGACCGTTACGGTCGACCCCCCCGCAAACACCGACGTCGAGGTCGGCGTCGAGCGCGAGGGCGACGCCGTCAACGTCGAAATCGAGCTGGAGTGGGACGAAGAAGAAGGCGACGTCGAGGTCGACGTTATCGCCAGCAAGGCCACCTTCGAGGTCTACGAGGACGTGGGTGGGAAGTGGCGGTGGCGGCTCGCACACGACAACGGCAACATCATCGCCGACAGCAGCGAGGGGTACGCCGCCAAGCAGAAGGCCAAACAGGGTCTCGAGAGCGTCCGCTCGAACGCACCGGGTGCGTACGTTGAGGACCAGTCGAAAGACGATCCCGGGCCCGACGCGAGCGAGGGCGGCAGCGCGGCGACTTTCGAGCTCTTCGCGGATTCGGCCGACAAGTGGCGGTGGCGGCTCACACACGATAACGGCAACATCATCGCCGACGGCGGCCAGGGATACGCCTCCAAGCAGAAGGCCAAACAGGGTATCGAGAGCGTCCGGCAGAACTGCCCGGGCGCGCCGGTCGAAGGCGCCGAAGACTGACGGAGGCCTCAGACGACGGTTCGCGGAGGCTCAGACCAACGGTCCGCGGAGGCTACAGGTCACCCCACGCGCCGTAGAACCGCTGGAGCGCGGTGAGGTGACCCACCACCGCAAAGAGGACGAGGAGCCACCCGACGGCATTGAACCCGAGGAAGTGGGTCGGAATCGCGGGAACTGCGAGTGTTGCGGCAGCGACAATGGCACCGAGCCCGATAAGCGCCAGCCGGTCGGCACGGCCCACCAGCCCGCCGTACTCCCGTCCCAACCCGACCGCCTGGATCTGTGTCCCGAGATACGAGGTCATGAGCACGCCCGTGACCGCAGCCAACCCCAGTGCGTAGGCGTCGATCCCCGCGGCGAGCCCGACCAGCATGGCGATGTCGGCGTAGCGGTCGAGGACGTGATCCAGGAGGTCGCCACCGTCGCCGGCGGCATCCTGCGCCCGCGCGAGCGCGCCGTCGACGAGATCAAGCCACCCGTTTGCGAGGACGAACGCCGCGCCGAGAGCGTACCACGCCGGGGTTGCGAGCGTGAACGCGGCCCCCGCAGCGACCGCGCACCCGAACGCCACGATGCTCACGCCGTCGGGAGTCAGTCCGATGCGGTCGGCGGCGGCGACGAACGGATCCAACAGCCGGTCTGCGAGGTCACGGTACTGGTCTAAGGTCACAGGTATTCGATGAAGTCGACAACGCCGACACGGGGGTCGGTCTCCCCGTCGATCGCGGCCACGACGTCGTCTGCGACCGCCTCGGGCGCGCGGTCGGTGGTGTCGATCTCCCACACCGCCTTGTCGCCGTGGCGGTCGACCGCCGCTGCGAGGATGGTGTCGAGCGCTTCGCTCTCGGCGTTTTCCGCAACCGACGCCTCAGATTCCCCGCGCTCCCGGAGCCGGGGCTTCAGCGACTCGGGATGACACCTGAGGACGATCACCCGGTCGACGTCGAGCAGGTGTGCGAGGTGTGATTCCACGAGAAGATCCGGGTCGCCGTCGGGTGCCGCAGCCTCGCCTGCCGGGCGCTCTCCGCCCGCCGCCCGGTAGTCCGCAAGCCACGCCTCGACGGCAGTGAGGTCTGCAACGAGGGAGTCGCGGTCGACGTCGCGCTCGGAGAACAGCTCCGCCTCCCGGATCGCGTCGTTGAGGTGGACGACTTCGAGTCCCAGCCGGTCGGCGACGAGGGCCGAAACGGTGGTCTTGCCGGTTCCGGGAGTGCCGGTGAGCGCGACGGTTGTCACAGCCCCGATGCCTCCGGGCTGACCTCCGCGAGGACCGTATTAAGCGTCTCGACGGCCGCCTTCGTCTCCTCGCGAGTCCCGCACGACACGCGAACACACTCCGGTAGCCCGAAACTCGCGGTGTCGCGGACGATCACGCCCTGGCGCTGACACGCCGCCGCGACCGCGGCCCCGTCGCCGACATCGCACAGCACGAAGTTCCCGCCCGAGGGCCAGGTCGGGGCGTCGAGTTCCTCGCGGTAGTACTTGCGGGCCCACCGCGCGGTGTCGATCGACAGTTCGAGGTGGTCGTCATCGTCCAGCGCCGCGAGGGCGGCCCGGCACGCCACCTCGTTGGCGGCGAAGGGCGTGTTCACCTTGGCGTAGGCGTCGGCCCACGCCGACGGCACCGCAGCGTAGCCGACCCGGAGCCCCGCCAACCCGTAGGACTTCGAGAACGTCCGGAGAACGGCGATGTTGTCGTAGTCGTCGAGGAGTTCGATCGCTGAGGGATCGGCCGCGTACTCGCCGTAGGCCTCGTCGACGGCGACGAGGGTGTGGTCGTCGACGCTCTCGGCGAGCGTTCGGAGTTCGTCGGGGGCGAACGTCGACCCAGTGGGGTTGTGGGGCGTGGTCACGTGGACGATCCGCTCGCCGTCGTAGGCGTCGAGTACGTCGGCGGCGGTCTGGCGGAAGTCGTCGGCCTTCCGGACGGGGTAGGTCGTCACCTCGCCGTGGTGGTACCGCGTCGACATCGGGTAGTAGGCAAACCCGGGGTCGGGGAGCAGCGCCGCGTCGCCGGGCGCTAAGAACGCCCGCGAGAGGTAGTCGATCGCGCCGTCGGCCCCGGCGCTGACCCACACCTGTTCGGATTCGAGGCCCCACTTGTCGGCGATCCGGGCGGTGAGGTCAGTGTGGGACGCCTTGGGGTAGACGTTCACTGTCGGCGCCGTCGCTTCGATGGCGTCGACGGCGGCGGGGCTGGGGCCGTGGGGGTTCTCGTTCGAGGAGAGTTTGATCAGGTCCTCGGGGTCGACCCCGAGGTCGCGGGCCACCTCCTCGGCCCCCCGGCCG
>UEZX01000012.1_pt1 | contig 14953 bp, 11 predicted proteins | sample 1903831 | NCBI WGS metagenome assembly UEZX01 (sample SAMEA4776353, study PRJEB27445) | saltern metagenome | biome: Hypersaline environment; feature: solar saltern; material: Pellet | place: Spain | collected 2012-08 | depth 0 m | reverse complement strand
ATCGGGTAAGGACTCGCGCTTCGACCGGAGCAGTTCCAGGTCCGAGACGAGCCGGGCGCGGGTCTCCGGCGGCTCGATCACGGCGTCGATGAACCCCCGATCCGCGGCGGTGTAGGGGTTGGCGAACTCCTCGCGGTACTCCTCGATGAGCTCCTCGCGGCGGGCCTCGGGATCATCGGCGGCGGCGAGTTCGTCGCTGTAGAGGATGTTGACCGCGCCTTTCGGCCCCATCACCGCGATCTCGGCGGTGGGCCAGGCGTAGTTGACGTCGGCGCCGAGGTGCTTCGACGCCATCACGTCGTAGGCGCCGCCGTAGGCCTTCCGCGTGATGACTGTCAGAAGCGGGACGGTCGCCTCGGAGTAGGCGTACAGGAGCTTCGCGCCGTGACGGATGATCCCGCCGTGCTCCTGGTCGGTTCCGGGGAGGAATCCGGGGACGTCCACGAAGGTGATGATCGGGACGTTGAACGCGTCGCACACGCGGACGAACCGGGCGGCCTTCTCGGAGGCCTCGATGTCGAGGGTGCCGGCGTTGACCCGAGGCTGGTTGGCGACGACGCCGACCGAGTGGCCGTCGAGCCGGGCGAATCCGACGAGGGCGTTCTTCGCAAAGCTCTCGTGGACCTCGAAAAAGGAGTCGGTGTCGAGAACACCCTGGAAAATGTCGCGCATGTCGTACGGCTTCCGGGGCTGGTCGGGGACGACGGTGTTCAGCGACTCGTCGGCGCGCTCGGGGTCGTCCCACGGCTCGACCCGCGGTGGATCCTCCACGTTGTTCGGCGGCAGGTACGACAGGAGCCGCCGGATGTCGTCTAAGGCAGCCTCCTCGGAGTCACACGCGAACTGTGCGACGCCGGAGGTCGAGGCGTGGGTGACCGCGCCGCCGAGTTCCTCGAAGGTGACCTCCTCGCCGGTGACGGTCTCGATCACGTCGGGGCCGGTGATGAACATGTGACTCGAATCTTTCACCATGAACGTGAAATCGGTGAGCGCGGGCGAGTAGACCGCCCCGCCGGCACACGGGCCCATGATCGCCGAGATCTGCGGGATCACGCCGGAGGCTTCGGTGTTGCGTCGGAAGATCTCGGCGAACCCGCCGAGCGACTGGACGCCCTCCTGGATCCGGGCGCCCGCGGAGTCGTTGAGCCCGACGATCGGCGCGCCGACCTCCACTGCGACGTCCATCACCTTCGCGATCTTCTCGGCGAACACCTCGCCAAGGGAGCCGCCGAAGACCGTGAAGTCGTGGGCGAACACGAACGTCTTCCGGCCGTCGACCTCGCCGTACCCCGCGACGACGCCGTCGCCCGGCAGCTGTTTTTCCTCCATCCCGAAGTTGTGGTTGCGGTGGGTCCGAAGCTGGTCGAACTCGTAGAACGTCCCCTCGTCGAGGAAGTAATCGATGCGCTCGCGGGCGGTCATCTTCCCCTTGTCGTGTTGGGCGTCGATCCGCTCTTGGCCGCCACCCCTGAGCGCGCGGTCGCGCTTTTCCCGCAGCTCCTCGATCCGGTCCTCCATCGTCACGTCGGACCATCTCCGATCATTGTCGCGTACGTGCCGACGGGGGGCAAAAGGGTTTCCGCAATAGACTATCGAGTACTTCGACAGTCGACGAAAGGAGACCAAACCCGCGAGTGCGACACCGACGGTATCGGCTCCGGGACCCGACCCGCTACGGCGTCAGCACCAACTTTCCGAGGAAGCTGTCCTCCATCACCGCGCGCTGTGCCTCCGCGGCCTCGTCGAGGTCGTAGGTCTCGTGGACGACCGGTTCGACCTCGCCGCGGGCACACAGGTCGGCAACGCCGTCGAGCACCGCGCCGAGGTCGCCGGCGTTGAAAAGCGACATGAACTGGTACTCGACTTCCTTGCCCTTCGTGACGCCGATGCTGTCGAAGCCGCCCTCGGCGGTGTCGTTGCCGATCCCGATCACGCGGGCACCCCCGTTCACCACGTTCGCGTTCAGCTGGAGGTACTGGTCCATGTGGAGGTCGACGACCACATCCGGCGCGCCGGCGTCGGCGATCGCGGCTTCGAGGTCGTCGCGGCTGTAGTCGATCGTCTCCTCGACGCCGAGGTCAGCGAGCGCGTCGGCGTCGTCGGGCGACGCCGTCGCGTTGACGTGGGCACCCATCGTTTCGGCGAGTTGGACCGCGATGTGGCCGACGCCGCCGGCGCCGCCGTGGACGAGTACTCTCTCGGCGGGGTCGACGTCGGCGTGGTGGACAAGCGCCTGCCACGCGGTGCCGCCGACGGTGCCGAGCGCCGCGCCCTCGGCGAAGGAAACGGCCTCGGGGAGGTGTGCGAGGGTGTCGGCGGGCGCGGCGACGCCCTCAGCGTAGGTGCCGGGCCGTCCGTTCCCGAGTCCAGTGCCGAGAACGCGGTCGCCGGGCGAGAACGTCTCGACGCCCTCGCCGACCTCGCTCACGACACCTGCGAGGTCGCCGCCGCCGATGAACGGGAGGTGCGGAACCGGATACGCACCCTCCCGGAAGTAGGTGTCGACGGGGTTCACACCCGCGGCTTCGATATCGACGACGACCTCCCCGTGGCCGGCGTGGGGCGTTTCGACCGTATCGACTTGCAGTACCTCGCGACCGCCGTGCTCGTGGAACCTGACTGCGCGCATCGTGTGTCGGTTCGGGCAGGCGGGGTATAAAATCGGATGGATGACGTCGACGCGACCGCACCGGGGAGGGGCCACCGATCCCGGAAGAAACGCTTTTTAAATAGTCGTTAGTAGCCGATAGCATTCCACAATGGTCGACCTCCCGGATCGGCTGTCCGACATCCAACTCTCCCGGCGCGACCGTCTCGTGGTGTATTACCTTTCGGGACTCTTCGGGCTGATCATCGTCTACACCGTCACGTACAACGTCGCACTGGCGGAGTTAGAGGGCGTCGACCAGTCGATCTTCGCGTCGTTCGAATTTATTGTCCAGACGATGACAACAACGGGGTACGGCCAGGATTCGGGTCTCTGGAGCCATCCACTGGTGTACCTGTTCGTCGCCGGGGCGCAGATCTCCGGTATCGGGATCGGCTTTTTTACCCTCCGACTCATCATCATTCCGCTGTTCACCGGTGCCGAAGTCGACCTCGACAACCGACTCACACCCAAATCCGACCACGTCATCATCTGTGAGTACCGGCGTGACTCGGCTGTTCTGCTCGAAGAACTCACGCAGCTCGGGATCGACTACGTCCTGATCTCGTCGTCGGAGGACAACGCCAAGGAACTGTCCGACGAGGGGTACAACGTCATTCACGGCTCCCCACAGGACGCGACGGCGTTCGAGCGGGCCAGCATCGAGTCCGCACGCGCCGTTATCGCCGACGCCGGCGACGCAAACGTCAACACCATCCTGACGGTCCGGTCGGTCGACGCGGAGATCGATGTCATCACGCTGACCGACGACAGCGACATGCGGGATATCCTGTTGCAGACGGGTGCGGACACAGTTCTGTCCCCGCACGGCGTCCTCGGCCACCGGCTGGCCGAGAAGGCGGTCTCCTCGATCAGGGCCGACCTGACGGACACGATCGATATCGGCGGCGAACTGGAGGTCACGGAGGTTCCGATCCAGCAGGGAAACCGGCTGATCGGAACCCGGATCCGCGACTCGAAGATCAGAGAGGAGACGGGCGCAAACATCATCGGGGCGTGGATCGACGGGGAACTACAGCTTCCCCCTGATCCGGACGCGATCATCCGCTCGAACACGGTCCTGCTTTTGACGGGGGCACACGACGACTTAGCGGCGTTCAGCGACTTCGTCCAGCCGGCCCGAACGCTCCGGAAACACGATCGGATCATCATCGCCGGCCAGGGCGAGGTCGGCCACGCAGCACGCGAGGTCGTCACCGACGAGGGACTCGACGTCGTGACGATCGACATCGACGACCATGATGGCGTGGATATCGTGGGCGACGCCGGATCGGAAGCGATCTTAGAAGATGCGGAAATCGGGGCCGCCGATGCGATTATCGTCGGACTCCCGGACGACTCCGCGTCGCTCCTGGCGACGGTGATCGCGCGGTCGATGAACGCCGACATCGAAATCCTCGCTCGGGTAAGCGACACCGACGCGACCCGGAAGGCGCTGAGTGCGGGCGCCGACTACGTGCTGTCGGTGCCGCGGGTGAGCGCGCGGATGGTCGCCAGGGAACTCCGCGGCGAGGACGTTCTCGCGCCGGCGAGCCAGATCCGGCTGCTCCGCGTTCCCGCGACGCCGCTTTCGGGGTCGACGCTCGCGGAGTCGGGGATCTACGAACGGACGGGCTGCCGTGTCGTCGCCGTTGAGGACGACTCCGGGCTCACAAGCGCGATCGACCCACATCGGACGTTCGACGGAACCGAACGCATCGTCCTCGTCGGCTCCGACGAGGCGATCCAACGGTTCGAGAAACAGTTCGACGTCTCGCCGGTCGACGCCGAGACCTGACGGCTCCGTGCGAGCCATCGGCTCCGCGGGACCGCCCCGTTCCGGGAGTACCCCGGACGGCAGCCGGAACAAGATACATACCCTTAACAGATAGTGGGCGCATCGCCCTCCATGAGCAGTGAGACCGACGACGAAGACATTCTTGAGCACGTGCTCCTTCCCGTCGCTCACGAGGCCGACGCGGCGGCGACGGCGGCCGCCCTCGAACCTTACGGCCCGGCACACGTGACTGCGCTTCACGTCGTCGAGAAGGGCGGAGGCGTGCCGGACAAGACGCCGGTCGAACAATCCGAGAAACTGGCAGAGGAATCGTACGACGCCGTCCGGTCGGTGTTCCCCGACGCCGAGGAACACACCGCCTACGGGCGGGACGTGGCGGCCGAGATCCTCGCCGCCGCCGAGGAGGTCGGCGCAAGCGCGATCGCGTACCGCTCCCGCGGCGGGAACCGACTGATGCAGTTTCTCTCCGGCGACATCTCGCTGAAACTGGTCACGGGGGCGGATCGCCCCGTCATCGCGCTCCCTCGCGAGGGTGAGACATGAGCGAGGAGGATCTCGCAAAGGACCTCGGGCCGCTGGCGGCGCTGACGATCGGCGTCGGGACGATGATCGGTGCGGGGATCTTCGTCCTGCCGGGCGAGGCGATCCTCACGGCCGGCTCGTTCGCGTCCGTGGCGTTCGTTCTGGGTGGCATCATCGCGATGTTCACCGCGCTGTCGGCAAGCGAACTCGGGACCGCGATGCCACGCTCCGGCGGGGCGTACTACTACGTCAACCACGCACTGGGCCCGATGTTCGGGTCGGTCGCCGGGTGGGCCAACTGGCTCGGGCTGGCTTTCGCAAGCGCGTTCTACATGGTCGGGTTCGGCCGGTATATCGCCCGCATCTTCGGGCTCGCCGGCAGCGTCGGCATCGGGCCGGTCTCGATCACCGTCGTGAAACTCGTCGCGCTGGTCGGCGGTGCGTTCTTCGTTCTGATCAACTACGTCGGCGCAAAGGAGACCGGGCGGCTCCAGAACATCATCGTGGTTTTACTGATCGCGATTCTCACAGTGTTCACGTTCCTTGGGACACTCCGAGCCGAACCGTCGAACCTCCCCGCGGCGACCGACGTGGTCACGACGCTGGAGACGACGGGGCTCATCTTCGTTTCCTACCTGGGCTTCGTTCAGATCACGAGCGTCGCAGAGGAGATCAAAGACCCCGGAAAGAACCTCCCGCGGGCGGTCATCGGCAGCGTCGTCATCGTGACAGTCATCTACGCCCTGGTGTTGGTGATCATGAGCGCGGCCGTCCCGCCGGGCTTTATCGCCGACATCATCAGCTCGAACGCCGAGAACCCCATCGCGGTCGTCGAGGTGGGCGACTACATCCAGGGAGCCGTCATGGGCGGGGCCCTGCTGTTCGGTGGTCTGTTGGCGACAGCCTCCAGCGCGAACGCCTCGATTCTCGCCTCTTCCCGCATCAACTTCGCGATGGGCCGTGACCGAATCGTCACCCCGGCGCTCAACGAGATCCACGACCGGTTCGGGACCCCCTACCGCGCAATCGGCATCACCGGTGGGCTCATCCTCCTGTTCATCGTCATCGGGGATCTGACGTTGCTGTCCGGGGCCGCCTCGGGACTGCACCTCATCATCTACGGCCTGCTGAACCTGGCGCTCATCGTGATGCGCTACGTCAACCCCGAGGAGTACACCCCGGAGTTCATCGTGCCGCTGTACCCACTTTTGCCCATCTTGGGTGTCGTGTTCTCGTTTGCCCTCCTCGTCTTTGTCGCCAGCGACGCGCTGCTCCTGTCGTTCGGGATCGCGGGCGCGGCGATCCTGTGGTATTTCCTGTACGCTCGCACCCGGGCGGACAAACAGGGGATCCTCTCGAAGTACATCATCTCCCGCTCCGAGGAGATGCCCGACGCAGCCGTCAACGCCGCGACGGGCGTCCAGCCGGACGGCGGGAACTACCGGGTGATGGTGCCGCTTGCCAACCCCGCCCACGAGCAGGAACTCATCACGCTCGCCAGCGCCATCGCCAAACAGCGCGGCGGCACCGTCGTCGCCACCCACATCGTCACGGTGCCCGACCAGACCGCGCTGCGGGCGGCCGCCGACCGCTCCGACGAGATCGACAGGAGTTCAAAGCACCTGCTCGATAACGCCCGCGAGGACGCCGAAACGTTCGGCGTCGACGTCGAGACACACACCATCCTGTCGCACAAGTCCTACGAGGCGATCTTCGACGCCGCCCGGACCCACACGGCCGACCTCGTCGTGATGGGATGGGGCCCCAACTCGCACGGCTCGCCCGGCCGGGCGGAGTCGGCGATCGACGAACTCACCGAGGCGGTCCCGTGTGACTTCCTGATCTTCCGCGACCGCGGGTTCGACCCCTCGCGCATCCTGCTCCCGACGGCCGGCGGCCCCGACTCGGAGCTTTCGGCCGCCGTTGCGAAGCTGCTCCGGGCGGAGTTCGACGCCGAACTCACGCTACTCAACGTCGACGACAACCCAGAGGCTGGCGAGGAGTTCCTCGAAGCGTGGGCGGCGGATAACGGCCTTGAGGGTGCCGAGCGCCGCGTCGAGTCCGGTGACGTGGAGACGGCAATCCAGAACGCCACCGACGATGCGACGCTGCTGCTGCTCGGCGCCACCGAGGAGGGGCTCCTCCGCCGACTCGTCACCGGGTCGCTCGTACTCGACGTCATCGACGGGGTGGAGTGTTCGGTCCTCCTCGCGGAGAAACACCGCGACCGCGGCCTGCTCGAACGGTTGTTCTGATACTGTTGGCTATAACTACGTGAAGATTTTCGACACCCCGGGGTGTCGAAATCCTTCACGTTACTATAGCCGACAGTATGAACTCGACGCCCGGGATCTCGGACCCGGCTGAGCCGGACCCCGCGTCTGTGGAGTTTCTCAAAAGCGGAGCCAATACCCATTATTAAATAGGAGGTATTGATACTGTGCGGTGTATGGTAGCATCCAGTGAACTCGAGGAGATGTACCTCGATATGGCGACCGCCCGCCACTACGAGGAACGGTTACAGGAGGAGTATTTGGAGGGCAAACAGCCCGCATTCGATATCTCCGCCGGACCGATCCCGGGCGAACTTCACCTCGCAGCGGGCCACGAGGCTGCGGGGGCGGGAATCTGCCAGCACCTCCGCGACGACGACACGGTGACCGCGCCGCACCGCCCGCACCACGTTGCGATCGCAAAGGGCGTCGACCTCAAACGAATGACCGCCGAGATCTTCGGCCGCGAAACCGGGCTTGCGAAGGGAAAAGGGGGCCACATGCACCTGTTCGATCCGGACGTCAGCTTCGCGTGCAGCGGCATCATCGCGGAGGGGTGCCCGCCCGCCACCGGTGCCGGACTCGCTGCAAAAAAACGCAATACCGACAGCGTCGCCGTAGCGTACCTCGGTGAGGGCGCCATCGACCAGGGCGCGTTCCTGGAGTCGCTCAACTTCGCCGCCGTCCGCGACCTCCCGGTCGTGTTCGTCATCGAGGACAACGACTGGGCGATCAGCATGCCGAAAGACCGGGTGACCGACGTCGAGAACGGATCGGACCGGGCCGGGGGCTTCGACATGCCCGGCCGCCGGGTCGACGTCGACGACGCGGTCGCGGTCTACGACGCCGCCCGCGAGGCCGTCGGCCGCGCCCGCGACCGCAACGGCCCGACGCTACTCGAAATCCAGGTCCACCGCAGAATGGGCCATTTCATGGGCGACCCCGATACCTACCGCCCCGACGAGGACCAGGCGGCGGCGGCCGGGCGCGACTCGATCGAGCGCCTCGCCGACGACCTCCGGGCCGCCGGTGTTGACGATGCTGCGATCGAAGACCTCCGCGAACGGGCCGAAGCGCGCGTCGAGGAGGCCATCGAGTGGGCCAAGGAGCAACCGAAGCCCGATCCGGCGGCCGCCCACGAGGATATGTGGACCAACCCGGGAAGCGGCGTCACCGATACCGAGCCGGAGTTCGACCTCGCAGGGGGTGACGACTGATGTCCGAGACGATCGACCGCGAGCTGACGATGAGCCGGGCGATGGTCGAGGCGATCGCGACGGAGATGCGGGAGGACGACGAGGTGTTCTACATGGGCGAGGACGTCGCCGACTACGGCGGCATCTTCGATTCGACCCAGGGGCTCCGCGAGGAGTTCGGCTACGACCGCGTGATGGACGTCCCGATCAGCGAAACCGCGTATCTGGGTGCGGCCGTCGGTGCCGCCCAGGAGGGGATGCGCCCGATTGCGGAGCTCATGTTCGTCGACTTCTTCGGCGTCGCGATGGATCAGATCTATAACCAGATGGCGAAGAACACGTACATGAGCGGCGGGAGCGTGTCGGTGCCGATGGTGCTGACCGCCGGCGTCGGGGGCACCTACAACGACGCTGCCCAGCACTCCCAGACCCTCTATGGAACCTTCGCCCACGTGCCGGGAATGAAAGTCGTCGTCCCCTCGACGGCCTACGAGGCAAAGGGGCTGATGCACAACGCCATCCGCGACGACGACCCGGTAGCGTATATGTTCCACAAGCGCCTGATGGGGATCGGGTGGCTTCCCGCCCCCGACGGGCCGAAGACGCCGGTCCCGGAGGAAGACTACACCATCCCGTTCGGGAGCGCCGACATCAAACGCGAGGGCGCGGACGCCACTATCGTCACCCTCGGCCTCCACGTCCACCGGGCGCTGGATGCCGCCGAATCCCTTTCGGAAGCGGGAATCGACGCCGAGGTCGTCGACCTGCGGTCGCTCGTCCCCCTGGATACCGACACGATCGTCGAGTCCATCGAGAAGACCGGGAACCTCGTCGTCGTCGACGAGGACTACGAGTCCTACGGCGTTACGGGCGAGATCGTCGCAAGCGTCGCCGACGAGGCCCTCGGCGCGCTCAACAGTGTCGAACGGGTCGCGCTCCCGGATGTCCCGATCCCGTACGCCCGCCCGCTGGAGAACGAGGTTATCCCGGACGCCGACGACATCGAAGCAGCCGTGAAACGGACCCAGTGAGATGCCGGAGGAAACGGACCGCGTCGCGGTGACGCTCGGGGAGTGGCCCGACGACGCCGATAGCGAGGAGGGCGTCGTCGTCAACTGGTTCGCCCGCGAGGGCGCCGCTGTCGACACCGATACCAGCCTGTGTGAGGTACAGATCGAGAAGGTCAGCGTCGACGTGTTCGCGCCTGTCACCGGGAGGCTCACGGAGGTCGTCGCCGGTGAGGACGCCGAGTTCGCTCGCGGCGACACCCTCGCATGGATCACACCCGATGACGAGTGACGACCCCGCCGCCCGAACGGTTGCGAGCGAGCAGTCGCTGAGCCCGATGCGGCGGACGATCGCCTCCCGGCTGCAGGAGAGCTACCAGGAGGCAGTCCACGTCACCGTGAGCCGCGAGGTCTCGGCGGGGGCGATGGTGGCCGCCGCGGGTACCGAGTTGGTGCCCGACAGCGACGACTCCGTCTCCCCGTCGGTGACGGACGTGCTCCTCTGTGCGCTCTCCGAGGCGTTGGCCGACCACCCGGCGTTCAACGCGACCTTCGAGGACGGGACCCATCGCGTGTACGAAGAGCACAACGTCGGCGTCGCCGTCGACATCGACGACGGGCTCGTAACGCCGGTGCTCGAAGACATCGGCTCGAAATCCCCGGCCGAGATCTCCCGGGAGCGCCGCCGGCTGACCGAGCGTGTGCGGGCGGGGGAGTACTCGATGAGCGACTTCCAGGGCGGGACGTTCACCGTCTCGAACCTCGGCCCGCTCGGCGTCGACTCCTTTACGCCCGTAATCAACCCGCCTGAGGTGGCGATCCTGGGGGTGAACCGGATCACTGAGGAGGTCGTTCCCGTATCGGGGGATGGCGGTGCCCGAGACGACAGCGACGACGGCGATGCGGCCGGCGCGAGTGGCGACAACCGCTTCACCACCGAAAGCCGAATGACGCTGGATTTGAGTTTCGACCACCGTGTCGTCGACGGTGCCGACGCGGCCCGGTTCGTGGGGACGCTCGCGGACCACCTGGCCGACGCGGAGACGTACGTGGAGTGAGCTGTGGCGGGTGACGTCCACACACGGCTGCTTGAGCACGCCGGCGGGGGAACGCCCGCGGCGGCCGTCTGGCGGCCGGGCCGACAGCTACGGTTCGGCTACCGCGATACGCGGCAGCAGGGGTATCAGGCGGCGAAAGCGCAAGCGCGGGAGGCGGGGTTCGACCCCGTCGAGCGACGTGTGGGGGGGCGTGCAGTCGCCACAACCCCGACGACGGCGCTGTTTGCGGTCGCCGAACCGGTCGATGCCGACAACGCCCGATCGGGGATCGGCGCGCGATACGACCGGGCGGTGGCGGCGGTGCGACAGGCGCTTGCGGATCTCGGGGTCGACGCGGCGCGCGGGGAGCCGGACGCAGCGTACTGCCCCGGCGACCACAGCCTGCGGGCCGACGGCAAGCTCGCGGGGCTCGCACAGCGGGTAACTGCGTCGGGGGCGCTCGTCTCCGGCGTGCTCTATGTCGCCGACCGCGACGTACTCGCTGACGTGCTCGCGGACGTGTACGCGTGTCTGGACTACCCCTTCGATCCGTCGAGTGTCGGGACAGTCGCCGACGCCGGCGGCGAAGGTTGCTTCGAGCGGGTCGAAGCGGCGCTCACGGAACACCTCGCGCGGGTGCCGGAGGCTGTCCACGGGTCGGTCGAGATCCTCCAGCCCGAGCGGGCGCAGTGAGCGCGTCGAGCCGAGAGCGCGGGCTTCCAAAATCCCCACCGGACTGTTCGGCAATCTCATACTGTTGGCGATAACTACGTGAAGAGTTTCGACACCCCGGGGTGTCGAAATCCGTCACGTGACTATAGCCGACAGTATCACTCCTACCCAACCAGTCCCAAGCCCATACCGGCGGGATTTATCCGCTTGCCCGCCCCTGGCTCGGACGATGCGCTTACACGAGTATCAGGCGAAGACCGTCTTCGCCGACGCCGGGGTGCCGGTGCCCGATTCGCGACTCGCGACCACCGTCGAGGAAGTTCTCGACGCAGTCGACGCCATCGGCTTCCCGGCGGCAATCAAAGCACAGGTACACGTCGGCGGCCGCGGGAAGGCCGGCGGGATCAAGATCGCGACAGACGAGGCCGAGGCCCGGCAGTACGCCGAGGAGATCCTCGGGATGGACCTGAAAGGCTACGAAGTACGGAAAGTCCTCGTCGAGGCCGGCGTCGACTTCGAGAACGAACTCTACGTGGGGATCACGATGGACCGCGACGAGGGCGAACCCGTCGCGATGGTCTCTACTGAAGGTGGTGTCGACATCGAGTCCGTCGCCGAGAGGACCCCCGAGCGGATCGCCCGCGAGCACATCGACCCCGGGTTCGGGCTCCACCCGTATCAGGCCCGAAAGGTCGTCTACGGCGCGGGGATCCCCCGCGACGTCGCCGGCGACGTGGCGTCGATCCTGTCGACGCTGTACGACCTCTACGAGTCGAAGGACGCGTCCGAAATCGAGATCAACCCCGTGATGGTGACGTCGGCTCGTGAGGTCGTCGCCGCCGACGGCGTCATGAACATTGACGAGGACGCGCTGTTCCGCCAGCCCGACCTCGCGGAGATGGAAGACGAAGCCGCCGGCGACGAACTCGAGGCGAAGGCCAACGACTACGGCTTCGACTACGTCCGGCTCGACGGCAACGTCGGTATCATCGGCAACGGCGCGGGGCTGGTGATGACCACGCTCGACCTCGTGGACCATTACGGAGGGGCGCCCGCGAACTTCCTCGACATCGGCGGCGGCGCGAAGGCCGAACGCGTCGCGAACGCCCTCGACATGGTCTTTTCCGACGAGAACGTCGATAGCGTGGTGTTCAACATCTTCGGCGGGATCACCCGCGGCGACGAGGTCGCAAAGGGGATCAACGAGGCCTTAGAACAGTTCGACGAGATCCCAAAGCGGGTTGTGGTCCGGCTGGCGGGCACCAACGCCGAAGAAGGGATGGAGATCCTGAACACGGACCTCGTCGACGTCGAGGCGACGCTCGACGAGGCGGTCCAGCGGGCGGTTACGAACGCGGAGGGTGCACAATGAGCATTTTCGTTGACGACGACACGCGCGTAGTTGTACAGGGCATCACCGGCGGCGAGGGCAACTTCCACACCGAGCAGATGATCGAGTACGGCACCAACGTCGTCGCGGGCGCGGTGCCCGGCAAGGGCGGCCAGGAGGTCTCCGGCGTCCCCGTCTACGACACCGTCGACGGGGCCGTCGAGGGCGAAGACGCCGACGCGTCGGTCGTGTTCGTACCGCCGGCGTTCGCGGGTGATGCGGTCTTCGAGGCGCTGGATACCGACCTCGACTTGGTCGTCGCGATCACGGAGGGAATCCCCACACAGGACATGGCGAAGGTCAAAAAGCGGCTCTCCGAAGTCGACACCCGGCTGATCGGCCCGAACTGCCCGGGGATCATCACGCCCGGCGAGGCCAAACTCGGGATCCTGCCCGGCAACATCTTCGAGTCCGGGGACGTCGGATTAGTCTCGCGATCGGGGACCCTGACCTACCAGGTTGTCTCGAACCTCACACAGAAAGGTATCGGCCAGACCACCGCGATCGGAATCGGCGGCGACCCCATCATCGGGACCTCCTTCGTCGACGCCCTGGAGGCGTTCGAGGCCGACCACGACACTCACGCCGTTGTAATGTGCGGCGAGATCGGCGGCGAGGACGAAGAGCGGGCCGCGCGGTATATCTCCGAGTACATGGACACCCCCGTCGCGGGGTTCATCGCCGGCCGGACCGCCCCCCCGGGCAAGCGGATGGGCCACGCCGGGGCGATCGTCTCGGGGTCGGGTACCGGAACCGCCGAATCGAAGATCGCCGCGCTCAACGACGCCGGCGTCCCCGTTGGCGACACCCCGGGCGAAGTCGCCGAGCACGTCGCGGACTTCCTGTAAGCGATCGGCTGCGGTGCCGGTCGGCAGCCGTTGCCGCCTCCGACCTCGCTACCGGAACCGCCGGACGACCGGCGTCGACGAGCGGACCAAGCGATCGACTGTCGCGACCACCTCGTCGGCCGCCTCTTGGTCGACGCCGTCGCCGTACTGTGCCCGCTCGTACAACTCCACCACCCGGCGGACGTCCGGACCGTCGAACCGCCCGGTCGCGACCGACTCGACGTACGCCCGCGGGGTCTCACCCGGCCGACGGGGCCGGGATCGGCGCTCGAGCAGGACCGCGAGCCGTCGGTACGCCCGGACGGCGTCGGTGTCGGGGTCGCGTCGCCGCTGGAACTGCGCGGCGAGCAGGCCTGCGGTCCGCGTCACCGTCCCACTCCGATACGCTCCTGCGGTGACGCCAACCAGGGCGACGGCGCCGACGAGCAGTGCCCGGGTCGACGGGAGCGACGGGAGCCATGGGGTGTCGTCACTGGTGTCGTCGTCGGCCCCGGACCCCCCATCCTGTTGCGGCGCCGCGGTTCGGGTGAGGTTCGCGTCCCCGCCGCTCGAGGGGTTCGCGCCCACCGGCGTCACCCCCCCGCTGACCTCGATTTCGCCTGCCTCCCCATCGGCGACCGCGGGCGTCGTCGCCGAGCCGTTGGTGCCTGCGACGTCGACACCCTCGGTTCCGCTCTGTCGGGCCTCAGTCAGCCGGGTGGCTTCGGCGGTCTCACGCGGCCCAGCCGGGGTCGGGTCGAACCGAACCCACCCCACCTCCGGGAAGTACACCTCCACCCACGCGTGGGAGTCGAGGCCGCGGACGACCCGCTCGTTATCGCCGACGGCTTCCCCCGGGGTGTACCCTGTGGCGAACCGCGCGGGCACCCCCTGTGACCGGAGCATCACCACCATGGTCGTAGCGTAGTAGGTGCAGTAGCCCGCCTCCCGCTCGAAGAGGAACGTATCCGCGACGTCGCCCGACGGTTCGGGAACGCTCAGGGAGTACTCCTTCTCCGATTCCAGGTACCGTTCGACCGCGACCGCCGCGTCGTACGGCGTCTCGGCGTCGCCAACGACTTCCGCCGACCGGTCGCGCACGCGGTCAGTCGTACTCCCCGGAAGCTGGAGGTAGGTGTCGGTGATGCGGTCGGGGTAGTCCGTCCCCGCCCGCCGGAGGTCGTCGGCGGTGGCGGTCGGGACCCGACTCGTCACGCCGTAGGTCTCGCCGGACTGCAGCGACTGTCCGGGCCGGATACTGCCTTGGGAGGTCACCGTGGCCCCGGACGCGACACCATCGGTGACCTCGACGGGCTTCCACGCCGCCGGCAGGACCGATATCGGATCCTCGGCGGTGACGCGCTGCCGGAGGGTCTCGGTATCGCCCGGGGGACCTGCCACCTCACCCTGATACGGGCGGTCGTCGCCGGTCCGAACCCACCCGTCGCCGGTGTATCTGTCGTACGACCCGGTCTGCCAGTAGGCCGCCGTCCGGCTCTCGACGGTGAACCGAACCGACGGCGACAGCCGGATGTTGCCGACGACGTCGACGCTGTCGTCGGCCTCGACGAGGCTGGCCTCGAC
>UEZX01000011.1_pt1 | contig 14979 bp, 14 predicted proteins | sample 1903831 | NCBI WGS metagenome assembly UEZX01 (sample SAMEA4776353, study PRJEB27445) | saltern metagenome | biome: Hypersaline environment; feature: solar saltern; material: Pellet | place: Spain | collected 2012-08 | depth 0 m | reverse complement strand
TCCTCGGGGTCGACCGAACACCGGATCGCGATCCGGTCGGGGGTCTCCTCGATGACGCCCAGCCCCATCAACTGGGTCTCGGCCTGGTAGACCGCGTTGATGTGCTCGGAGTCGAGCGCGCCGTCGTCCTTCTGGATGTGGATGACCCGCCGCCCCAACACGTACTGCGCGACGATCGCCCGCTCCAAGGAGTCGGCGTCGAGGTTGTCCGCGCGGATCGTCGCCGAGGAGTCCTCCTGGCTCGCCGACTCCGGCAGCACGGTCAGCGTCCCCTTCCCACCCATACGGAGCGAGACCTCGTCGCCTTTGTCGACGTTGTGCTCTTTGGCCCACTCCGCGGGGAGGGTCATGGCAAGCGTCGAGGGACCCAGCCGCTGTACCTTACGCGTTTCCATACCAACCCCACGACTCGGCTGACCTTAATCTTCACTATATGGTACTTATATTCCAATATACATTGAGAGGATATTGAACCGACATCGACGTTCGGGCCCTTCCGGGCAGAACGGTCCGGCCGCCGACGAATCCGACGCGGGGGCGCTACCCGCCCAGGTAGAGTTCGGCCACGTCGTCGCTCTCCAAGAGTTCGTCGCCGGACCCCTCGAAGCGGTTCTCGCCCATATCGAGGACGTAGCCGCGGTCGGCCACCGACAGCGCCTTCCGGGCGTTCTGTTCGACCATCAGGATCGCGGTGTCGGTCTCGTCGCGGATCCCCACCAGCCGGTCGAACATCTCGTCGACCAGGTCGGGGGCGAGGCCCGCAGACGGTTCGTCGACGAGCAGGAGGTCGGGGTCGATCATGAGCGCCGAGGAGAGCGCCAGCATCTGCTGTTGGCCGCCGGACATGGCACTCGCCCGCTTGTTCTGCCGCTCCTCCAGGAACGGGAACCGGTCCCACACCTCCTGGAAGTCGTCGGGGTCGGGGTCCCCGATGTACGCCCCCATCTCCAGGTTCTCGCGGACGGTCAGCGTGGGGAAGATGTTCTCGCGTTGGGGGACGTAGCACATCCCGCGCTCTGTCACCTGGTCCGCGCGGAGGTCGGTGATGTCCTCGTCGTCGAAGACCACCGTCCCGTCCCAGCAATCGATGAGGCCGTAGACGGCCTTCATCATGGTCGACTTCCCGGCGCCGTTGGGGCCGATGATCGTGACGATCTCCCGCTCCGTGACGTCCAGATCGACGCCGTGGAGGATCTCCGCGTCACCGTACCCCGAGACCACGTCGCGGGCTTCGAGCAGCGCCATCGGTCACTCCACCCCGAGGTAGGCCTCGATGACCGCGTCGTCGTTGCGGATCTCCTCCGGCGGGCCTTCGACGAGTTTCTTCCCCTCGCTCATGACGATGATCGTGTCCGAGAGTTCCATAATCACTTCCATGTCGTGTTCGACGATGCAGAACGTGTACCCCCGTCCCCGGAGGGTCTCGATGCGGTCCATCAACTTCTCGGTCAGCGCGGGGTTGACGCCCGCGACCGGCTCGTCCAGCAGGATCACCTGCGGTTCGAGCATCAGCACCCGCCCGAGCTCCAGCAGCTTCCGCTGCCCGCCCGAGAGGTTCTCGGCGGGTTCGTCGCGCAGGTGGTCGATCTCCAACGTCTCCAGCATGTCGTCGGCTCGTTCCCGGACGGCCGCCTCCTCCTCGTCGACGGCGTCCCGCCGGAACCACGCGTTCGCGATGTTCTCCCCGGCCTGCCCCTGCGGCGCCAGCATGAGGTTCTCCAGCGCGCTCATCTCGCCGAGTTCGCGGGTGAGCTGGAACGTCCGGACCAGCCCGTCGCGGGCGAGCATGTGCGGCCGGCTGTTGGTGTGGTCGGGGCGGCGCTGGGTCGCCCGCTGCTTCGCGAGGTAGCCGCCCGCGCCGGCGGCGATCCCCGCGACCGTCGTTCCGAGCGCCGGCGCCGCGCCGAGGCCGAGCGGGCCCAGCCCGACGATGCCGCCGAGGGCGCCGAACGTGAGCCCGCTCGCGCCGCCCCAGATGACTGTCTCGTCGCGGTGGGGGCGCATGATCTCCTGGAGGTCGCGGCCGTCGTACCGGACGGTCCCGCCGTCGGGCTCGTAGAACCCGCTGATGAGGTTGAACGTCGTGGTCTTCCCGGCGCCGTTGGGGCCGATCAGTCCCGTGATCGATCCCTCCTCGATATCGAACGTGGCGCCGTCGACCGCGACGATGCCTCCGAACGTCTTCTTGAGCCCCTCGACTTCGAGGATCGGATCGCCGGTCATCGGTCCACCTCCGTCCGCGTGTTGTCCTCACGTCCCAACAGCCCTTCGGGGACGTAGTAGAGCACGAGTAAGAAGAGCACGCCGATGACGACCAGCCGGAACGCCTGGATGTTGACCCGGACGGCCGGCGGGAAGTACGACGCGAGCTGCGTGGTGGCCTGCTGGAACGCCCAGAAGATGGCCGCCCCCAGCAACATGCCCTTGTTGTTGCCCGCGCCGCCGAGGAACATGATCAGCAGGGCGATGAAGGTGACCCGCGGCGCGAAGGTGGTGAACGTGAGCCCCTGGGCGTACATCGCCCACAGCGCGCCCGCGAACCCGCCGAGCGCCGACCCCAACACCATCGTTTGGACCTTGTACACGAAGGGGTCTTTCCCCAGCGACTGCACGACCGTCTCGTCGTTGCGCACGGCCCGCAGGACCCGCCCGAACGGCGACTTCACGGCGAGTTCCAGCGCGTAGTAGAGGCCGACGAGGAACAGCACGAACCCCGCGAGTTGGAACCGCGAGTAGTCGACGCTCGTGGTCAACTCGCCGACGAACACCACGGCGTACCCGATGCCCGTGTCGCTGCCGAACTGGAGGACCCAGACGACGTTCTGGATCAGGACGTTGAGCGCGCCGCCGACGTCGCCGTCCCCCAGCGGGCCGAGCGTCGGCAGGAGGAAGTACCACAGCGCGACGAACCACAGCGCGCCGACGGCGACGACCGTGAGTTTCGCGTCGGCCAGCCACCCGATCCGGGTGATGGCGAGGTAGTACCCCGCCACCAACGCCGCGAGCAGGCCGAGCGTCAGGGCGCCTTTGACCGTGACCGACCCGACGAGCGGGAGCGGCAAAAGCGCCACCAGGAGTCCGGTCCCGAGACCGATCCCGACCCCCCAGACGCGGGAGCCGATCCCCCGGTACCGGCTGGACACCGCCAGAAGCGCCACGAACCACGTGTACAGGGAGACGGCCACACCGACGAGCAGGAGCGCGCCGAGCGACGCCATCACGGCCGCGGCGAGCACGCCAGCGACGACGCCGGCGAGCGCGGCGACCGTCGAGGGGGAGCCGGGGCCGCCCGACCGGCGGCCGAGTCGCGACAGCCCGAACGTCGTCACGGCGTAGAGTTCCTCTAGCGGAAGCCGGGAGTCGCCGTCGAGGTAGGTCCCGAGCGCCCCGGTCGCCGCACCCCACACGACGGCCACGATGACCCCGAACAGCGCGGCGCCGACGACCGTGTCGAACGCGAGGGGGAAGAGCGACTGGAGCGGCGGGCTGTACCCGCGCAGCGCGTCGGGGCCGTTGGCCAGCCACGTCTCCGACTGGATGACCCGCTGGAAGATGACCGACACCCCGAGGACGGTGATCGCGAGATAGTCCTCGCGCAACCTGATCGTGGGCAGCGCGACCAACCCGCCCACGACGCCGGCGAGCACCGTCCCGGCGACGATGGCGACGCCCCACGTCCCGATGACGGGCACGTCGCCGAGGCCGACGACGTAGGTCGTGAAGTCCGAGGGGTCGTCGGGCGCGAGCACGAACAGCGCCGCGGTGTACGCGCCGATGAGGTAGAACCCCACGTGGCCGAAGTCGAGCAGCCCCGTGTGGCCGTACTTGATGTTCAGCCCCAGGGAGAGGATCCCGTAGATCGACACCAAGAGCATGAACGAGATCACGACGTCGGAGGCCGCCATGTCAGCTCCCCCCCACGATGCCTTCGGGTTTGACAAGCAACACGAGCAGGAGCACCACGAACGCGACCGGGATCCGGTAGGTGGCGCTGAGCCCGGGGATGGCGAAGATCCCGATCTCCATGGCGAGTCCGACGACGTAGCTCCCCAGGATGGCGCCGTAGACGCTGATCCCGCCGAGGATGACGCCGGCGAACATGGCGAGCAGGAGGTTGAACCCGAGGTTGATATCGATCGAACTGAACAGGAACCCGAGCATAACCCCGCCGATCGCGGCGAAGAGCCCGGAGATGATCCAGACGGACATCATGACCTGTCGGGTGTTGATGCCGCGGACCATCGCGAGCTGTCGGTTGTCGCTGGTCGCCCGCATGGCCTTCCCCAGGGTCGTCGCCTGGAGGAGGTAGTGGAGCGCGGACATCATCACCAGCGCCAGCAGGATGATCCCGATCCGGAGCGGCGAGGTCCGGACGCGGGTCGAGATGATGCCGGACTCGGGGAGGGTGCCGCCCGCGCCGCCCCAGAGGAGGGCCGCGCCGAGGCCGAGGGTGGCGATGCCGGCGAGCGCGGCTGCGAGCCGCGGGCCGACGACTCCAGCCGCATCGCGACGCCACCGGTGGGCGGCGTACGCGGCGGCGACGGTGGCGGCGACGATGACCGCGAGTTCGATCCAGGAGTAACTCAGCGCCAGCAGCAGGTCGGCGGTCTCGCCCCGCGTGTCGCGGATGCCCACCAGGAGTCCCTCGTTGACCACGAAGAAGTCGACGAACTTCGCCAGCGAGATGTCGAGTTGTCCCCCGGCGAACGGGAACGTCGTCTCGATCGTGTAGAACCGGATCTCGCCGCCGAAGATCGTCTGGATGCCGAACCGGACGATGAACGCGACGGCCAGCGAGACCACGAGCATCAACGCGAGTTCGACGTCCTTCTCGCGGAACTTCCGGAACACGACCGACTCCAGAACGGGAACAACGGCCCCGAGCACGACGAACGCGAAGAGGATCGACGCCAGGAAGTCGGGGGCGCCGAGCACCACGATCGCGCCGACGGCGGCCGCCACCGCACCGTGGACCCCGAGCGCGAGCACGTCTGGGGGATCGATCCCCCACCAACTCCCTTTCAACGCCCGGACGCCGCCGAGGTGGTAGACGATCCCGAGGACGCTCGCGACCGACAGCACGAACAGGACGGCACCCCCAGCGACGCCGTGCTGTTGGGCACCGGGGACGAGCAGGTTGAAGATGGGAACTGTGTCCGGCTTGTTGACGAGGAGCGCGGTGTACGCCCCGAGCGTCAGGAGGTCGCCGTGGGCGAAGTTGGGCACCTCGGCGATGTCGTACACCAAGGCGAGCCCCGTCGCGCCCAGGGCCACGATGCTACCGGTGACAACGCCCGTGACAGCCGCGTTCAGGAGGCCTGTCTCGGCGGTCATGGGTGGTGGTGAAGTTTCATAATTAATGTGAGTTGTGTGTCGGTTGCGTGGCGCCGTCGGTCGGAGCCGGCAGTTTCCAGTGTTGGAGTAGTGATATGTCTGCGTGGGGTCGTCGGCACCGATATCGTGGGTAACTCCTCACAGCAACCCTCCCCGTGTACATCGTGACATACCGAGTCAATTATGATACGCATATACATATTTTTCGCAGATCGAGCTGGTTACAGTATATATCCGCAGCATTAGATTAATATACCGAAAGTCTAATACAACCCACGTGATGTCGGAACACACTCGACGGACCGTTCTGAAAGGGCTGGGGGGTACCGGAGCCGCCGGGCTCGTGTCACTCGCGGGTTGCTCGCGTCAGGACAGTGGCGGCGGCGACAGCACCGACGCGGCCACGGAGACCGAGATGGACGACGCGGACATGGACACCGATACCTCGACCGAGACCGAGTCGTCGGGCGGCGGCGAACCCGTTGCGCTCGGGTCGATCTTCCCGGTCACCGGGACCAACAGCGCGTACGGCGGCGGCCACCAGACGGCGTTCAACCTCGCGGTCGAGGAGATCAACGGCGCCGGGGGCGTCCTCGGCGGCCGGGAGATCACGTCGATCAACCGGGACACCGAGGGCGCGCCCTCCCGGGCGGCACAGAAGTTCCGGACGATGATCAACCAGGAGGGGATCGCCGGTCTCGTCGGTCCCTACTCCAGCGGGATCGGGACGACACTCGCGCCGATCGCCCGGGACAACCAGGTGATGGAGATCTCGAACGGGAACACCTCGCCCGCGCTGGCGACCGCCGGGGTCAACGAGAGCAACGGCGTGAAGTACTACGGGCGGACGGCGCCCAACGACGTCCAGCAGGCGCTGGTGATGGCGCGCGTCCTGAACCAGCTGGTCGAGGCGGAGAGCGCCTCGTTCCTCTACGTCGACAACCCGTACGGACAAGGGCTCGCGGAGGCTGCGAGCGAGTCGTTCGAGGGTGAGACGCTGAACATGGTGGCGTACTCCCAGCAGACCAGCGACTACACCTCGACGCTGGATTCGGTCTTCGAGGGCGACCCCGAAGCCGTCGGGACGGTTATGTACCCCGGGAACGGCCGTACCATCCTCGAACAGTGGAACCAGGGCGGCTACGGCGGCCAGTGGGTCGGCGCCGAGGCGATCCTGTCGCCGGAGCTCCTGTCGGACCTCTCGGACATCGTCGAGGGGATGTACATCACGTCGCCGCAGACCGCAAACAGCGACACGTTCCAGGAGAACATGGGTGGCGAGGAGAACATTACCCAGTTCGCGCCGCACGCCTACGACGCCACGTACCTGATGGGCTTCGCCATGGAAGCTGCGGGCGAGGCGAGCGGGACGGGCATCGCGGAGAACGTCCGGAGCGTCTCCCGCCCCAGCGGCGACGGCGACACGGAAGTGTCGGTCGCCGAGTTCGAGGCGGGTGTCGAGGCACTGGGCAACGACGAGGCGATCAACTACGAGGGCGCGTCCGGGTCGGTCGACCTGAGCGAGAACCTCGAACCGGTCGTGCCGTACCGGATCCTGCAGGTCCAGGACGGCGAGGCGAGCGTGACCGAAGAGGTGCCGCTGTCGTACTTCGAGGGGAAGATCTGAGTCGCCGCGGCGACGGCCCCCGACGCAACGGCGTCCGGCGAACTTAATCCGCCCCCCGGCGTAGCCGGCGACATGAAGGCGTCGTTCGAGACGGGGTGGCACCCCTCGACGAAACTGAACGCCATCGGCGCGGCGGTGGATTTCACCCGCCCCGACCCGTTGCCGGAGAACGTCACCAGGGACGAGATCGAGGAGTACTGCTACACCCTCGAACAGCTGTACGGGGCGTACGTCGACGAAGTCGTCGGGGCGACCACGCTCTCGCGCCGGGAGGCCCAGACGTGGGTGCTCCGGAACCTCGTCCACGAGGGTGCCGACCGGCTCTCCTTCGAGGCCATCGGGCTGTACATCTGGGCGATCGGCCGGGCCACCGAGGGCGATCCGCTCTCCCGGACGATCGTCGCCGACTACCACGACCGGGCGACCGGGAAGATCGACGCCGCCGAAGCGACGGTCGAACACACCCAGCCGCCGCCGTATCCGGGGGACCTCTTCGAGGAGCCCACGATGCTGTGGGTCGACGCTGACGTGGCCGAACGGCTCGCCCACCGGACCGGCCCCGACGAGGGGTTCAGCGGGGCCTTGGAGCGGCTGCTCGACGAGACGCTCGACGCGGTCGCCCTGGTCGACCTCGTCGAACGGTTCCGTGACGCGGGAGCGACGTACGTCGGCGTCCGGACCGTCCAGCCCGGGTGGGACCGCGACCTCCCGCTGTCGGTGCACGCGCCGCCGTCCGCGGGGGTCGACGCGGCGGTCGACAGGGAGGCGGTGACGGTCGACGGGACGCCGTACCCCTTCGGAATCGAGGAGCGGCCACCCGACGCCGGCACGGGATCGCTCCTCACGCTGTTCGACGCGGGGGCGGACGATCCGGTCACTCCCGAGGCGGGGGTCGAATGCCTCCGGCAGGCGGTGTCCCGGGTCGAAGCCACCCTGCCGGCGCTCGTCGAGTGGGCACGCGAGGCGGGCGTCGCGGCAGTCGCCGTCGCCGACGAACCCGCCGGCGCCGGCGTCCACCTGCTCTCGGTCGTGTCGGACGACACCACAGGCGACCCCTTCGAGTACCTCGATCGGCTCGCGCTCGACGACCGCACGCTCACCGTGGGCCGAAAGACGACGGTATCGCCGACGGGGTACGCCGACCGGGCCGAGGCGTCGACGCTGCTGTGGACGTCACCCGACGCGGACCTCGACGAGGAACGCGACCTGCCCGAGGATCCGGCGGAACGCCGCGAGCGGCTCCCGGCGGCAGTGCTCCGGACGGGGTAGGGGGGTCGGAAGAACCCGCTCAGAGGCGCCACCTCACACGATCTTCAGCATCCGCCGTTCCACCCGGCCGATCCGGACCTTCGTCCACCCGCGGAGTTCGGCGTCGAGGTCGGGATCGTCGGTGTCGACGCGGAGTTCGCCGATCGTGTCGAGTTTCGAGGCGGAGGCGACGACCTCGACGTCACACCGCCGGATCACCGCCGGCGACAGCTGCGGGTTCCCGCGGCCGAACACGAACCCCTGGCCGCCGATCGGGGAGACCACGATGGTGTTGTCGGCGTCGGGATCCAGAACCTCGAGCAGGTCAGCTTCGGTCGCGTCGCGCACGACCACCTCGCCGTCCCGCCAGACGTCGACGCCGATGGGTGATCCCGAGAAGCCCAGTTCTGCCTTGATCGCGCCGACGGTGCTCCCGGGACCGAGGACGATGGTCTTCTCGCTCGCTCTGATGTCGTCGGCGACCCCCGCGGCCAGCGCCTCCACGTTGCCGCCGCCGAGTTGTTTCGAGGACTGGAGCTCCTCGGCGACGGGCACCCACGCGACCGCGCGGAGTTCGGGGTTGACTTCTCCCTCCCGATATTCGTCCTCGTCGATGTCCATCACCTCGCGGCGCTCGGTCCGCTCGAACGTCCGGACGATCTCGGCGGCGTCCTCCGGCGAGACCGCGAACACCGAGGAGTAGACCTTCACGCCCGCCGGCACCCCCAGAATCGGCGTCTCGGTGCCCTCGACCGCGGCCGCGACGTCCCCGGCGGTCCCGTCGCCGCCGACGAAGACGACGAGGTCAACGTCGGCGGCGAGGAACGCGGCCACCGCGCGCTCGGTGTCCGCAGTGGTCGTGTCCCCGTTGTCGGGCGATCCGAGCACCGTCGGGTCGAACCCCGCCGCGCGGGCGGCGTCGGTGCCCATCTCCCCGCCCCACGTGAGGAGTTCGAGGTCCGCGTCGCTCCCGTTGGTCTCATCCGACCCGACGCGGTCGCGCAGTGCGTCGAGCGCCCGACGCGCGCGGTCCGGCGCACGCGGTTCTGCACCCCGGCGCCGTGCCTCTTCGACCTTGCCGTCGGTCCCTTTGAGCCCGACCCGACCGCCCATCCCCGCGATGGGGTTGACCACGAACCCGATCCGCATACCCGGATCGAGCGTCGGTGCGGTGAAAAGCCCGCCGGTAGGATCGGCCCATCTGAACTTTTAAGACCGGCCTCGCGATAGTTATGGGTATGCTTCCACTCGCGTCCGAGGTGTCGCTTCCGATCGCCGAAACCGGCGCGGTCGTGCTTGCCCTGTGTCTGGCGATGACGATCGCGTGGGTCTACCTGCTCGTTCGGTGACGCGGCCTGCCGGCTGTCGGTCACGGCGCGGGGGTCCGCGACGCTCGGACCGATGCTCGGTGCTGATTACTCCGCCACGTCGTCGACCGCGCCGTCGGACTCCCCCGGCACCACGTCGACCCGCGCGCCGAGCCACCGCCGCGCGTCCTCGACGGTCGACTCGTCGGTGCCGGTGAACTTCACCCGAACCGACTCGCCGGGGTAGCTCCCCACCGTGACGTCGAACCGCTCTCTGACGGCCGACAGCCGGTCGATCAGCTCGCTCTCCGGCTCGTCGACGTCGACCGCAGCGGTGTAGGTCTCGGTCCCGGAGAACTCGTCGTCGACCCGCTCGAACATCGCCTTCATCTCGCCGGGAACACCCGGGAAGACGTAGATCCCCTCGACGACCGCACCCGGGGCGACGCCGGCGTCGTTGGGGATCATCCGCGCGCCTGCGGGGAGGTCCGCCGTACCGTCGGCGAGGTCCCCCGCAGCGTAGCCGCCCTCTCCCGTGAGCCACTCCCGGGCGCCGGCGTGCGGCTCGAGGTCACGGCCGACCGCGGCGGCGACCCCCGCCATCGTCACGTCGTCGTGGGTGGGTCCGACGCCCCCGGTGACGACGACCGCGTCGTACTCCGCGCGGTACTCGTTGACGACGCGAGCGATGTCCGCGACGACGTCCGGGAGGGTGGTCACCCGCCGGACGGAGACGCCGCGGTCGGTCAGCCGCTCGCACAGCCACGACGCGTTGGTGTTGACGGTGTCACCCGCGAGGAGTTCGTCCCCGACGGTGACGACTGCGACCTGCATACCTGCGATACGCCCGAGGCCGACAAAAGCCACTCGGCGCATCGAGCCCCGATCTGCGGGGATCGAGCGCGTCACGTACTCGGCTCAGATCGTCCGATCGTCCCCGTGGGCCCGCCGAACCGACAGCGCCCCCGTCGTGGCGTCGAGGGTTAGTGATCGTCCGTAGTCGCCGCCGACATCGGTCGCGACGACGGGGATGTCGCGGTCGTCGAGCGCCGCCTCCGCGGCAGCGACGTTCCGTTCGCCGACGCCGCTGTCGCTGGAACTGAAATCGAACATGGCGCTCCCGCCGGCGAGCCGGGCCTCGACCCGGGAGGCGACGGCACCACGGTCCGCCATCTCGTCGAGCAGCCCGGGGACGGCGGTGTCGACGTACTTCCCGACCGGCCGGTTCTCGCCGCCGTCAGTCGCCGCGGGCTCTCGGTCCCCGACCGACGGGAGCATCGCGTGAGCGAGCCCCGCGACCCCGGCGTCGGCATCGACGAGTGCGATCCCGACGCAGGAGCCGAGCCCGCTCGTCACGAGCGTCGACTCGCCCTCCGCGACGGCGTACTCCGCGACACCGACTTTGACCCGGTCCGGCGTCGGCGGATCGGTAGTGTAGACCTTCATATGTGGGTGAGTGGGCCGCCCGAGGTCGGCGACTGTCCGACGACCGTCGTCGTTGACCACACAGCGGCCGTCGTCGGCGTCGCTGGGCGGCACGACATCAGTTCGGCTCGGGTGCGAGTCGCTCGAACGCGGTTCGGAGCTCCCGTTCGTCCGGCAACGCGTAGATGTCACACGTGAACGTCTCGTCGGGGGTCGCGATCGCGGAGTCGATCAGGAACGCGTACTCCTGGGTCTGTGCCAACTCCGCCACTAAGGGGTCGACGATCGCCGACCCGATGTCGTCGACGTAGGTCGGCGGCGAGATGTCGATCGTCGTCTCCAGGCTGTCGGCCCACCCGTCGAGGAAACCCGAGGTCACGATGTTGCCGATCTCCTGGATCGCGCTCTTCCGCATCGCGGGGTCGGCATCCATCCCGGGCATCAGCGCGTCGGCGACGCTCTCGGCGGAGTCGGGGTCGAAGAGGATCGCGATGTACCCCGAGGGCGTGCCGGTGAACTCCAGGACGACCCCCCGCCTGGTCTCGTCGGTCAACTGCATCGGCACACCCTCGATCGGCACGAAACTCAACCGGCTCACGTCGACGTCGGTGTCGATGCCGGTCATAGCGGTCAGATCCTCCGACGCCTGGCCCGCGCCGTCCGTGATCATCTGTGAGAAGGAGGTGAACGTCTCCACCGGCAGTGCGTCGTCGGCGTCGCCCGCTGCGTCGACGATCCGGCCGACCGACTCGCGGGTCGGAAGCATGTAGATGTAGAACCCCGCCTCCTCGTCGACGGTTTCGAGGTGGTTCTGGAACGCGAGCACGTGGCTCGACCCCGCATCCGGGGCGTCACCCCCGAGAGCGATGCCGGACCCCGGCTCGTCACCCGTGCTGTCGTCGCTGGCGTCGATCACGTCTACGAGCGACCGGTCGGCGTCCAACTCGACGTACGTCGGGGTGGTGATGTCGATGGCCTCACCCAGGAAGTCCGCCCATCCGTCGATGAACCCGCCGAGCATGATGTTTCCCAACTCCTTCAGCCCGCTCGTCGCCAGGTCGCTCTCGGGATCGTCGGACGCGCCGGGCACCAGCGCATCGACCAGCGAGACCGCGCGATCGCGGTCGAACGCGAGCACCGTGCGGCCGTCGATCGCGCCCGAGAAGCCGATGTGGACCGACACCAGGTCACGCTCGCGGAACTCCTGTTCGACGTCGGAACGGGTCGACATCTCCACTTTCGTGACCGCCACACGCGAGTCGAACCCGGTTAGCATCGAGAGCGAGTCCGCGGCTTCCTCGGCGCCGGATTGGGCGAGGTTGCTGAACGTCCGCAACGACTCGACGTCGAGGTTCATGCTTCGACGCCCACCACGTCGTCGATGGCTTCGAGCACGTTCGGCTTCTGGAAGGGCTTGGTGATGTAGCCGTCCGCACCCGCCTCGACCGCCTCGCGCATCTTCTCCTCCTGTCCGACGGAGGTACACATAATGACCGACGCGCCCGGGTCGTCACCTTTGATTTCGGCGGTGGCTTCGATCCCGTTCCGGATCGGCATCACCACGTCCATCGTGACCACGTCGGGGTCGAGTTCGTGGTACAGTTCGACCGCTTCGACGCCGTTCTCGGCCTCGCCGACGACTTCGTGATCGTCTTCGAGCAACTGTTTCAGGAGGTTCCGCATGAACGCCGAATCGTCCACCACCAGTACGGAGCGTGCCATAGTCGACGTTCCGGGAAACGGAGTATAAACGCACCGCCCCGGTTATCACGCCTGATACGAACGTGACCGACGGTCCGGAGCCGTGTGCGTCACTCCTCGGGCGGGATCCGTAACCCCTCTCCGGCGAGCGCAGCCACGAGGTCCTCGATCGAATCGTCGAGCGTCAACCCGTGCTGTTTCAGGATCGGCGCCAGCGACTTCGCCGGGAACGACACCGGCGTGTCGGACGCCAGAAGCAGGATCCCGAGCGCCTCCGCCGGGTCGGTGTCGGCATCGACCCGCGAGGCGTACCACGTCGCCAGATCCCCGAACGCCTCGGCGACGTCGTCGGAGTGGTGTTCGAGGTGGTCGACCTCGCCGTCGACAGCTGCGGTCAGCACCAACCCGTAGTCGGCGCCGCGGTCGGACACGTACCGCGCCGTCTGCTGGCGGGCGAGACTGCCGCGGTCCTCCGTGTCGTCGGTGTCCGGGTCCCCATCCTCGCCGTCGCCGTCCACCGAGGGGGGACTCTCGTCTGTCGCGACCACGTACCGGTCGTCGGAGAGCTCCGCCACCCGCTCGGAGGCGGTGTAATCGAGGTCCTCGGGCCTGACGATCCCCTCCTCCCCGCGCGCTGCCCGCGGTGTATCCTCTGGGGGGTCCGACGGCGCCATACCTCGTGGTGTCTGCGGCGTCGACATAAGCCCATCGGGGCCCTCACCCTGGATGTCGGCGCGAGTTACGGTCGGCGCCGCCCTGTCGGGACCGAAGCCACCTCCGGACCACGTCGCCTCGCTCGCCGTCCCGGGAGACGGGCCCGGCAACTATCAATAGTAATACCACGGGGAGCACGACCGTCACATTGACGTAATACCGGGTGAAACGTGGCATCGTCTATGGAGTCCGATAGGACGCTCGAAGCGCTCGGGAACGAGTACAATCCCGACATCCTGCGTGCTGCCGACGAGGCGTACTCGGCACAGGAGTTCAGCGATATGCTCGATATTCCGATCGCAACCTGCTACCGTCGGATCGAGGAGCTCACGGGTGCCGGGTTGCTCGAGCTCCACGACCGCGTCCTCTCGGACGAACACCGTCGAACCAACGTCTACCGCCGGGAGATCGACGAGATCGTCATCAACTTCGAGGGCAACCAACTCAACGTGCGGGTGACAGAACGCCCGGAAGTCAAGAACAAACTCGACGACGTCTGGCGCACGATCTCCGAGGAGTGACCGCCGGCCAGTGCGCGTCGGCGCACGGAGACGTACTGATCCCGTACTTTCCCCCCGGGCTCCCGATCCTCGTAGGCCTACGCTACTCGACTTCCGACCCTCGTAAGTCGACCCTACCGGACCCGTTCTCGCGGTGTCGCGTTCGACCGCTTCGTGCCCGGCTTCTGCCGCCCGTCGAAGCCATCTAATGGGCGTCTGAGGCGCTGACAACCGGACTGAGATCCGATATCACCAATGATATCTGGCCCCGTGATTTTATATACAGAGTTCAGTTACCAGGTAGTGACGGTTCCCGTTTCCGACGCGGAGCCGGGGCCAGACTGGAGACAACACACATGATGGAAGACAACGACACCGACCGTGGGCAGGTCGGGATCGGCACGCTCATCGTGTTCATCGCGATGGTGCTCGTCGCCGCGATCGCGGCGGGCGTCCTGGTGAACACGGCCGGCTTCCTGCAGGCGACTGCAGAAGACACCGGACAGGAGAGCGTCGACCAAGTGACGAATAGGCTCGACGTCGTCAGTCAGCACGGCGTCGTCAACGACAGCGATCCGACAAACTACAGTGCTACTATCGACGAGCTGCGGTTGGCGGTTCGGATGTCGTCCGGGTCAGGCGAACTTGCGTTGCAGAACAGTACCATAAAGTACACGAGTGAAACCACGGCGGACAATCTCGTGTACGAGAACAGGAGTACAGCAGGCGGGACGGAGGTTACTCAAGAGAACGTCTCGAGTCTGAAATCGGGTGAATTCACGGTAGAGGACACGAACGACAACGGCGAGTCGTACCCCGTACTGGACGAAGAGAGCGACCGGTTCGAGATCGTGATCAACGCCTCCAACGTCGAGGGGGCAGACAAGACCGGTCTCGGGACGAGTGAATCACTACAACTAGAGCTCACCACCCGAAGCGGCGGGACCACGAACGTGGTTCTGACGATGCCGCATCAGCTTCAGGGCGAGGACGACAACGACCCGGTCCCCCTATAAGATAGCACAATGATGGAATTCATACAATTCGACGGCGAATCGGAGAACCGTGCACAGGTCGGGATCGGCACGCTCATCGTGTTCATCGCGATGGTGCTGGTCGCAGC
>UEZX01000010.1_pt1 | contig 15449 bp, 16 predicted proteins | sample 1903831 | NCBI WGS metagenome assembly UEZX01 (sample SAMEA4776353, study PRJEB27445) | saltern metagenome | biome: Hypersaline environment; feature: solar saltern; material: Pellet | place: Spain | collected 2012-08 | depth 0 m | reverse complement strand
TGCGGATCAACTCGCAGTTGACGAGAAGGTGATCCGCATCAACGGCGACGACTACTGGCTGTACGGTGCAGTCGATCCTGAAACCAACAAAATATTGCAACTCAGGCTGTTTCCGACGACAACAAAACAGACGACGCGGTGGTTTTTGACCGAGCTCCATCGACGATACCAACTCGATAACGGTGAGTTTCTCGTCGATGACGCCGATTATTTAGTGAATGTCCTTGAGCAAGATGGGTACCGATTCCAGATAATATCACACGGGAATCGGAATGCCATCGAATATGTTTTTGAGAAATAGAACGACGAACGTCTTCGTTTGCAATGAGTTTTAGCCGTATCGACCCACCGACAGCAGAATCGTGGCTCCAAGCTCTCGCTGTCCGGCACAATTCACGCCAAAGTTAACGCGACCATAGAGTTCGAGAACACGACCTGCAAAACAGAAACAAACAAATTTGTGCTTCTATTCCGTCTACATAGATATAGCAAACCTCTCGAACCAATATTAATACATAAGATTCCTATTTTCCGCATATAGAAAACGTTTATACATATCGTGTGAGCACAGTAGTGTATGACAACCCCACAGTTGAGTCAACACCAGCGGCGTATCCTTCAGTCGGTCGTCGAACTGGTCGACGACGAGACGCCGCTCGTGGGCGGTTCGGAGATCGCGGCCGAACTCGACCGGAACCCCGGAACGATCCGAAACCAGATCCAGAGCCTGAGCGCACTCCAGTTGGTCGAGGGGGTGCCCGGGCCGAGGGGCGGATACAAACCCACCGCGGCAGCCTACCGAACCTTGGACAGCGAACGGTTGGACGACCCCGCCGACGTCCCGGTCGCACAGAACGACCAGGCTGTCCACGATGTCAACGTCGAGAAGATCGACTTCGTGACCGTCCACAGTCCGACCCAGTGCCGTGCGGAAGTCACCGTCCGGGGCTCGGTTCAACACTTCTCACAGGGCGAACACGTCACGCTCGGACCAACCCCATCGACCGAACTGCAGATCTCGGGGACGGTCGAAGCGGTCGATCCCACGTCCGGCACGATCACCCTCGAAGTCGGCCGAATGACGACGTCCACCGAGCCGATGGCGGCCGACTGATTACCCCCACTCTGTACCGCCGAGCGCCACCCCCGTCGAGGGTGCTCGGCGGGAAGAGACGAGAGTACCCCGTATCAGTACCCGATCCGCTCGCCGGCGTGTCGCTACTGACGCCCGAACTTGGCCTCCAGAAAGCGTGAGAGGGCCGCAGCGCCCAGGCGTTGGGTCGTCCGCGAGGGATCGAGCCGGGGCGCGACCTCGACGAGGTCGACGGCACAGATCGCGTCACACTCCCCGAGACGTTCCATCGCGCGCAGAAGCTGTGTGGCGTCGATCCCGCCGAACTCCGGGGTCCCGGTCCCCGGCGCGACCGTCGGGTCGACGACGTCGATGTCGACGGTCAGATACACCGCGTCGACGTGGTCCGTGGCGTGATCGATGGCGCGCTCCAGGCAGGGAGCGATCCCCTCGTCGTGGACGTCCCGGGCGTAACTCACGTGGAGTCCCTCCTCGGCGACGAACTCCGGGAACTCCGGCGCTTCCACCGCGCGGAGCCCGACCATCGAGTGGGTGTCGTACCCGCCGTAGTCGGTGTCGTCGATCAGGTTCATGGGCGAGCCGTGCCAGTGCTCCCCGTGGAGGTCCCACGACCCGTACACGTCGGAGTGGGCGTCCAGGTGGATCATGCCGAGCCGTTCGCCACGGGCCTCCGCGACACCGCAAAACGAGGGATACGTGAGGTAGTGGTCGCCGCCGAGGACGACCGGGAACCCGGTTTCGGCGACGCCGCGGACGGTCTCGCGGATCCCATCGCCGGTCGCCTCGACGTCCGTCGTCACGATCGGGGCGTCGCCACAGTCGCGTATCGTCACGCCGTCGAAGTCGACGCGCCGCCCCGTGGCGGCGTTGAACCCGCCGTCGCTTCGGGCGTACCACCCCGATTCGCGGCGGAGCTCCTCGGGGCCGTACCGGGCACCCGGCTGCCGGGAGACGCCCCCGTCGAACGGCACGCCGACGACGCCGATGTCGGTGGCCGCGGGAAGGTCGTGTGGGTCCGCCTCCGGAGCGTTCAGAAACGTCTTCGCCCCGACGTAGGTCGGACCGGAGTGGTTCAACCGTTCCGGGTCGTGATCCGACATACGCCGAGACTCCGACACGGCATCTATAAGCTTGTGATTCCGGGGAAATCGATCCGGTAGCTATCAAAGAGCACGTGCGTGTACGACAATCTGTGCCGCCAGCGCGTTCGACCGCTGTGCCTGCGACCGCGGACATACAGGATTATGCCGCTCGGCTCCTCTGCCCCACGTATGCAGGTCGATCTGAGCCACCCGGTCGAGTCCGGGATGCAGACCTACCCCGGCGACCCCGCAGTCGAGGTAGACCCGCACGCGACGCACGACCCGGACGGGTTCCACGTCGACGCCGTCCGGTGCGGGAGTCACACCGGCACCCACGTGGACGCGCCGGCGCACACCGAACCCGACGGGCGCACGCTGGACGCGTACCCGGTCGATCGGTTCGCCTTCGACGCGGTGGTTGCCGACTGCCGCGACCTCGACGCGCGCCAACCCATCCCCGCGAGCCGAGTCCCCGACGGCGACGCCGACCTCGTCGCGTTCCGGACCGGGTGGGACGCCCACTGGGGGACGGAGGCGTACTTCGACCATCCGTACCTCTCGCCGGCGGCTGCCGACGCGTGTGCCGACCGAGGGTTCGCGGTCGCCGTCGACGCGCTCAACCCCGACCCGACGCCGACGGAGAACGCCCACGAGGACGAACCCGCCGACTTCCGCATCCACCACACGCTGCTCGGCGACGACCTGCTGATCCTCGAGAACCTCACCAACCTCGGCAGGGTGCCCGAACGGTTCGAGCTCCGGGCGTACCCGATGGCGCTGGCCAGCGACGGCGCGCCCGTCCGGGCTGTGGGTGTCGTTCCCGAGTAGCTCCGCGTCGGGCGCTCCGCGAGTGGTACCGCCGCCTGCTCGTCGTACCGTCGCCGCTTCGGGCGCCTATCCGACCGGCCAGTGCGCGTCGTGGGCGGCGACCGCCTCGTCGACCGCGCGTTTCGCGGACCGGGTGTCGCCCGGGACGTACGCGAACGGGTCCGTGACGCCCGTGTCGACGCCGAGTGCGCCTTCGAGTACGCCGAGCGTCGCGTACGCCAGGTGGCTGAGGTGGTAGCCGCCCTCCTGGACGAGCGCGAGCGACCCGTCGGCGTGGGCCGACGCGAGCCGCCGCGCTTCGGCGCCGAGCGACTCGAACCCGGGCTTGGTGACCGTGTTGCGGCCGAGCGGGTCCATCGTCCCGGGGTCCTGGCCGGCGCTCACGAGCACGGCGTCGGGATCGTACGCCGCAATCACTGGCGCCACGAGTTCGTCCATCGCGTACCGATAGCCCTCGTCGCCCGTGCCGGGGGGTAGCGGGACGTTCACCGTGTGGCCGGTGCCGTCGCCCGCCCCCTGTTCGGTCAGATCGCAGGCCTGCGGGTGTGTGTCCCGGCTCCAGGAGTCGTGATCGGCGTGCAGGCTCACCACCAGGACGTCGTCGCGGTCGTAGAAGATCTCCTGCGTCCCGTTGGCGTGGTGGACGTCCCAGTCCAGGACCGCGACCCGGTCGGCGCGGTCGGTCGCCAGCAGGTGCGCGGCGGCGACAGCGACGTTGTTGAAGAAGCAGAAGCCGTCGGCCTGCGCCGACTGCGCGTGGTGGCCGCTCGGACGGACCAGGGCGTACGGGACCCCGTCATCGACGTCGACAGCCCGTTCCGCTGCTGCGACCGCGCCGCCGGCGGCGGTTACCGCCGCCCGGTAGGTTTCGGCGTTCCCGCCGGTCTCTGGCGTGAGCCGGCCGCCGCCCCCCGCGGCCCAGGCCTCGACCTCGTCGACGTACGTCGGCGCGTGGACGCGTTCCAGTTGCGCCCGAGTCGCCGGGTCGATCCCCGACCACGTCGTCTCGGCTTTCAGTTCGTTCCGGATGATCGCGACGATGTTCTCGATGCGCTCCCGGCGGTCGGGATGTGGTTCCGTGACCGCGAGCCGTCCGGTCGCCGGTATGTCGAACTCCCCGCGCGGCGCGACGTGGGCCAGGGCGGCGTCGTCGTAGTAGACGCGAAGGTCAGTCACAGTACTGTCCCCGCGGCGGGTGCGTCACCGCCGCTGGTGTGATCGGTCTCGTCGTCTCGAAACGTGGCAAGGGTATGCCATCGGAACTCGCGTGTGGTGGCATAAGTATTACCGTGACAGGTGGCGGACACCCACAGCGAACGGCGTTCGTTTCATATCATACCCCGAATACATCTCGGCGGATCACTCGAGCCCGTAGACGTCGGGTCGCCGGTCCGCCAGCGCGTGATCCCGGTCGGTCAACTGCTTGTCCCGCGCCCGCCGGAGGTCACACTCCGCGGTCGCGGCGTGGCTGCCGGCCTCCGGGAGCGGTCCCGCGACCGGCACCCCGTCGGGGTCAACGACGACACTCTGACCCTCGAAGGTCACCCCGCGCTCCGTCCCCGCGCGGTCGGCGCACGCGACGAACACGCGGTTCGCGTTCGCGCTCGCGACCGCCTGGTGGACGCCCATCGTCCACCCGGCCGGCCGGGACGCGGGTTCGGGCACCCAGTTGGTCGGGACCGCGACGATGTCGACGTCGGCGCGCGCCTGCGTGACTGTCATCTCGGGGAACCAGAGGTCGTTACAGATCTGCACGCCCAGCGTGCCGAACGGCGTCTCGAAGACCGGAACGCGGTTGCCGGGGTCGAACCACCGCTTCTCCTCGTTCCACCGGTGCACCTTCCGGTAGACCCCCTCGACGCCGTCGGGGGAGACGATCAGGGAACTGTTGTAGGTCGCGTCCCCGTCGCGTTCGGGGAACCCGCCGACGACCCAGGTGTCGGTCGCCGCGGCCACGTCCGCCCACGCCGCCGCGGTCTCCCCGTCCGCGGGTTCGGACGCGGCGTCGACTTCCTCGCGGGAGTCGAAGACGTAGCCGCTGGTGGCCAGTTCCGGGAGGACCACCAGGTCGGAGTCGGCGTGGGTCTCGACTGCCTCGACGGTCGCCCGCCGGTTCGGTCCGACGGCCCCGAACTCCGGAACCGTCTGGACGACCGTGACCCGGGCGTCCGGGGCCGGCGCGCTCACTGCCAGATTCCCCCCGAGAGCCGGTCGATCGAGGTCATCACGACCACGGTGAGCAGGATGAACACCGTGCTCGCGGCCGCGATGGTCGGCGGGTAGGAGTACCGGAGTTGATTGAAGATGTGGATCGGGATGGTGTCAACCAGGAACAGCGACAGCAGCCACGCGATGATGTACTCGTTCAGCGAGAGGATGAACGCGAACAGCGCCCCCGAAACCACGTTCGCCCGCAGCAGCGGGTAGGTGATCGTCCGGATCGTCCGGATGGGCGACGCGCCGAGGTTCATGGCGGCCTCCTCGTAGGTACGATCCAACTCGCGGAGCCCCTGCATCACGAGGATGAACGGGAACGGCGCGTAGAAGATCCCGTGAGCGACGACGATGCTCAGCCAGTTCCCGGCGAACCCGATCTGCAGGAAGAACACCAGGAACGCGACGCCGATGATCACCGGCGGCACCAGGATCGGCAGCACGCCGAACGTCGCGAGCACCGACTCGAAGCGGTAGTCGAAGCGGTCCAAGGAGAACGCCAAGATTCCGCCGATCGACGTCGAAAGCAGCGCGGCCGCCACCGCAATTGTCAGGCTGTTGAACAGCGAGACGATCCAGCCGGGTTCGGTGAAGAACGTGACGTACCACTGCAGCGAGAACCCCCCGGGTGGGAACGTCAGGAACTCCGAGGGGGTGAACGACACCGCGACGATGATGGCGAGCGGACCCGCGACGTACAGCATCACCGCGGCGACGTACACGTTCAGCGAGGCGCCGATCACCGCTTCCCGCGTGTTGGAGTCGACCGACTCGACGACGTTTCGGACGCCGGCTCCGACCGCCCCGAGGGCACTCGTCAGACCGATCGCGTCCGAAACACCGACGACAGCATCCCACCCACGGGTCGTCATACCCCTGGAGTTCCGCGGCGTGTCCCCGTCGTCGTCCCCGCCGGCTTCGACCCCGCCGAGATCACCGGTCGTCACGTTCGTGACCCTGAGCAGCAGCCAGAGGAACACCAGGACGACGAGGATGAGCCCGATGCTCATCGCCGCGCCGAACGGGTAGTTGCTCTCGCTCATGATCTGCTGTTCGATGAGCACCGGGAGCGTGCGCTGCTGGCCGCTGCCGAGCAGCCGCGGAAGCACGTACGCGCCGAGTGCGAGGATGAACACGAGCGACGTTCCGCTGGCGACGCCGTTCTTCGTCAGCGGCAGCGTCACCCGCCGGAACGTCCGCAGCGGGCCAGCCCCCAGGTTCTTCGACGCCTCGAGCAGTTCGCCGTCGAGGTTCCGGAGGCTGCTGTACAGTGTCAACACCATGAACGGCAGGAACACGTACACCATCCCCACGATCAGGCCCCAGTACCCGGGATAGAACGACGTCTGGGTCTCGAGGATGCCGAGCGCGACCCCGAGGGAGCTGATGATCCCGTTCGACGCGAGGATGACCTGCCAGGCGTACGCCCGGATGACGTACGTGATCCACAGCGACGAGATGATCGTAATCAGGAGCGTGCTGCGGAGCCACGGTCGGTCGAGGCGTGCGAGGTAGTACGCCAGCGGATAGCCGAGCAACAGGGAGGCGACCGACGTGACCAAGGCGAGTTCGATCGTCAGCCACAGCTGTTCGAGGTACAGCGAGGTCGTGAGAAAGCGTACGTAGTTTTCCAGCGTGAACCCCGCCTCGTACTGCCCGCCCGGGATGTTCACCCAGAAGCTGAACACCACGAGCATCAGGAGCGGCACGAGGAAGACTGCCACGAGCCAGACCAGGGGGTACGAGAGGATGTACCACTTCGCGTTGGCTCTGAGTCCGGCGCGTCCCGATTCGTCGGCCGGCTCGCCGGCTGATGTTTCGGTCGACATCTACTGTGAGACGAGCCGACAGTCGTCGGCGTCGACTGCGACGGTCACCTGATCGCCCGATTCGTACGCCTGCAAGCCGCTCCGGTGGACGACGACCAGCTCGCGGCCCGCCTCCGTCTCCAGTCTGAACTCGACGCTGCTGCCGAGGTGGCGGGTGAACGTGATCTCGCCTTCGAAGACGTTCGCAGTTCCCTCGCGAGTGCCGCCGTCGGTCGCCTCGGAGACGAACCGGAACCGCTCGGGCCGGATCACGACGGCGACGTCGTCGCCGACGGCCGTCGCCGCACCGCTGCGGGAGCTGACCGCGGCGTCCTCGCAGTCGACAGTTGCGCGCCCGTCCTCGACGGCCGTCACGGAGCCGTCGAAGATGTTCGCCGTCCCGAGGAAGTCCGCGACGAACCGGGAGTCGGGCTCGTCGTACACGTCGCCGGGCGGGCCGACCTGGTCGAACCGTCCCTCGTTCATCACCGCCAACCGGTCGGACATCGTCAACGCCTCCTCCTGGTTGTGCGTCACGAAGACGGTCGTGATCCCGATCTCCTGTTGGATGCGTCGGAGCTCGACCTGCATCTGTTCTCTGAGCTTCTTGTCGAGGCTCGCGAGCGGCTCGTCCAACAGCAGGGCGTCCGGTTTCGGTGCCAGCGCCCGCGCGAGTGCGATCCGCTGCTGTTGCCCGCCGGAGAGCTGATCCGGATACCGGTCGGCAGTGTCGGGGAGTTCGACGAGTTCGAGCATCTCCGCGACGCGGTCGTCGATCTCCTCGGTGGTGTACCCGCCGTCGGCCTCCATCCCGTATGCGACGTTCTCGTGGACCGTCATGTGGGGAAACAGCGCGAAGTCCTGGAACACCATCCCGGTGTTGCGCTCGTACGGCGGCGCGTCGGTGACGTCCTCGCCGCCGATGCGGACCGTCCCCGCGGTGGGTTTCTCGAACCCCGCGATGGTCCGCAGCGTCGTCGTCTTCCCGCAGCCGGACGGCCCGACGAGGGTCACGAACTCGCCGCTCTCGATCTCGAGGTCGATATCGTCGACCGCGAGGACGTCACGGTCGTACCGCTTCGAGACGCCGTCCAGCGTTATTCTACTCATCTAGCTGACGTTGTCTCCGCTGATGATGAACTCGTTCCACTGCTCGTTGACCCAGTCTTCCTCCTCGACGTAGAGTTCGTACTTGGGGATGATGGCCTCGTCCGGACCCGGTCCCGAGATCGTCTGGTAGGTCTCGTCGTCGATTTCGGAGTACTGACGGTCGATGGTCGGGCTGGTGTAGAGGTTCTCGGCGACGCGGTCCTGCACCTCCGGCCGGCTCGCGTAGTCGATGAACTGCCGGGCCTCCTCGGTGAGTTCCGACGACGAGAGAGTGACCCAGTGTCCGGAGTCGAGGATCGACCCTTCCTGCACGAAGTTCGACTGCACGGGCGCGCCCTCGTCCTGCATCACGAGCGTGATGTCGTTGTAGAGCATCCCTGCGGGCACTTCGCCGTCGCGGAGCCGCTGTTGGAACTCCGCCTCGTTCTCGTACCACATGTTCGCCTGGGATTTGACGCCTTCGAGGGTCTCAAGCACCTCCTGGATCCCGTCGCGGCTGTTCAGGATGTCCGTCCCGTCGAACTGGACGTTCGCCGTGACTTCGAGCAGGAAGGAGTTCGAGGCGTACCCGAGCAACGCCATCTGATCCTCGTACTGGCTGTCCCACAGCGCCTCCCAGGTGTCGACGGGCTCTTCGACCAGTTCGGTGTTCTGGACGAGGTTGATGTACCACGACAGCGCGCCGATACTGGCGATCCCCCCGTCGACCTCCCGGACGAGCCCGTCGCTGATGTACTGGAGGTTCTCGAAGTCGTTCTCCCACAGGTGCCAGAGGTCGGAGTTCAACCCCTGGAGGACACCAGTGTTCGCCATGATCGCGACGTCGACCGGGGCCTCCCCGGCGGAGACGGCGTTCTCGTACTGGGTGAGCGCCTCCTCGGATGTCGGCTGGGCCTCGGATTCGGCCTCGAAGTCGAACTCCTCGTTGAACGGCGCGAACAGCTGTTCGTCCATTACCTCTTGGAAGACGCCGCCGTAGACGGCGACGGTCAGCGGGCCGCTGGGCTCGCTGGCGCCGCCGAGGACGCCGCCACCGGAACAGCCGGCGAGTCCGGCGAGTGCGGCCGCACCTGCACCCGCGGTCGTCTTCCGGAGGAACGCACGACGGCTTTGAGTGTTGTTTCCTGGCATAGGATTGCCACCGTGTGTCGGACATATGTCTCGGAGTATAAATGCTTCCATACTCCGGCGAGAAATACACGATCCGCCGACGAATCAGTCACGAATATCAGCAACGAGTACTCGACTCCGGACTCGTGAAAACGAACGGCCACTTCGATCCGTGTGGGTTGCGAAAGCGTCAACCACCGTCTGTCGGGCGCCGTCCGCCTCCGGAGTGGCGTTCGGCCGGGAGTTGCGTCCGATGCTCTACCGGTCACTCCGGGACGCGAGACAGGTCCGACCGGGGCCGGACGCCGGCGAGAGTCTCCCAGTCTGTGGCGATCCCGGACTCGACACACCGGGCGATGACACACTCGGCGGCGCCGGCGTACGTGAGCGACGCGAACGTCCACCCCGGTTGCCCCCACGGGAACGGGCCGGACTCCCGCGGTCGGCGGAGATCGACGACACCGCCGAGCCGGTTCCGAACCGCCGTCACCAGTTCCGACGCCGCGTCGTACCGCGCCAGCGGGATCTCGCGGTTGTCCGCCACGAGCAGTCCGGTCCCGCCGTCCAGCGCGGTCGCCACGTCGGTCCGGCCCGCGCCGACGAGCAACGACACCAGATCGAGGGTTGCGCGCTCGTCGCTGACGACATCGGTGAACCGTCTGATCGCGCCGCCGCGCTCCCCGGGTGCGTCGTCGTCGTACGGGAGCGACTCCGGCGTCGGATCGGGGTGGTACTCCACGAGGCCGAGCGTGTTGGGGTGGCTGTCGATGCCGTGTGACAGTAACACCCCGTCGACGGTGACGCTCGAGGGCGCCGACACCTCGAGGTGATCGCCCCGCTCCTCGACTGCGACGACGGTCGGTCCGAGCGGCGACCCGTCGATCCGCCCCAGTACCGTCTCGAGCGTCGACCGCTCGGCCGTCGGAACGCGGACGGTCCCGACCACCACCGACCCCGCTCCCTCGGTGGGATCGTACGTGACCCGACTCGTGAGGTCCGAGAGGCGTTCGCGGACGTGTTGGGTCCGGGCGGTGACGCGTCCGCGTTCGAGTTCCGCGCGGCCGTCCTGGGTGAGGCGGCGGCCCTTCCCCCCCACCTTCTCGGTCAGCCCCGCCTCGTCCAACTCCGAGAGGACCAACCGCACCGTCCGCTTCGTGATCGAGTAGCCGCGCTCCCGGAGGTGTTCGGTGAGGTGGACGCTGCCGATCGGGCCGTGGTCGGCCACCAGCCGGAGGATGTCGTACCGCCGCGTGTCGGTGTCGGTCGTCATCACCCTCTCAGTCCTGTGCGGCGGCCAACCGGGGCGCGAGGTCGGCGAACGCATCGACGTGGGCGTCGACGTCCTCGGCGGTGTGCTGGACGCTCAGGGTCCACTGCTGGGAGGCGTCGTGCGGGTGTGGGATCACGCCACGGTTCACCATCCCGACCCAGTAGGCCTCGTGGAACTCCTCGTCGACGTGTTTCCAGTCGCGGAACGTCCGGATCGGGTGGTCGGTGAAGTGGACCATCCCCTGTGATCCCGCGGTCTTCACCTGCGCGTCGAGACCCGCGTCGGCGATCACGTCACGGTACCCCTCCGCGAGCCGTTCGGCGAGTTGGGTGACGTGGTCGTAGGCCTCGGAGTCCAGTACCTCCCTGAGCGTGACGCCGACCGCGCGCAGGGCAAGCGGGTTTCCATTATACGTCCCGTAGTGTGCCATCCCGGTCGCGACGCCCTCGCGGAGGTCGGCCTCGACGAGCTGCATCAGCTCCCGCCGGCCGCCGAACGCGCCCACCGGGTACCCGCCGCCGATGGCCTTCGCCAGGGCGATCAGGTCCGGCTGGACCCCGTAATACTCCGCGCCGCCGCCCGGCGCGAGCTTCACCCCCGTTTTCACCTCGTCGAACAGCAACACGACGTTGTACTCGTCGGCGAGTTCGCGCAGCCGCCGGAGGAAACCACCTTCCGGTTCGACGAGCCCGAGGTTCAGACACGCGGGTTCGACGAGGATCGCCGCAACCTCCGTCCCGTGCTCGCGCAGCAGCCGTTCGACGCTGTCGGCGTCGTTGTACTGCGCGAGCAGGATGTCTTCGGGCACCGTGTCCGGGATCCCCTGTGACTCTCTGACCGCGTTGGGGTCGGTGGCCGCTCCGGCCTTCTCGAGCGGCGGCATCGAACTCACCAGCGCGGGGTCGTGGGCGCCGTGGTACGCGCCCTCCATCCGGATGATCTTCTCGCGGCCGGTGTACGCCCGTGCCAGCCGGGTGGCGTGCATCACGGACTCGGTCCCGCTGTTCGTGAACCGGACCTGCTCGATCGCGCCGAACCGGTCGATCAGCGGCTCGGCGGCGTACTCGATCAGCCGGCTCGGACGGGTGTAGAGGGTCCCCTCGCCGATCTGCTCGATCGCCGCCGCCGAGATTTCGGGGTGGGTGTGGCCCACCAACTGGGTCCCGTTGTTGAGCGCGAAATCGAGGTACTCGTTGCCGTCGACGTCGTATATCGAGGCTCTCTCGGCCCGGTCGGCATGGACCGGGTGGGGGTCGTACGCGCGGAAGGTACTGCAGACGCCGGCCGGCACGAGGTCGCGCAGCTCGTTCGCCAACTCCGCGGACTCCGGTGTCCGCTCCCGATACTGCGTGCGTTCCGTTGCGAGCAGTTCCTCTGCTGTCAGGTCGCTCGGCGGTGGGGTCGTGTCGGTCGACATACCGGAAGATTGTTTCCGGTTTTACGCCTGGAACACATAAATTTGTGGTCGTCAGCCACGTCGATCCACCGACCGCGGAAACGTGGTTGCAAGCCCACGCCGTCTGGTGGAATCACGCGTAAGTTAACACGACCGTCGATCCGGCGAGCGTCGCGGACCCACGGCGGGTGGGCTGTCACCCACGACGCACCGGTCACGTGGCCGACGTATCGGGTGGATCACCGTCGACACACCCAGAGAGCCACGTATAGTACGACTCGACGCCGTCGACGCCCGGATCGGTGAGCCGGTAGACGTCGTGGATCCCGTCGCGCTCCTCGGCGACGAGCCCGCGGTCGACGAGTGCGTCGAGGCTGCCGTAGAACGCTGTCGGATCGATCCGGGTGTCGTAGGCGGCTTCGAGTTCTGATTTCAGCCTCTGGCCGCGGAGCGTCCCCGCGTCGTAGAGTAGCGCACAGATGTCCCGGCGCCGCCCGCTCTGGAGCCACTGCGTCATACCGGAGCGTGGCCCCGAACCGACACACCGTTTTCGCTTCCGACCCGGGGAACCGACACCTTCGACTATCCCGCATCCCAAGACGACGTATGGCGACCGAAGAGACGACGACGAACGGCATCACTGCCCGATACAGCGAAACCGAGACCGAACGGGTGCTCTCCTTCGAGGCCGACGGCCGGACGGCCGCGATCGCACAGAACAGCGAGGGGTACGCGATGCTGAAGGTCCGCCCCACCGCCGACGGCGATGAGTTGGAACGCTACTACGGGTTCGATATGGCGCTCGACCACGCGGGCGAGTTGCTCGGCGTGTCGCCGCACGATATTCCGGTCCCCGACGCCGCAGCCGACATGGGGATGTAGGTCGGAGCGGACGCACCGGCGGAGGGCGGACAGCCGGGGTTCAATCCCGGCGCCAGTAGAACCGCGGTCCCAAGAAGAGGTACGCAAGCGAGAGGAACAGCAGTCCGAACGCGAACCCGCGGCCGATCGAGCCGACCAACTGCCGCCCCATCCGGCCGCCGAGCCCGATCGCAGCCGCCTGGACGACCCCCATCACCACCGCGTCCTGGGCGTGGAGGTCCGGGTAGGTGATCGGCGCGAGCATCAGGCCCGCCAGCAGGAACGTCAGCGGGACCAGGACGATCGGCGCGGTGAACCCCGCGAGGACGGTCGCGCCGACGATCGTCGCCGCGAGCGTGGTTTGGACCCCCTCGGTGTCGGCGGCGTCGCTGTCGTAGGCGGTGTAGAGTCCGAGCCGGGTCACCGCGGTGGCGACGAACAGCGCCGCACCGACGACGGCGACCGCGCCACGGGGAGTTGTGAGCCCCCACGCCTCGGCGACCGCCATCGTGACCAACAGCGCGGGGGTGACGCCGAAGGAGCCGACGTCCGCGAGCGAGTCGAGGTAGGGGCCGACTGCGGTCCCGCCACGGCGACGCGCCACCACGCCGTCCAAGGCGTCCGCGATGGACGCGAGCAACAACAGCCGCGCCGCGAGCGCGATGTCGACGGTCGCGGCGACGGCCGCCAGAAACCCCACCGCGGCGTTGGAGACGGTCACCACGTCGGCGAGCCCCAGCCGACCCACGAACCGCGGCTTCATACCACGGCCGACTCGGCGGTCGGGTTTACCTCTTTACATCTGCACTGTATCCTCACACAAAACCGAGGAGAGACCACGAGTTCAGTCGGGGGAGAGGGCACATCCGGACCGCGCCGCATATACCGCTCGCTCCCCGAGACCGGAGTATGAGAGGACACCGAGCGCGGGATCCCAGTCCCGTCACCCGTCGGCGCGTGCTCGCCGCCCTCGGGACTGCCGGGGCCGTCGGCGTCGCGGGGTGTGCGGGCGGCGGCGCCAGCGCCCAGGACGACTACGATGTCGGGATGACGGCCGTCGCGTACGATCCGACGGAGATCACGGTCTCGGTCGGCGACACCGTCGTGTGGGCCAACACCAGTTCCCGCGGCCACACCGTCACGGCGTACGACTCGGGGATCCCCGACGAGGCGGAGTTCTTCGCCAGCGGCGGCTACGACTCGACCGAAGCCGCCCGGGACGCGTTCGGCTCGGAACTCGGCGGGCTCATCGAGAGCGGCGACACGTGGTCGCACACCTTCGAGGTCGCCGGCGAGTACGAGTACGTGTGTCTCCCCCACGAGGCCTCGGGGATGGTCGGGACCGTCGTGGTCGAGGAGTGAGCCGAGAGCGGTCGGCGGCGACCGCGAACGGGGTGGAGCGGCCGCCCGGGTCCCCACTCGCGTCGGAAAAAGTGAACCGTCCGGCCAGTCAGGCGTCGTCGACAGCGATGTCGCCCTCGTCGACGTCGACTGCGGCCTCCTCCTCGGCGGCGACCTCTTCGGGCCGCGCTTCGAGGGTGAGCTTCTGGACCTCGACCCGCCGGAGCGGGTAGATTGTCTTCGCCTCGCCGTAGATGGCCGAGGAGAGCCGCCCCTCGATGACGCTGTCGACGAGTTCGTCGAAGGTCCGCTCGGCGGCGGCCTCCCGAACGAGGTCGATCATGACGCGCCGGATGGCCTTCTCCTGGTTCCGGTCGGCTTTCTTCGTGGTGAACGCCACGGGCTGGAGCTGGACGCGGTAGTCGTCTGTGGTCAGCACCGTGATCGCGACATCCACCTTCGAGGCCCCGCGCCGCACGAGGCTGCGGACGTAGTCGCGTGCGAGTTCGTGTTTGACGAACTCGGTGTAGGCCGCGTCGCTGGACACGTCGTTCACCTTGAAAGTGAGCTTCGTGTTGTTCTCGCCCTGATCGCCGGTGATGTCGCCGAGGGTGACCTCGACGGTTCGACCGTAGACCTTGTCGGGCTCGTCCGCAAAGGTCGAGCCGAGTTCGGTCCGGTCGAACTGCTCCGGCGCGATCAGGTCGTACCATCGCTTGCCGTCTCGCTGCTTGGATACTGATCGTTCGCTCATGTATTGTGTGTTCGTGTGGTGTCGACGATGGCGTCGGCCACCGTCAGGTTGACCACGGTGTCGTCCACCGTGGACTGGAGCCCGCCGGTCGTCTCCCGGGAGACGGTCGTCACGAGCTGGTCGCCCTCGACGGCCACCTCCATCGAATCGGTGTTGTCCGGACGGAGTGCCGCTGCCACCGTCTCGGCGTCGGCGTGGGTCGTCCGGAGGCGGGCGGTTCGCGACTCCGCTGTCGCGTCGACTGTCGGTTCCGCGTCTGTTCGGTCCGTGGTCCGATCGGACCCGTCGGTCGCTGGATCGGATCGGTCTGTCATCGCGTCGGTCCCTCCGTGGCCTCGGTCGATGCGGTCGTGTGGACGATCACGTCGAACGCCCCCGTATCACGGCGACGATCTCGGAGACGGGCGTGTCGGGGTCGATCCCGGCGAGCGCCCGGGTGGGGCCGCCGGTCCACCCCGCCTCCGGGGCGGGGAACTCGGCCGCGAGCGTCGCGGCGGCGTCGGCCGCCCCGGACTCGCGGGCCGAGATCGCAGCGACACCGTCGCCGACCGCGACGACGAGCGGCTCCGGCGACCAGAAGTC
>UEZX01000009.1_pt1 | contig 15949 bp, 16 predicted proteins | sample 1903831 | NCBI WGS metagenome assembly UEZX01 (sample SAMEA4776353, study PRJEB27445) | saltern metagenome | biome: Hypersaline environment; feature: solar saltern; material: Pellet | place: Spain | collected 2012-08 | depth 0 m | reverse complement strand
TCGATGGTGAAGTACATCTGGGAGTGTGAGACTCCGCAGTACTCCGAGCAGTAGCCCTGGTAGGTGCCTTCCTCGTACGGCACGGTCCTGATGCTGTTCTCCTGGTTGGGCAGCGCGTCCTGCTTGAGCCCCAACTCCGGCGCGTGGAAGCCGTGTATCACGTCGCGCGATGTCACCTCGAACACTACCGGGCGGTCCTTGGGCACGACGATCTCGGAGCCGGTCGAGAAGTTCCCGGCCTCGGGGTACGACATCTCCCACCCCCACTGGTACGCCTCCGCGTGGACGACCACCGGGTCGCCGGAGGCGTCCTCGGCCTGCGGCTGATAGGTGACGTTCTGGTCGGCGAGCACGCCGTAGGAGGCGACACCGACGAAGAGCAGGATGAGCGCGGTCGCGACGGTCCAGGTGATCTCCAGCCGCCGGTTCTCCTGTGTCGGCGACGCCTCGTCGTTGTTCCGGAACTTCACCACCGTGTAGATCAACACCACCTCGACGAGGAGCGTGATGGGGATCGCAATCCACAGCAGCTTGTTGTTCAGGCCGTTGATGAGCTCCGCGCTGGCGGACGACTGCGCGGCGACCGGGTCCGCAAAGAGGCCCACCACCACCGCGGCGAGCAACGAAACGAGTGCCAAGCGCGTTTTTCGCATCAATCCGGGCTTGGGAAGAGCCACGTAAATATGTGCCGTCTTTGCCGACCCCACGGTCGACCGTTCCGGCCGCCGGCTGACGGCGGAAGCGGCGGGCCTAAGTACGGTGATTCCCAAATCCCGCCAGGTGATTCACGTGGCATCGACTCCCTCCCACGACCGGTTCCACGGCCTACTCGCGGCCACGGCCATCGGGGTCTACCTCCTGCTTCTGGTCGGTGTGACCACAGCGCTGACCGACGCCGCTGCGGCGTGTGCGGCGTGGCCCGCCTGCGGCGACGGGTGGACAACGCCCACGACGGCCGCCGGGTGGCTCGCGGTCGGCCACCGGGTCGCGGCGGTCCTCGTCGGCCTGCTCGGTCTCGCGGCGCTCGTTGCGGGCGTCCGCGCCGGGGCCGACCGCCGCGTCCTGGCTGCGATAGCGGTCGCGAGCGTACTCTACCCCGTCCAGGCAGGGCTGGGGGCGTTCGTCGCTGTCGGCGGCGCTACTCCTACTTTGTCTGCGGCCCACCTGACTGTCGGGCTGGCCATCTTCGCCGCTCTGGTGGTGGCGCTGGCGTGGGCGCTCGAACGGGCGACGGGCGACCCCACCGACCGCCCGGGCGGGGACATCGACCTCGATCCGCCGGCTCCGGCGAACGGCGAACCGACGGCGGCCGCGCCGTCGACATCCTCGCGCGGCACCGTCGGGTTCGCCGAGACCGCGAAGGCGTATCTCCGCCTGACCAAGCCCCGGCTCATGTGGCTGTTGTGTCTGGTCGCGGCCGCAGGGATGGCGCTGGCGGCGACGACCACCGGGGGATTGACCGTCGGTGTCGTCCTCGCCACGCTCGGCGGTGGGGTGCTCTCGATCGGCGCGTCGGGTACGTTCAACCACGTCTTCGAGCGCGACATAGATCGGAAAATGCAGCGGACGAACGACCGGCCGCTCGCGACCGATATCGTCCCGGTCCGGAACGCGCTTGCGTTCGGGGTCGTCCTCGCGACCGGGTCGCTCGCGCTGTTCGCGTGGGTGAACCTGCTGGCTGCCGTGCTCGGGCTCGCGGCGATCGTCTTCTACAGCGTGGTGTACACCCTGCTACTCAAGCCTAACACCGTCCAGAACACCGTTCTCGGCGGTGCTGCGGGGGCGCTGCCCGCGCTGATCGGGTGGGTCGCGGTCGCTGGCGAGATCGGACTCGCGGGGCTCGGGCTCGCAGCGGTCATCTTCCTGTGGACGCCGGCGCACTTCTACAACCTCGCGCTGGCGTACAAGGACGACTACGAGCGCGGCGGATTCCCCATGATGCCGGTGGTCCGCGGCGAGACCGAGACGAGAAAGCAGATCCTGTGGTACCTCGCCGCGACGCTCGTGGCGGCCGGCGCCCTGGCGTCGATGGAGGCGCTCGGGCTGCTGTACGCCCTCACGAGTGTCGGCTTCGGCGCCGCGTTCCTCTACTTCGCGGTCCAACTCCACTACGAGCAGACCGAGCGGGCGGCGTTCCGGTCGTTCCACGCGTCGAACGCCTACCTCGGCGCGCTGCTGCTTGCGGTCGTCGTCGACACGCTGGTGGTGTGACATGGCGACCGCATCGCTCCGCTCACGGGTCGACATTCACACGCTGCTGTACGGCGCGATTGTCGCGAACACGCTGGTGCTGCTCGCGGTCGCGTACATGCTACTCGGGGGTATCACGGCCCCGGAACCGCGGTACGTGGTCTACGGGCTCCTGTGGGTGTTCGTCGGGATCGTCGCCGTCTGGAAGACCGACCCCGCGCCGACCGACGACCGGACGCGGCGTCGGGCGGCCGCGGCTGCCGTCGGCTACTTCGCCGCGCTCGCGGTCGCCGGCGGCCTCCTCACGCTCCCCGAGGCGGGGGCTACGTGGGGTACTCGCCTGGTGCCGCTGCCACCCGGGTGGGGTCCCGCGCCGGTGCTCACGACACCGTACGTGGTCGTCGGGCTCGTCCCCGCCCGTGTCGTCGGCTACCTGGCGCTCTCGTATCTGGTCTACGCCACGTTCATCGATGCGGCCGGATCCGCCGTCTCGGGGCTGTTAGGCCTCCTCTCGTGTGTCTCCTGCACGTGGCCGGTGATCGCCTCCGTCGCGACCGGCGTGGTCGGCGGCGGGTCGGCGGTCGCCACCGCCGCGTTGGGGTTCTCCTACGACCTCTCGACGGCGGTGTTCCTCGTCACTGTCGGGCTCCTGTACTGGCGGCCGTCGGTCGGCGACGGGAGGTAGTCGCCCGGGATCGCTCGGCACCCACAGGCGGTCGTCGCCGCACGCGGATTTAACAGGACGCGTCCCCAACGCCGCGACGATGTCCACCGTCGAGATCGAATACTGCGTCCCCTGCGGGTTCCTGGAACGCGCCGAGGAGATCCAACACGCGCTGCTCGAACAGTTCGGCGACCGCCTGGACCGCGTCGCCTTGGTGACCGGCGACCGCGGCGTCCTGACGGTCGCCGTCGACGGCGACGTGGTCTGGGACAAGGCCGACGACGACTACGACGTCGACGCGATCACTCGCCGGGTGCGGGAGTCGTTTTGAGCGCCGCTCCGAAGGTGGCTCGCCGGGTCAGTCCCGGTGCCCGAATCGCCGCCCCGCGTCGTCGTAGCGGGCCTCGAAGATCCGGTCCCACTGGGACCGCGAGAGGTCCACGTCGGCTGCCGCGAGGTTCTCGTCGAGCTGGTCGACCGTCCGCGCGCCGACGATCGGAATCACGGTCGCGTCGGGGTACTCCATCAACCACCGGAGCGCCACCTGCGCCGGGGTGGCGCCCTCCTCGTCGGCGACCGCCCGGATCGCGTCGAGTACTTCCCACCCGCGTTCGGAGAGGTAGTAGTCGCCGAACTGGTCGTCGATCGACCCGCGGGAGCCGTCGGGGGCGACCACCTGCTCGGGATCGTCGGGGTCGGCGCGTTCGTACTTCCCGGTGAGGAAGCCGCCCGCCAGCGGGGAGTACGGGCAGACCGCCAGTTCCTGGTCGCCGCAGACGTCGAGGTACTCCTTCACGTCCTCGTAGTAGCCGGCGTGGAACAGCGGCTGGGTGACCTCGAAGCGCTCCCAGTCGTGGGCGTCGGACGTCCACAACGCCTTCGTGAGCTTCCAGGCCGCCATCGTCGACGCGCCGAGGTAGTTGACCGTCCCCTCCTCGACTAGGCGGTTCAGGGTGGCGAGCGTCTCCTCGATCGGGGTCTCGTCGTCCCACCGGTGGATGTAGTAGAGGTCGAGGTAGTCGGTCCCGAGCCGGTCTAACGTGCCTTCGATCTGGTTTCGAACGTGCGTCCGCGAGAGTCCCGACCCGTTGGGGTTGTCGGGGTCGAACCCGAAGTACACCTTCGACGCGAGGACGTACTGCGATCGATCCCGGTCGGAGAGCCAATCGCCGATCCACGACTCGCTGCGGCCGTTGGGGTCGCCGTAGACGTTTGCGGTGTCGATGAAGTTGCCGCCAGCGTCGGCGAAGGCGTCGAGGAGTCGGTGGGCGTCCGGCTTCGTGGTTTCGACCGTGCCGTCGGTTTCACGGCCGAACCGCCAGGTGCCGAAGCAGAGTTCCGAGACGTTGGTCCCCGTGGATCCGAGTCGCCGGTAGTCGAGGCTCATACCAGAGGAACTCGGGGCGACAGTACAAACGTGCTGTGGTGACTCAGCCGCGTTCGTCCGGGGCCGAGCCGGCGGAGGACCCGTCATCGGAGGACCGCCGGATCGTGTGCCACGAACTGTCACAATCGGGGAACTGGCGTCCTCGGGGACACCTTTTTGTGAACCACTCGGGATCCGACAGTATGGTGGATTCACCCGAAGAAGCCCCGATAACCGAGGCGGATCTGCGGGACGAGGACGACCTCACAGGGAGAGACCTCAGCGGCGCTGCCCTCGGCGGGGCGCGTCTCGACGGAACGGACTTCCACGGGGCCGATCTCAGCGGGGCCGAACTCAGCGAATCGACGCTCCGCACGGCCGATCTCAGCGATGCGGACCTCCGTGAGGCCGACCTGAGCAATGCGGACCTAACCGATGCAAATCTACACAACGCGGACCTCACCGACGCCAGTTTGATCGGCGCAGACCTCGGCGGGGCGGACCTGACGCAAGTCGACTTCGGAACCGCCACGATGGTGGAGGCGGATTTCACCGGGGCCGACTTCGGCGGTGCCGACTTTTTCACACTGGCGGATATTCCCGACGGAGTGGATCCTACCACCGGGCTCCCGTTGGTCAATCTCGACGAGGCGGTCTTCAATCGCGCAGACCTCACAGACGTCGATCTCAGCGGTGCATCCCTCCAAAGGACTGACTTCACCGGCGCAACCCTCACTGGCGCTGATCTCAGCGAGGCCGTGTTTCGCGGCGCAGACCTCACTGGAGCAGAGCTAACCGGCGCTGATCTGGCGGGCGCTGATCTGCGTCCGGGTCGACGTAGCGTGGACCTCACGAGTGCCGACCTCGAAGACGCGGATCTGAGCGGTGCACATCTTCAGAGAGCAACTCTGACGGAAGCGACGCTGACAGGAGCAGACGTGACAGATGCCGACATCCGACGGGCAGATTTCAGCTACGCGGCACTGTCAGACGTAACAGTCGGACGGGCGGAGCCGTCTGTCTTGACCGCGCTAGAGGAGCGAGGGGCAGTGACGCAGCGAACCAGAGAGCAAGGGTTGTGATCCGTCCGGGCCCACCCTTCGACCGCTGAAACGACTTCCCGAAAGGCACCGCCAGTCGCTCACTCCGTCGGCTCGAACCGGAACCCGTCCCACGCCTGGCTGTCGGGGTCTCTGATCCCGGCGTCGGGATCCCGGAGTTCCTCGCAGTAGACCGGCCGCACCGTATCGCCGGTTTCGACAGCCTCGGTCGTGACCTGGCCGATCGCACGCACCGGCTCGCCGTCGACGTCGAACTCGACGATCGCGAGGGTGTTCGGCTCTCTGACGCCCGGCGGCGTCGCGGTCGACGTGGTCCATGTGACCACCTCGGCCGTGTACCTGCTCAGGTCGACCGTTCCGACGGGTTCCTCCCCGCCGGGCCCGACCGGGTGTGCGGGGTAGGTGAGGCTGCCGTCGGGGTACTTCGCGGCGTCCATCGTCGGTTCGGCGTCGGCTCCCGTGTCGGTGGCGTCCGATCCGGCCGCACCGCTCCCGTCCTCGCTCATACCGCACCCTCCAGGATCGTCGTGGTCACGCAGTTCCCGAACCCACCGACGTTGCACGCCAGCCCCGTCCCGGCGTCGACCTGCCGGGCGCCGGCGTCGCCGAGGACCTGCTTGTAGACCTCGTACACCTGCGCGACGCCGGAGGCACCGAGCGGGTGGCCCTTGGACTTCAGGCCCCCGGAGGTGTTGATCGGGAGGTCACCGTCGCGGTCGGTGACGCCCGCCTCGACGGCCTTCCACCCCTCGCCCTTCTCGAAGAACCCGAGGTCCTCCGACTGGAGGAACTCGAGGATGGTGAACATGTCGTGGAGTTCCGCCACGTCGACGTCGTCGGGACCGATGTCGGCCATCCGGTAGGCCTCCTCCGAGGAGTTGACCACACCGCCCATCGTGGTCGGGTCGGCGCGTTCGTGAACCACGTGGGTGTCGGTCGCGCCGCCGATCCCGGAGACGACCGCGTACTCGTCGGTGTACTCCCGAGCGACCGACTCGGGACACAGCAGCAGCCCCGCCGACCCGTCCGTGATCGGGCAGAAGTCGTAGAGCCGGAGCGGGTCGGCGACGATCGGCGATTCCAGGACGGTGTCGAGGTCGACCTCCTTCCGAAATTGGGCGTGGGGGTTGTCGACGCCGTTGCTGTGGTTCTTGACCGCGACTTTCCCCAGCGACTCCCGGGGGGCGTCGTAGGTTTCGAGGTAGTGTCGCGCGGTCAACCCCGCGAAGGAGGGCAGGGTGACGCCGTGTTTGTACTCGGCAGGGTGGGTGAGCGACGCGATGATGTCGGTCGATTCGGCGGTCGTCTTGTGTGTCATACGCTCGCCGCCGACGAGCAGGGTCATGTCCGACGCACCCGACGCCACCGACTGCCACGCGGCGTAGACGCCCGCGCCGCCCGACGCGGACGTCTGGTCGATGCGGGCGGTGTACGCCGGCACCGCCGCAAGGTCGTGTGCGAGGGCGTTCGGAATGCCGGTCTGGCCCTCGAACTCACCGCTCGCCATATTCGAGACGTACAGGTGCTCGACCGCGTCGGCGGCGACGCCGGCGTCGTCCAGACACGCGCTGCCGGCCTCCGCGAGCAGTTCGCGGATCCAGGCGTCGCGCTGCCCGAACTGGGTCATCGACGCGCCGATGATCGCTACGCGCTCCATACCCCAGAAGGGGAGACGTGTGGTTTACCGGTTTCCCTTCCGGGCGTCTCCCACCCGCACCCGGTGGCCGCCTCTCGAAGCGCTTACACGCCCCCCGAACCGAGATCCGGTATGGATCTGGACTCTCTCGCACCGCGGCTGGGCGCGGCCGCGTGTCTCCTGCTCGCGGGCGTGGTGTTCGTGCCGGCGATCTTCGTATCCGCCCCCGGCAACGCCGTCGCGGCGTACTACGCGTCCGGCCCGCTGGGGATCTCGATCGTGGGCGTGCTCGCGCTGGTGAATATCGTGGTGTTCCTCGCCGGCGCACAGGAGCGGTCGGATCCCCAGACGCTGGCCGGGGTCGCGGTCGTCTCGGGGGTGTCGATGGTGCTGTTTTCGGTGCTGTGGGCCGTCTCGATCGATTCGACGGTGCTCTTCAGCTTCCCGTCGGAGTACGCCTGGATCGAGTCCCACCGGTGGGCTGTCGTCGGCGGAGCGGCGCTCGCTACGCTGGCCGCCGGCGGGTACGCAACGTCGACGCTCCCGTAGCGCAGCGCCACCGCGCGAACCGGAGCGGACCCGCCCGGTGTCCTGCGATCGTCGGCTCGGGAAGTCGAAAGCCCCTTATGTCGGTGTAGCGTATTTCGGTGTGGACTAGGTCGGGCAGCTAGGCCCTGCTCCTCACCCGCATCTTTGGCCTTCAGCGGGGACCGAACGCGGGGGCGTCCGGACAGACCGGTGCGGGCCCCGGAAGCCAACGTCGAAACCTCGTCCTTCGGGGACGGCGGTTCACCGACGCCGGCCGCAGGGCCGGTCCGAGGTGATTCGTCGTCGGCAGCCCGTCAGGCGCGGAAGCGAGCAGCGGACCGACGAACGTTCGTCGCTCGGAGGATCGCGGGGTGGAGGAGGCACCCGGGACTCCCCGTGTCGGAACGCCGGGCAATCCCGTCGTCCACCACTCATACTCGGTCTCGATAAAAAAATCGCGAGCGACAGTACCGCCGGTTAGCCGACGGTCAATCGCTGCTGTGACCGGTCTGCTGTCGCGGTTTCGTCCGGTGTGCCGTCGGACTCGTCGTCAGTCTGGTCGCTGTCGGACTCATCGCCGAGTTCGACTTCCAGTTCCGTCTCGCTTCCCTGATGGGTGACTTCCACTTCGAGTTCCTCGGCGTCGTCGGGCACCTGGATCACGTAGGTCCCGTTCGCGTCGGTCGTCCCGGCACGGTCGCCGCCGACGAAGACGGTCGCGCCCTCGACGGGTTCGCCGTCGCTGGTGACGCTCAGCGTCACGTTCTCCCCCGCGGTGACGTTGCCGTCGAAGCTGGCGTTCAGGTCCGCGTCGCGCTCGTCGTCGCGTTCTTCTTCGTCCGCGCGCTCGTCGTCCTCGCGGTCCTCGTTATCCTCGCGTTCGTCGTCCTCATGGTCGTCGCGCTCGTCGACGTCGTCGATCTCCACGTCGGTCCCGGATTCGGAGATCACCGGCTTGAGGATGTACTTCCCGCTGTTGCCGGCCTTCACCGCGGTGATATCGAAGACGAAGTCGACCTCCTCGCCGTTACCCACGGTGAACTCGGAGTTCAACTGGAGCTTCCCGCTCGGGAGCTTCACGCGCTGGTCGGTGCCGTCCTTCAGCGTCCCGTTGACGTCCGAGACGTAGACGAACACCTTCTCGTAGCTGCCGTTCGGTACGTCCAGCGACGAGAGCTTGGTGGCGTTTGCGCCCTTCAGTTCGGTCAGGTCGACGGTCCGGTTGTCGACCTCGTACTCGACCCACTCGCCATCGTCGTCTTCGGCGTCGTCCTCGTCGTCGGCCTCGTCGTCGGCCTCGTCGGAGTCGTCCTCGTCGTCGGCCTCGTCGGAGTCGTCCTCGTCGGCCTCGTCGGAGTCATCCTCGTCGGAGTCGTCCTCGTCGTCAGCTCCGTCCTCGGCATCAGGAGTCTCGGTTTCGACCTCGCTGGACTCGGTCGTGTTCGTGTCGTCCGCGGTCTCGTTGCTGTCGCCGTCTTCAGTCGTGTTGTCGGCGTCGGTATCGTCGGTGTCGGTATCGTCGACGTCGGTGTCGCGGTCGTCATCGGCGTCGTCATCCTCACCGTCGTCGCCCGCGGGCTTCACGCCGACGCGAGTGATGGTGACGTTGAGGTGTTCGAAGTCCTCGATCGCGTTCTGCTCGTCGCTGATATACATGTTCAGCGTCCCGGTCTCCCCCTCGATCCCCTCGGCGGTCGTCTCGCCGTCGAGTGCGGAGTCTCCTGTGGTCCCGTCGGGCGAGCCGGTGAACCCGCTGGAACAGCCAGCGAGCAACACCAGCCCCGCCACCAGGGCCGCAGCGAGTGCGTTTCTGTTCATTGCGTCCGTCACGACGGTCCCGTTCGGTATATAAACGCCAGTCCGTCACGCCGAATTAGCCCGGTTTTGGCCGGGTTAAGCGGTGTTCGCGCCGCGGACCGGCGAGTGGTACCAGATCACTCCCACGCGCCGAGGCTCGCCTGGAGGTCCCGGCTCGTCGTCCCCCGCGTGACCTCGTGGCCGACGAGGTCCCGAAGGTCGACCGCGTAGGTGGTGCCCGCACGATCTAAGACCACCAACCGACCCTTGGTCCCGCGGACTGTCCCGGCGCCGATGGTCTCCGCCACGGGCTGATCCCGGAGGTCGAGCCCGTAGTCGAACGTGTGGCGATCGGCGGCGGCGACGTCGTACGACGAGAGCAGGTCCCCCCACGCGTCGGCGTCGACCGATCGGTGGAGCCCCGCGCGTTTCGGCGGTACGCGGACCCGGTCCGGAACAGTGTCGGCGAGCTCGGCCTCCCGCTCCCGGGCGATCCGGCCGTCCGGGACCGTCGTCACCCGCGCGCCCCGGTCGGCGCCCTGCTCGCGGAGCCGGGTTTCGAGCCGCCACTCCTTGGTCACGCCGACTTTGAACGTGTCCGGCGCGAACGCGGCGAGGTAGACCACGTGGGGCTCGATACAGTCCATCTCGTCTTTCAGACACGTCCCCGTGCACTTTGCGCACACCCACGTCGAGCGGTGCTGCGGGCACTGCGGCGCGGTCGGCTCCGCGCACGGGACGTGGCCCGACTCGGTGAGGGCGCCCGCGCAGTGGCGGTCCCCGAGCGTGTATTCGAGTTCTGTGCCGGGTTCGAGCGGCACGAACTCCACGTCCGCCGGGGCGTCGGAGTCGGCGATCCCGGTCCCGTCGCCCGCGGCGTCGGCACGCCCGCGGCCGTCGCTGTCGGACCCCCGCGACGCGTGGCTCACGAGCACCCCCGGCTCCGACGTGTCGTACCCGACGATCTGCACACTCGGATATGGCGGTCGGGACGCAAAGCCGTACCGCTCCACGACGAGGTGGTCGTCGTCCGCACGTTCCGAAGCCCATTACCGCACGCCCCGACTGTGTCGGGGTATGCACGAGGAACCAGAGGTGGCCGTCCTCCGGTACGGCCACCGCCCCGGCCGGGACGACCGGATGACGACCCACGTCGGGCTCACTGCCCGGGCGCTCGGCGCCGACCGCGTGATCCTCCCGGACAACGCCGGCCAATCCCGGGAGACCGTCGCCGACATCACCGACCGGTTCGGCGGGCCCTTCGAGGTCGACCAGACCGCGGAGTTGGACGCCACCATCGACCGGTGGTCCGGGGCCGTGGTCCATCTCACGATGTACGGCGAACGGGTCCAAGACGTCGTGGGCGACATCCGGCAGCGTCACCGGTCGGAGCCGCTGTTGATCGTGGTCGGCGGCGAGAAGGTGCCGTTCGAGGTGTACGAGGCGGCCGAGTGGAACGTCGCGGTCACCAACCAGCCCCACTCGGAGGTCGCAGGGCTCGCGGTCTTCCTGGATCGCCTCTTCGAGGGGCGGGAGCTGGCGCAGGAGTGGGACGACGCCGAGAACCGGGTGGTCCCACAGGCGAGCGGCAAGCGCGTGGTTGACGGCGACGGAGCGACGACTGACGAGTCGTGAGCCGATCGGGGCGTCCGTCCGAGGCCCTGGTCCGGCTACCGCACGGTAACAGGCCCCAACGAGTCGATATAGCCCGCTTGTGATGCCTCACGAACGCAATATATCCCTCTTAGTCACACTGATGCCACCCATCGCGGATCTACGGATATGGGCTCTTCTACGGAGGCGATGACGGATGCGCTCCCGATCGAACGTGTGATACCCGCGCGATCGTACATCCCCGACGATCCCGCACCCGGGGACTACGTCGTGGTCGACGTCGCGCAGTTCTCGACGACGGTCCCGGAGCTGTTCGAGAACGGCGCGACGTACGTCCACATCACCGAGGACCGGGGCGACGAACCGGCGTTCCGGCGGGAGACCCCGCGGGCCCGGATCGGCGGCGGTTCGGGACCCGACTATCGGGGCGAACCGGGCTACGACTTCTTCAATTCGCCGAGTTTCGTCCAAGGTGTAGATGTCGACGGCCGTCCCACGGCGATGACGTCGACGAACGGCGGCAACGCGGTCACGGACCTTCGACTCGCCGGCGGCGACGACGTGACCGTGTACGTCGGCGGGTTCACGAACGGACGGGCGGTGGCGGACCACCTTCGTGATCGGAGCGGCCCGACGTACTTCGTCGCCGCCGGGTCCGGCGGGAAACCCTCGCCGGAGGACGTTGCGGGAGTGATGTACATCGCCCGACACCTGGAGGAGGATCCACCGAACGATAACGAACGGGCGGCGTACCGCGAGATGGTCGAGTACTCGAAGGGAGCGAAGTACGAACAAAAACCGCAGATCAAGCGGACTGACCTCTACGAATACGCCCTGAACTTCGACAGTCGAACGGTCGTCCCGAAGTTGGAGGGACAGAAGCTGTACGACGTCTCCGGGACCGAGTGATGCGGACGGATGTCCACGCTCACACGACCTTCTCCGACGGGTCGGACCTGTCCGCGATGATCGAGGCGGCGGCGGGAGCCGACCTCGAAGGACTCGGACGCACCGATCACTGCATCGTGACCGACGACGAGTTCGGTCGCCGTGGGAAGTACGACCTCGTCGAGACGTACGAGCGACGTCGTGACGTCATCGATGCCGCCCGTGAGGGGACCGACCTGACGCTGTACGACGCGGCGGAGGTGAGCTTCGTGATGCAGAACGCGGACGGGATCCGCGATCGTGATGCGTGACGCGGACGCGATCCGGGACTTCATCTCGCCCTCCCGGAACGTCGGGAACCACTCCGCGGCGTCACGCGTCCCGAGGACTACGAACGCGTCGCCGCAGCACTGGCGGACTCCCGTACGGTGCCCGAAATCGACGCCGGTCGGGTTCACCGGTCGCTGGGCCATGTGCATCCGAACACGGAGGCGCTGTCTCACTTTCGGGACCACGGTGTCGCGTTCGTGGTAGGAACGGATAGCCACCGCCCCGACAAACTGCGCCGGCGGGCCCCGGCGCTTCGGAGGGTCACAACCGACGTTGCCGTCGATCTGGCCGGGATAGACGACGTGTTGGCGTAGGGACCGGGAGCTCGCGAGCCGAACGCGGAAAGCGGGAGCGACGAAGCGCCCGCGGACGAACGGACCCCTCGAACCCGGCTACAGGAACACCGCAACCACGACGACGAACAACAGCGACACGAGCATAAACGTCACGTCCCGTGGAAGGATTTCGAGACTGCCCAGACGGAGCCTCCGGCTGTCCTCGTCGCCCAGAGAGTGTGAGAACCCTTTGGTCTCCATCGCCTCGACGGTGACCCTGGAGCGCTTCGCGACGTTGAACGCCATCGGATAGAACGCTTCGATCGAGAGTTTCAGCAGGTACAGATAGTATCGCCACCGGAGCAGCCCGCGGTTCTCCGGGGCCTTGTTCCGGAGCCGTAGGGAGTTGACCAGGTCGTGGTACTCTTCGAGCAGGACCGGCATCATCCGGTAGCCGTACGCGATCGCGAAGGTGAGCGGTCGCGGGATGCCGAGGCCCAGCATTCCCTTTGCGAGTTTCTTCGGACTCATCGCCGAGAAGGCCGCCAGGCTCACGATCGAAATGACGGTGAGTTTCATGGTAAACGGGAGGAGCGCGACGCTGTTGTCGACGACGGCGCCACGAAGACCGCCGCTCCCGCCTTGCCACCAGTAGACGACGGAACTGAGGATGACGATAAACCCGATGTTGGAGAGGCTGCCCCAGATCAGGAGGCCGAGCAGGTAGATACTGGTCTTCGATAGGTACGCGAGCAGCAGCGACGCCACGAGCATCACAAACAGTGGCTCGGGCTCGTAGAAGAACCACGGGACGACGACGAATATCGCCGACCAGATGATCACGATACGCGGGTCGAACTTGTTCAACAACGCATCGTCGTTGTCGTACGCCGTCCGCATGAGGTCGACCTTGATATCGGCGATCGTGATGTTCCGGAGCGCGTCGAGATACCCCACTATCGGCCCTCCTGTGTCGGCAGTCGATCGACGATCCCGGACGTCGTCAACGCGGGCGGGTCGATCCCGAGCCGGTCGCTGACTTCGACGACTTGCGGCGGCCGGAGGTGTGCTTGTGCTAACAGTTCGGGTTGCTCGAACATCGATCGGGGCGTTTCGTCCGCGAGAATGCCACCCGGACCGAGGACGACGACCCGGTCGGCCCACTCGGCCACCAACTGGAGGTCGTGCGTGGCGACGACGACCGTCTCCGTTCGGGTTGCCGAGCGTGAGAGCATGCGTGTTACCTCGCGGCGGCTCTGGAGGTCGAGACTCCCGGTTGGTTCGTCGAGCAGGACGACAGTCGGGTCAGTCGCCAGACCGATAGCCAGCGACGCCCGTCGCTGTTGGCCGATGCTCAGGAGCCGACCGTCTCTGTCGGCTAGTTCTTCCAGATCGAGAAACTCGATCACGTCGTCGACCCGCGTGTCGACATCGGGGTCGTCGCGGTTCTCGAAGTAATACGCGACGTCCTCGCGGACCGTCTCCTCGACGAACATCTCCTCGGGGTTCTGGTGGATGTACACCGTCTCCTCGGCCAGTTCCTCGGGCAGCGTCTCGTTCGTGTCGTTACCGAGAACGGTGACGACTCCGTCGTCGGGCGACTCGAGGCCAGTGAGCAGCCGGAGCAACGTGGACTTCCCGGCCCCGTTAGCGCCGACGAGGGCGACCCTGTCGCCGGCGTGCAGCTCCAGATCGAGCGAGTCGAGCACCGTCTTCCGCCCCTCGCGGAGCGTCGGATAGCCGTGCGTCACGTCTTCGACGCGTATCAGGCGCTCACCGGTTCCGCTGCCGTCCGGTGTCGCCCGGCGACCACCCGTGGACGCGACCGTCGGAAAGGCGTCGACGGCCTGTTCGACCGTCACCGGATACCGACCGCTCGGCAGGGTTCCGTGCCCCTCCGGAAGCTGCCGAGCCATCTGTGTGACCTGTGGCGGATGGATGTCCGCTGCCAGCAGCTCCTCGACTCGGTTCAGCCCGATGTCGACCGGCTCGGTCCAAGCTACGTCGCCGTCAACGACCATCGCGAGCCGGTCACAGTAGTCGGCGATGAACTCTGTGTGGTGTTCGATCACGATCACCCCGACCTCGGTATCACGCTGAATCGTCCTGAGCTGTTCGTAGGTCTCCCGGGCGTTGTGCGGGTCGAGCTGGGCCGCCGGCTCGTCGACGACGATGAACTCCGGCTCCATCGCCAGCACGCCGGCCAGTGCGACGAGGTGTTGTTGGCCGCCACTGAGTTCCCAGATGAACCGATCGGCGGCGTCGCCGAGGCCCACCGCCTCGAGCGCGTCCATCGCACGGGTCTGGTAGTCCTCTAGTCCGTGGTTCTTTGCTGCGAACGCGACGTCGTCGCGGACAATCGGCTGGACGAGTTGATTCTCGAAGTCCTGGAACACGTAGCCGACTGTCCGGGAGAGCGCCGAGACGTCGCTCTCGGTCGTCACGGTGTCGTTGACACTGACCGTCCCTTCAAACGTCCCGTTGAAGAAGTGTGGGATGAGTCCGTTGAAGGCCTTACACAGCGTCGTCTTGCCGCTCCCGTTGCCGCCGATGATCGCGGTGAACTCCTCGGAACCGATCTCGACGTTCGCGTTCCGTAACACCGGTTCGTCGCTCCCCGGGTACCGGAACGTGAGATCATCGACGATTATTTTGCTCGTACTCATTGGAACAAAAACAGTGCGACGTGGTGGTTACGCGGTGTCCTGCTGCCGGTAGTACACCACGCCGTAGGCGACGATTGCGGCGGCGACGATCGGTACTGCGAAGAAGATCTGGCCGTACGACTCGACGAACTGCGGTTCGAAGACGAGGAACGCACCGCTGGTCTCGCTGAACGCCTCGAAGACGAACGCGATGGGAGTCAACACGACCCACGCGACGAGCGCCTTGATGGTGTCGCGGTTGACCCGCTCGCCGCTCGGGTGGCCCTCGACCGGTTCCATGCCGAGCAGCGGCTCGATCTTCCCACGCATCCGTGGATAGAAGTACATCATCGGGAGCGCACCGAAGACGATCCCCGCGATGATGATCTGGGTGGTCGCGCCCGCGGTCTCGACAACCCAGATCGTCTCCGGGAGCCACTCGATGGCCTCGAGCGACTCGACGCCCACGTAGAACTTTCCGACATCGATGAACTGCGCGGCGAGCTCCTCCAGTCCCTTCGCGAGCACCGCCAGCACCGCGAGCCACTTCACGTCTTTCGGGTCGGTGATCATTGTCGTCGCGATGTACAGCGAGACCGTGATCATGAGCAGGCTCTCGACGGCCCCGAAGGCGCTGAAGTCGCCGATCAGGATCTCGCCGAAGACGATACCACCCACCGGGACGGCCAGACAGGCCCAAAACGAGCGAAAGAGGAAGACGAGCGTGTAGGAGATGAAGAGGAACGGCCCGAGTTCGAGCTCCAGCCCACCGAGCGAGAACGATGGGAGCAGCTCCGCAAACATCATTTGCAACCCGTGGAGGGACATGATGAGTATGAACACCATCATGTCCTGATTGTCAAAACTGAACAGGCCCTCACTCTGCTTATTTATCTCCGACATCCGGGTGAACCCTGTCGGCAGTGTTCAAATAGTGTTTATAATTTTGATATTT
>UEZX01000008.1_pt1 | contig 15957 bp, 14 predicted proteins | sample 1903831 | NCBI WGS metagenome assembly UEZX01 (sample SAMEA4776353, study PRJEB27445) | saltern metagenome | biome: Hypersaline environment; feature: solar saltern; material: Pellet | place: Spain | collected 2012-08 | depth 0 m | reverse complement strand
AGAGTTAGCAACCCTGCGCCTTGGGCCAGGCTTGGCTACCGCAACGCGCGGTCTCGCACTGTCGCCCGTGTGGACTCGGGAGCCGATTCCCCCTGCAGCGTATTGCAGTCTCAACAAACCGTGTACGCTACTTAAGTATCACGATAGCCGTAGCGGGTGTGCGCCGGGTTCACGCGGGTCGTACGATCGACATCATCCGCGGCACGAACCTGTCGGCGACGGCCGCGACGGTCGGACCGGACGTGCGCACCGCCGGACCGACCGCGGACAGTATATGCGTCCGGAGCGCCACTGTTCGAGTATGTCTGTTGATATCCCCACTGACGCGCCGCCCCGACGCCCGGTCGCACTCGACTCCGAGGCCGACCTCGACCGCTTCGTCGACGCGCACGACCGGGTGCTCGTCGACTTCTACACCGAGGGGTGTACGCTGTGTGCCGGAATCGAGCCGGTCGTCGGCAACGTCGCCCGCGCGCACGACGACCTCGCGGTTGCGACAATCAACCCCCGGACGGATCCGCCGCTGATCGACCGGTTCTCGATCACCAGCGTGCCGACGCTTCTCCGCTTCGAGGACGGCGAGGTCGTCGGGCGACTGGCCGAGGGGTTCCAGGGCGGCGACGCCATTGACGCGTTCCTGGCGAAGACGGAAAAGTAGCGACCGCTCGGCGATCGAACGCCTCATACGGATTATTGTAGTCAGGCACCGGTCATTGCCGACCCCGTCTCCAGCAATGACCGGTAATTCGGTACAATAATCCGTATCAGTCGGACTGGGCGACCGGCGCGTCGATGTACTTGTCGTTGACGACCCACTCGCCGTCCTCCTGGATCATGTACTCGCCGTAGTACGGCACCCGGTTCGCGACGGTTTCCTTGAACGTCTCGCGGATCTCCGCACGGGTCATCTCGCCCATCGACCGCAGGTCGTCGTTGCGGTTGAGACACCCCTTGAGGTACCCCTCGTGGGTGACTCGCACGCGGTGGCAGTTCGCACAGAAGTTCGGGTTCTCGACGGGGTCGACGATTTCGACCATCCCGGCTTCGGAGCCGTCGTCGACTTCGGGATCGCCGCCGACGTAGTACCGCCGGCGGTTGTGCATCTCCCGGGTCTCAACGCGGTCGGCCTTCTCCTCTAGCCACTCGTGGACCCGCTGGATGTCGATGCTCCACTCCGGCCGGCCGGTGAGTTCGGGCATATACTCGATGAGCTGAAGCTGGAGCCCGGGGTTTTCGGCGACGTGGTCGACCATCCCCTCGACGTAGCCTGCGGTGTGCTCGAAGACGACCATGTTCAGTTTCACCGGTTCGAGCCCCGCCTCCAGGGCGGCGTCGACACCCTCGATGACCTTCTCGTAGGCGCCGGACTTAGTGATCTCCGCGAACGCGTCGGGGTCGATCGCGTCCTGAGAGACGTTCACCCGCTCGAGGCCGGCGTCTACCAACTCTTCGGCGCGGCCGGGCAGGAACGTGCCGTTGGTCGTCATCGACGCTTCCATGCCGTCGGGAACCCGCCGGATGATCTCCTCGAGGTCACCCCTGAGCATCGGCTCCCCGCCGGTGAACTTCACCTTCTGCACCCCGAACTCCGAGACGACCTCCAGAAACCGGACCACCTCGTCGGCGGTCATTTCGTCGTCCTGTGGGTCCATCGGGCCGCGCGTATCCCCGAGTCCCTCGTTGTGGCAGTAGACGCAGTCGAAGTTACACCGGTCGGTCAACGAGACCCGGACACCGGACACCTCGCGACCGAAATCGTCTTCGAGCATTACGCGTCGGTTCTCCCCGATGGATATAAATCCGGTGTCGTTAGCCGGGAAGATGTAACTACATACGGTTACATATTCCGGGAGCTGGGGGCCAAAGACACCGGTACCGTTCAAACACCCACGCCGGATCGCCCGCCCGTTCAAAACCCTTATCGCCCGCTCGGGCCCACTCGGTGGTATGAACGAGGACACCGTTCGCGACCGCCTCCGGTCGGTAACCGACCCCGATCTCGGTGCCGATAGCGGGGCGCAGAGTCCGCGGGCAGACATCGTCTCGCTCGGGTTGGTCAACGCGATCGAAGTCGACGACGGCGCAGGGGAGATCCGGATCTCGCTCGCGTTGGGGGCCCCGTACTCGCCCGCCGAGACCGAGATCGGGTCGCAGGTGAGAGACGCCCTGTCCGACACCGACTACGCGGTCGAGCTGTCGGCGCAGGTCGACCCGGCGGTCGACCCCGAGGAGGACGTCCTGCCCGGGGTCGAGAACATTATCGCCGTCGCCAGCGGGAAAGGCGGCGTGGGCAAATCCACCGTCGCGGTCAACCTCGCCGCGGGGCTGTCGAGGCTCGGCGCCCGCGTCGGGCTGTTCGACGCCGACGTCTACGGCCCCAACGTCCCGCGGATGGTCGACGCCGATGAGGCCCCACAGACTACCGGGGACCAGACCATCGTCCCACCGGAGCAGTACGGCGTGAAGCTGATGTCGATGGCGTTTCTGGTGGGCGACGACGACCCCGTGATCTGGCGCGGCCCGATGGTCCACCAGCTGCTCACCCAACTCGTCGAGGACGTCGAGTGGGGCGACCTCGACTACCTGGTGCTCGATCTCCCGCCCGGCACCGGTGACACCCAACTCACCGTGTTGCAGACCCTCCCGCTCACGGGCGCGGTGATCGTCACAACGCCCCAAGAGGTCGCGGTCGACGACGCCCGGAAGGGCCTGGAGATGTTCGGCAAACACGACACCACGGTCCTCGGGATCGTAGAGAACATGTCGTCGTTCCGGTGTCCGGACTGCGGGTCGACACACGACATTTTCGGGGAAGGTGGCGGGGAGGCGTTCGCCGTCGACAACGACCTTCCCCTTCTGGGATCGCTCCCGCTCGACCCGTCGGTCCGGACCGGCGGCGACAGCGGCCGACCGGTGGTCTTAGACGACGGCGACACCGCCGACGCGTTCCGCACGATGACCGAGAACACCGCGGACATGGTTGGGGTGGTGCGGCGGCGCGCGGCGGCGGACCGACAGTGACGTGGGGCGCGGTGTCGGCTGCTGTCCACGACTCCCCACTGGACCCGACAGTTTTTGTCCGAGGCCGCGGTCACCCCTACTGTGGACGCCGACCAGGACTCCCTCGCGAACCCGTTCAGCATGGACGCGGAGTGTCGGAACTGTGCGGGGCTCTGTGACGCCCGAACGAACGTCGTCCACGGCTACGGCGACGTCGGCGCCGAGTTCTGCTTCGTCGCCGAGCGCCCCCATTCCGGCGCCGACCGGACGGGCGTCCCGTTCACGGGCGACGACGCCGGCCGTCGGCTCCAGCGGATCCTCGGCGAGTTGGGCTTTGCCCGGTCGGATCCCGACGCCGCGAGCCCCGACCTCCAGAACGCCTTTGTGACGTACCTTACCAGGTGCCGCCACCCCGACCGCCGGCCGACTGACACGGAGATCGGGACGTGTGAACCGTATCTGAACGCCGAACTCCGGATGATAAACCCCGAGATCATCGTCCCGATCGGCCAGCGCACCCTCGACGCGTTGGCGACCGATTACACCACGAACAGCCCGGGCGACGTTGCCGTTTCGGAGGCGCACGCGACGACCGTTCGCGGCCGCGGGTTCGAGCTCGTCCCGATGGTCGCCCTCGAGGAGCAGACCGACGCACAGACCGACGCGTTCGTCGCTCACCTACTCGAAAACGTGTTCTCGCGGGACTACCGCCAGACGAAGGGTCGGCGCAAGCGGTAAGCAAGCCGGGTAGTAAAGCCCCCGGACGCCCCACGGCCCCGTCACGTCTGCGACACCGCCCCGCGAAACGCCGGGTTCAAGACCGCCGGCCACCGAACACGGCGTATGACAGTGGTCGCCGTTCTTGCGGATCCGCCGCGTCCCGGACTCGTAGCACCGCGAGTGGCAGCCACGAGCCCGCTCTCGGAGTCGGAGGCGGCTGCCCTCGCGGGGGCGATGCTCAAAGACACCCTGCGGGCGGTGGAGGCCTCCGGCGGCGACCTGCTTGTGAACTACCGCCCCGACGACCTGCTTCCGGACCGCCACGTCGACCCCGACGAATCCGCAGAGACGGCGGTCCGTGCGCTCGCCGCCGACGCCCTCGAAGAGCCCGACGCCGCGCGGTTCGAGGTCCAGGTCGGATCGACACTCTCGTCGCGGGCCGGCAACACCGTTACCCACCTGCTCGAGCGGGAGGGCGTCCAATCTGCCGCGGTCGTCCGCGGCGACGCCCCGCTGCTCCGGCGGTCCACGGTCGATTCGGCGGCGATGAACCTCCGGACCAACGAAGTCGTGCTCGGGCCGTCGACCGACGGCCGGGTCTACTACGCCGGGTTCACCGCCCCGATCGACTTCGAGGGGGCGTTCGAAACCCCCGAACTGGAGACGCTGGTCGATGGTGCGAACGACGCCGGCCACGACACGGAGTTCCTGGCGATGCAGCCCACACTCCGGGCCGGGGCGGACCTCGCAACCTTGGTGTCTGCGATCCGGGCGCGGTGGCAGGCCGGGCGGGTCGTCCCCGAACACACCGCGACGTTCGTCGTCGATACGGGGCTTGCGGTCGTCGATGGTGCGGACGGAACCCCGACGCTCGTGCGGGAGTAGTCCCGGTCGGCCCGGACGTCGTGTTCCACCACCCAGCGGCCGAACCCGCCCGCGTCCGGGTCGCATCACGGACAGCGTTCGTAGGTTTATATACCGGGGGTTACAACGAACGGGCGACACGTGGCTTCGAGTCTCCTCCCAGTGGCCGCCCTGATCTTGGTTTCGGGGATCGGGGTCCAACTACTCGCGCGGCGCTTTGAGGTCCCGAGTGTAGTGTTCTACCTCGCGGTCGGGCTCCTGCTGGGACCGGAAGTATTCGGGCTTGTCACGGCCGAAACGTTCGGGGACGGCTTGGGAACCGTTGTCGGGTTGAGTGTGGCGATTATCGTTTTCGACGGGGCATTTGCCCTCCGGATCGAGCGGATCCGCGAGGCGTCGACGGCGTCGCTTCGGCTTGTCACGATCGGCGCATTGGTCATGTTCGTCGGGACCACAGTTTCGGTCCGCGTGCTCGAGGGCGCCACCTGGGAGATCGCGCTGGTGATCGGGGCGCTTCTGGTCGCGACCGGACCCACGGTCATCACACCGATCTTGGAGGTCGTCACGGTCAGAGACCACGTTTCCGCGGCCTTGGAGACCGAGGGGATCATCAACGACGTGACTGCGGCGATCGCGGCGGTCGTGATCTTCGAGACGCTGCTGTTGGACGATCTCGGTGTCCGATCCACCCTGCTGGCGTTCGGACAGCGGATCGGCATCGGGGTCGCGGCGGGGTTGTTGGCCACCGGCTTAGTCTACTTCATCCTCCAGTACGAGATCACCCCCGAGGAGGGACCGCAGGCTTCCCGGTTTCTGGTGTTTAGTGCGGCAATCGGGTCGTTCGCGCTCGCGGAAGTGTTCGCCGCCGAGGCCGGGGTTGCCGCGGCGGCGACCGCCGGGATCGCCCTCGGAAACCTGGATCTCCCCTACCGGGAGACGATTGAGGAGTTCGCCCGCGACGCCACCCTGATCGTGCTGGCGTTCGTGTTCGTCTCGCTGGCGGCGCTGATCGACATCGACGCCATTCTCCAACTCGGGATCGGGGGGCTGTTGCTTGTCGCGGTCATCGCACTCGTGCTCAGGCCGGCCGCGGCCGCAATCGCAACCGCCGGCGTCGAGCGGTTCACGCGGTCCGAGCGGCTGTTCCTCGCCGCGATCGGCCCGCGAGGGATCATCCCCGCGAGTGTGGCGACGTTGTTCGCCATCGAACTTGCAGCCGCGGGCAACGAGGCAGCCAGCCAGCTCCTGCTCGGGACCGTATTCATCGTCATCGTGGCGACCGACGCGGTCGAAGCGGGGCTGGCACGGCAGATCGGCGACTTCTTAGGAGTGACACCAATGCGCACCATCATCGTCGGCGGGGGTCGGGTCAGCCTGGCGCTCGCCACACGGCTGGAACAGCGCGGCGAGTACGTTGTCGTCGTCGAAAACGACGCCGAACGGAACGAAAAGATGCGGGAGGAGGGGCTCACGGTGTACAACGGCGACGGCACCGAGGTCGATGTCCTCCGGGAGGCCGGGATCGCGGAGGCGAAGACGGTCGTGGCGGCGACTGACGACGACAACGCCAACCTGCTGGTGTGTCAGACCGCCAGGACAAAATTCGACGTTCAGAACGTCTACGCCCGGGTCAACGACCCGCAGAACATGGCGGCGTTCGAGGCGCTTTCGGTCACCGCAATCGACAGTCCGATGGCGACGGCGTTCGCGATCGACAACGAGATCGAGCGGCCGGAGCTGGCCCACTGGATGTACGACCCGAGCGACGGCCACGACATCCAGGAGATCGAGATGACCGCAGAGCGGATCGTCGGCGAGTCGATCCGGAGCCTGAACGAGCGGATCCCCGGCGGGTGTCTGGTCGCCGAGATCGGCCAGGGCGCCGACGCTCACGTCCCGAACCCGGACGAACTCCTCGAGTACGGCGACCACATCACCTTCCTGGGTGACGCCGAAGCGGTCCAGGAGGCGGTGGATCTGTTCCACCCGCGTGAGTAGACGGACGCGACCCGGGATCCCGGATGTCATTGCGCCGGATCAGACAGCCTTGTCCCAGGACCAAAGGCTTGTAACTACGGGGTCAGAAAGGACAATTGTGGTGGGATGGCGGAGTGGACTAACGCGCCTGCCTTGAAAGCAGGTGGCCGGAAGGCCTCCTGGGTTCAAATCCCAGTCCCACCGATAAATCACGCGAGCGACAGCGAGCGGTATTTTCGGCTCGGTGGGATTTGAATCAGGGAGCGAGTGGAACGAGCGACCGTGGTTCAAACCTCAGTCCCACCGTCAGCGTGCGCGAACACTCACGGACATTCTGCCGCCGTCAACAGATGCGTAACGGCTTTGCCGCGGCCGTCTAAGACATGCGCATGGATTGGCCACACGACCCCGACGGCGAAGCCGGCTCGGAGGGCCGGCGCAAGTACGGCCACGCAGTGCTCGCAAAGAAGGTCGACGAGGCGGCGGACTTCCCGCTCTCCCGCGACGCCTACGTCGAGCAGTACGGCGACCACCCCGTCCGGATCGACGAAGACCGGGTCGTCTCCGTCGCAGACATCTTCGAGCACGTAGACGCCGAGGAGTTCGCGGATTTTGTGGAGTTCCACCAAGCCGTCGGGCGGGCGATGCGGGAGCACGGCCAGTGGGCCTACGAGGGAAGCGAGGTCTGATACGGACGGGTGTAACGAATTCGGAGTCGCCGACCTCCCGAACTCAGACCCCTGCGACCCACGCTCGGTACGCTTCCGGCCGGCCGTAGACGTCGAGAAACACCCGATCCGCGAAGGCCGCGAGCCGGTTCGGATCCGACCGGGCGGTAACGCGGGCGTTCGTTCCCTCCGCCTCGTCGGGCGACTCCAACTGTTCGATCCGGAACTCCGGGAACTCCCCGATCAGGTCCTTCAGGTCGGCGAGTTCGTCGTCAGTCACATCGAGGTTGAACGTGTTGTCGCCGAACTGCACCCACGGCCTGGAAGCGTCGTCGCCGCCCTCCTCGCCGTCCAGGTCGGTGACGGGGTCGGTATCGGTGTCGGCTTCGAGGGTGACAAACCGGCTGGCGCGCGTCCGGTGGGCGGTGATTGCCTCGGCGAACAGCTTCCGTCGTGCTCCGGGGTCGTCGGCATCGAACCTGGTCATACGAACGTATCCGGCCGCGCCCGTGAAAAGGTTCGTCGTCGCGCAATCCCGTGAGACATGGCCGCAGTCGAACTCCGACACACCGGCAGGTGATTTTCTTCAACGTTATACGGCCGGGGTGGAATCCGACGGTATGGGCACGAACATTCTGCTCTTGGGCGCTCCGGGCGCCGGCAAGGGAACGCAGTCGAAACGCCTCGCCGAGGAGTTCGACGCCGAACACGTGACAACCGGCGACGCGCTCCGCGCCAACAAGGGGATGGACATCAGCGACATGGACACCGAGTACGACACCCCAGGCGAGTACATGAACGCCGGGGACCTCGTCCCCGACACGGTAGTCAACGCCATCGTCAAGGAGGCGCTCACGACAGCCGACGGCTACGTACTCGACGGCTACCCGCGAAACCTCGAGCAAGCCGAATTCCTCTCGGAGATCACCGACCTCGACGCCGTGGTCTACCTCGCGGTGGACACCGGCGTGCTCCTCGCGCGGCTGACCGGCCGCCGGGTGTGTGAAGACTGCGGCGAGAGCTTCCACATCGAGTTCGAGCCGCCGGCGGAATCAGGCGTCTGCGACGAGTGCGGCGGCGACTTGGTCCAGCGGGAGGACGACACTGAAGAGACCGCACGCGATCGGCTATCCGTCTACGAGGAAAACACCGCGCCCGTGGTCGAACACTACCGCGAGACGGGGGCGCTCACCGAGGTCGACGGGGAAGCGTCACCGGATGAGGTATTCGCGTCGATCGTAGACGCTATCGATTCATAGCCCGCCACTGACGCCGGTATCGTCGGCTCCGACCGCCAATCGCGGCGGGCGTGGAGTAAAAGGTTCATTACGGCTGGACAGCTACACCCGAGTAGATGCCGCAAATCGAATCGAAAGTCCGCTCCCTGGTCGACGGCGACCAGGGAATGCGCGAAGCCGTCGAAACGGTCATCGATCGGGCCGGCGGCGGCGACGTCAAGTGGCTCGACGTGAAAAACGAGCTCTCCTCGGGGCAGTGGGGCCGCCTCATCGAGAAGGGGATTCTTGTCGAGGGTGAGGAGGGATTCCAACTGGCTGACGCCGACGCGACACAGGCCGGTCTCGAACCCGCGACGACCCCGAGCGTAAGTGACTCCGGCAGCGGAGGCGATGCCGAAACTGACGACGGCGAGTCGTCGTGGTCGACCTACGACAAAGGCGCCGCGGTCGTGACCCTGGGCCTTTTCGTGGGCTACTCCTGGAAACCGCTCCGGGACGTCATCGGGACCGCAATGGACGTTCCGCTCGGCCCGCTCGGGGAGTTGCTCCCGTTCTATGCGGTTGTGATGATCCTCGCGCTTGCGACTGGGCTGTACTCGACGCTCCTCCAGGCGAACCTGATGGATATGGACAAGATGTCGAAGTACCAAGAGCGCATGCAGGAGATCCAAGAGCGCCGGAAGGAGGCCAAAGAGTCCGGCGACGACGAGGCGCTCGACGAGATCCAAGAAGAGCAGATGGATGCGATGGGCGACCAACTCGGCATGTTCAAAGAGCAGTTCCGCCCGATGGTGTGGATCATGTTCTTTACCATCCCCGTGTTTCTGTGGATGTACTGGTCGATCGGTGTCGGCTCGAACGCCACCGCACAGGTCGCACTCGATTCGCTGGTGCTTCCCCTCGTCGGTCGGGTCGAGTGGACTGAGTCGGTGCTGGGGCCGATCCAGGCGTGGATCATCTGGTACTTCGTCTGCTCGATGGGATTCACCCAGATCATCCGGAAGAGCCTGAACATCGACATCTCGCCGTCGGCGTCCTGACTTCGGCCGTCCGGATTCCGGGGACTCACTGACTGGTCTCCGGACTCCTGCCCGCGGCTAAACACACGCGAAGACCGCCACAGAAGAGTTTTACCGACACACCGGCCACCTCACACCGATGGCGACTCCCCCGCATCTCTCCGCAAAACTCGTGGTCGGTGTGGGATCGCTGCTCCTCACACTCGGCGCGGCCGCGGCGACGATGCGGTCGTCCGGCTACCCCGCCTCCCACCCGCTCCGGTTGTGGCCGTTGATCCTCCTCGGACGACTCCGTAGAGAGCTTCGCCGCGGCGACCGGATCGCTCTTGTCTGGGTCGCAATCGCCGCCTGGTCAGTGCTCGTGACGATCCTTCATTTCGGCGGCGTCCGCTACAATATCTACACCCAGCTGCCGTGGTGGGATCTGCTGACCCACGCGATGGGCGGCGCCGGTGTCGCCGGCGTGCTCGCGATGACGTTCCGGGCGTCGACCCTCCGGTCGCCGGCGTGGATCCCGGCGGGCGTGCTCGCGATCGGCGCCGGTTTCGAGGTCTACGAGTTCGTGTTCAAGACCTTCTGGTACCGGTGGTCGCTGTCGTTCTACGTGACTGACACCGCCATCGACCTCGTGATCAACACGGTCGGGGCGGTCGTGGTCGCGGCTGCGGTAGTGGGCCACCGGGGCCGGACCGAGGCAGGGGTCATCGCCGACGCGGACCCGTCGGATCCTCCGACCGACGCCGACGCCGACGCGACGGCAGCCGACCCGGAGTGATACGGATTGCTGTACCGAACTGCTGGCCACGGAGTCGGCGATGCCCGGTACGTGACTCCAACAGCTCGTATGCGTCCTCACGGCCGTCGGCGTCGATCGGCTGTCCCATCGGCCGACGCCGCGAGTTCCTCTTGGACCGCACCGAACACCGACACGTCGGCGTCGAGCGTGTCCGCGAGCGCGTCGGCGGCGCCGAGGAGCCACGCCGCGCGCTCGACGTGTGACTCCAGATCCCCGGGGCCGATGCGGTACTGGTCGACCAGAGCCTCGGGGTCGGCACCTTCGGACCACTCCAGCAGGATCCGCGCCAGTTTCACCGCACACAGCCACGACTCGAAGTCGTCGGCCTCGTCGGGTTCGGTCGTGAACTCCGCGGCGTGTCGCGTGGCGTACCGGTAGATCGCGGCGCGCTCGCGGTTTCCGAGGTACGTTCCTCTGGTGTCCGGGGTCGCACACACCGCGCCGAGTGCGGTCAGCGGGGTCACGTCCGCGTCGTCCATCCGCCCGATCGCGTGGATCGCCTCGACCAGCCGCGCGCCGGTCTCCGGCCTGACGTACTGCCGCGACACCGTCGCGCCGAGACCGGTTGCCGAGAGCGTGTCGTCCGGAGACCGCCCGCCACCGTCCCCGTCACCTGCCGGGTCGCCGATCGTGAGCAACCCCATCTCGGAGATCTCCGCGGCGACAGTATCGACAAGACCCGAGAGGTCGACGTCGGGCGATTGGTGGGCGAAGAACGTGGCGTCCAGCAGGTCGAGCACGCCCCGCTTCGAGTCGGCAAACCCCGACGCCACCACCGACAGCAGGTGCGTCCGGAGCGCCTCCCGTTCGGTGAGTTGGGACTCGACGGCCTCCGGCCCGGCATCGACGTACCGTTTATGTGCCGCCGTAGGGTCGTCGGCGGCAACGAGCACCGCCTCGCCGTACGGGTCGAGGTGCGGGCGTCCGGCGCGGCCGCACATCTGGTGGACTTCGAGGGTCGGCAGCGGCGTCATCTCCTCGCCGGTGTAGCGCTCCAGATCCCTGATCACTACGCGGCGCGCGGGCACGTTCACCCCCGCTGCGAGCGTCGGCGTCGCACAGATCACGCCCAGGTTGCGGTCCCGGTACGCCGATTCGACAAGCGACCGGTGATCGCTCGACAGCCCGGCGTGATGGAAGGCCACGCCCGCTTCGACCGCCGCCGCCAGCCGGCGTCCCGTTTCGGTCCCGCCGCGCTCCCGGACCTGTTCTGCGAGCCGGGGTCCCGGCGGATCGTCGTCGTGTGCGCCGTTGTCCGCGCCCCGCTCACCGCTATGCCTGCTCTCACCTGCCGACCCGCCGCCGTACCGCCCTTCGAGCCCCGGTTCCTCGGCCAGCCGGGCCGCAAGCGACTCGGCCTCCCGCCTCGAGCGGACGAACGCCAGACACTGCCCGCCGTCGTCGACCGTGTCGGCAACGAGCGCGGCGGTCACCTCGGTGTCGCGGTCGTCGTCCGGTCCCGGCGGCGGCGTGTCGACGGCGAGCGTCGATCCGTCGTCGAAACCGACGTCGTCGTCGGCGTAGACGCCCGTCCGGAGCGAGACCGGCCGCCACGTCGACTCAACTAACTCGGCGTCGAGCCACGCTGCAATCGCGTCGGGGTTGTCGACGGTCGCCGAGAGCGCGACGATCTGGACCCCTGGTGCCCGGCGCTGGAGCGTCGCGAGCGTGATCTCCAGTGTGGGGCCACGCCGCGGCCGGCCGAGCAGGTGGACCTCGTCGACGACGACACACGCCAACTCCGGCACCCACGACGCGCCGTTCCGGATGGCGGCGTCGACCTTTTCGGCCGTTGCGACCACAACGTCTTCTTCGCCCAACTCCTCGGCCGGCGAATCGAAGTCACCCGTCGAGATCCCGACGCTCACACCCGGCAGTTGGGCGAACGACTCGTATTTCTCACGTGCGAGCGCGCGGAGCGGGACGATGTACAGCGCCGGCCCGTCGGCGGTGAGCATCGCGAGTTCCGCGATCAGGGTCTTTCCCGATGCTGTCGGGATCGCAGCAACAACGTTCTCCCCTCGGGTGACACCTGCCTCTACCGCGGCGGCCTGCGGCGGGTACAGCTCTTCGATCCCGTCGGCGCGGTACTGCTCGCGGACGGCCGCGGACACGGGGAGGTCCCGAACGTGCACATCCGAGTTTGGGGACGGAATCGTATAAAAATCCGCGGGCGGGGTGTTGGGTCGGCGCCGGCGGCGTCTTCGACCCCCACGATCTCCCGTGTCAGGAACGTACCGAACCCGGCGTGGGCCAGTTCGACCGAACCCCCGTCGGTCGACGCCCGGAACGCACTGGCCCGACTCTCATGCTGCTGGTGCGCCATGTCAGCCTTCGGTGTCGCTGTGTACTTCGATCGCGGTCCGGAGCGCGTCGACGGCCCGGTCGAGCTGGTCTCTGGTGATCGACAACGGCGGCTGGAACCGCAGCACGTTCTTGTAGAACCCGCCGACACCCATGATGATTCCTTCTTCCTTCCGGAGGTGTTTGCCGATCGCCTTCGCGAGCTTCGCGTCGGGCGCGGGCGAGACATCCATCGGGCCGGCCCCCGAGTGATCGACGAGTTCCAACCCTTGCATGAGGCCGAGACCCCGCGCCTCGCCGATAGCGTCGTAGTCGGATTCGAGCGCGGCGAGCTCGTCGTTCAGCCACGACCCCTGCTTGCGGGCGTTGTCGATAATCCCGTCTTCGAGCTCCTCGATCGTCGCCAGCGCCGCCGCACACGCGACCGGGTTGCCGCCGAACGTCGACAGGTGGTCGCCGGACTCGAAGGCGTCGGCGACCTCGGCGCTGGCGGTGAACGCCCCCAGCGGAAGCCCGTTTGCGATCCCTTTCGCCTGGGGCATGATGTCCGGGACCACATCGAAGTGGTCCGACGCCCACATCTCGCCGGTGCGGCCGTAGCCGGCCTGGACCTCGTCGACGATCAGCAACGCGCCGTGGTCGTGAGCGATCTCTTTCACCTGCGAGAGCCACCCCTCCGGCGGGACGATGATCCCGCCCTCGCCCATCACGGGCTCGACGACGACTGCAGCCAGGTCATCGGCGGTGTGGGTCTCGATCACGCGCTCGACGTCGGTGGCGCACGCACACGAGCACGGCCCGCCGCGACAGAGCTGACACCGGTAGGCGTACGGCGGCGCGACGTGAGCCACGTCGTTCATCGTCGGCGCCATCTCGGATTTGTACGCCTTGTTCCCGGTCAGCGCCAGCGACCCCAGCGTCCGGCCGTGGAACGACATCTCCAGGGCAAGCACCTCTTTCGACCCCGTGTACTTCCGGGCGAGCTTGATCGCGCCCTCGACGGCCTCGGTCCCCGAGTTGCAGAAGAAGGACTTCTGGAGGTCGCCGGGCGTCGTCTCCGCGAGCGTCTCGGCGAGCGCCGCCGCGGGCTCGTTGGGGTGGACGTACGTACAGCTGTGGACGAGTTCGTCGAGCTGTTCTTTTGCCGCCTCGACAACGGCTTCGTTATTGTGGCCCGCGTTGGTGACTGAGATGCCCGAGAACACGTCGAGATACTCGTTGCCATCGAAATCCTCGACGGTACACCCCGACGCCCGCTTTACCGGGGTGTTCAGGCCCTTCCAGACGGGCATCAGATATTCTTCGTACTGTGCTTCGATACTCTCGTTCGTGACTGGGGGGTCGGCTTGTTGTGACATCGTATCTAGGACCCCTATTCCACCGTTGGAGGCGATTGAACGGAGGCGATCAAAAATCTTGAGGTGCGCGCTTTTTGCCCCGCGATCGGACTCGAACCCGGGATAACGGCCGATCTCTCCGGGGTGGCTGCGATCACGAGGCTCGGAGGCCGCCGGTGACTCCGCGGTGGCAGCCTGCGGCCACGCGTTGCTGTCTGTTGTGACCGATCCCGACCGGATCCGACAGTCACGCCTCGGGTGGCTCGGGGGCGTTGACGCCGCTGTCCCCGGTATAAGTATACCACTATTTATTATCGGGGGCGGGTTTGATCCGGGTATGCTACACACCCAGGGACCGCTGCTCACGATCGATGTCGGCGCCCGCGAGGCAACCACCGAATCGGTCGACGACGTCCTCACCGACTTCGTCGGCGGCCGGGGTATCGCAACCGCGTTGGCTCACGACCGGATCCCGTTCGACGCCGACCCGTTCGGCCCGGAGAACAGCCTGTTTTTTTCGACCGGGCCGATGCAGGCGTCGCGGATGTCGTTCACCGGCCGGATGAACTGCACGGGGATCTCGCCGCTGACTGACGGCCTGTTCTCCTCGAACGCCGGCGGCTTCCTCTCGCGGAACTTCGTCGGCGCCGGCAACGCCGCCGTGGAGGTCACCGGCACGAGCGACGACCTCCTCGCGGTGCACATCCGCGACGACGGCGTCACGTTCGAGGAAGTACCCCAACTGGCGGGTACGGAAGTACCAGACGTCGTCGAGTACGCGGCCGACGAGCACGATCTCGACCCGGAACACACCGCGTGTATCGGGCCCGCAGGCGAAAACGAGGTCCGGTTCGCGTCGGTCATGACCTCCGAATCCCGGGCGTTCGGCCGCGGCGGGCTCGGGGCCGTGTTGGGCGCGAAAAACGTCAAGCTCCTCACGTTCGACGGCGACGCCGACCTGCCGGTCGAAATCCCGTCGGTCGGGATGGATGTCCACCAGGAGGCCGCGACCGCGGACGATATCATGAAGCGGCAGGGCACAACCTCCGTTACCGACCTCGCAAACGCAAGCGACGCGCTGCCGTCGTACTACTTCGCCGAGCAGTCCTTCGAGGGTGTCGAGGGCATCAACGGCGACCGCGTCGAGGAAAAAAAGTACAAGAAAGGCACCTGTTCGCAGTGTGCGTTCGCGTGCAAGCTCCCCACCCGCGACGAGGCAACGGGTGTCGAGACCGAGGGCCCCGAGTTCGAGACGGTGATGTCGTTCGGCAGTAACTGCGGTGTCGACGACATCGTGGACGTAATGCGTGCGAACCAGTTGTGTGACCGGTTCGGCCTGGACGTCATCTCGTGTGGCGACGTCGTCGCGGGCTACCTCGAAAGCGAGGACGCCTTCGGCGACGCCGACCTCGTTCGGGAGACCGTCGAGAAGATCGCCCACCGGGAGGGCGTCGGCGACACCCTTGCAGAGGGGATCGACCGCGCCCACGGGACCCTGGGGATCGACAACTGGACAGTCAAGGGACTGGAGTTCCCCGCCCACGACGGCCGGGCGCTCAACGGCCAAGGCCTCTCGTTTGCGACGGCCAACCGCGGCGCGGATCACATGTACGCCACGTTTTACGCCTACGAGTACCCGCTTGTCTCCCAGGACCAGGCGTTCGATCCTGACGGTTTGGGCGCCCACAAAGCCGAGAAGCTGGTCGAACTCGAGAACCTCCGCGCGCTCGAGGACTGTGGGGTCGTCTGCCGGTTCTCACGCAGCTACATGACCCCGGACCGTTTCGAGCAACTGTTCGACGCCGACTACGACGAACTGCTCGACGTCGGCGGCCGGGTCGTCGAACTCGAACGCCACTTCAACAACCAACGTGGGTTCTCCCGGGCGGACGACCAGCTGCCCTACGAGATCGACGGGCTCGAAGCCGCACTCGACACGTACTACGAGACGCGCGGGTGGACGGATAGGGGTATCGTGCCGAGTGTCGGCGGCGAGTCGGGCGCGGCTGCGGACTGACCGTCGCCTGCGACGGC
>UEZX01000007.1_pt1 | contig 18255 bp, 18 predicted proteins | sample 1903831 | NCBI WGS metagenome assembly UEZX01 (sample SAMEA4776353, study PRJEB27445) | saltern metagenome | biome: Hypersaline environment; feature: solar saltern; material: Pellet | place: Spain | collected 2012-08 | depth 0 m | reverse complement strand
GCAGCAGCTCGGAAAGGCCAGGGACTCCGCCGGCGAGATCGCCGAGGATCACTTCCAGGACGACAACCCCGCGGTGGTGATGGCCCGCTCCGGCGCGCGTGGGTCGATGCTGAACCTCACCCAGATGGCCGGGTGTGTCGGCCAGCAGGCGGTTCGCGGCGAGCGGATCAACCGCGGGTACGAGGACCGCACCCTCAGCCACTACCAGCGGAACGACCTCTCGGCGGAGGCCCACGGGTTCGTGGAGAACAGCTACCGCGGCGGGCTCACCCCGCGGGAGTTCTTCTTCCACGCCATGGGTGGCCGCGAGGGGCTGGTCGATACGGCGGTCCGGACGTCGAAGTCCGGCTACCTCCAGCGTCGGCTGATCAACGCGCTTTCGGAGCTTGAAGCGCAGTACGACGGCACCGTCCGCGACACGTCGGGGACGGTCGTGCAGTTCGAGTTCGGCGAGGACGGCACCTCGCCGGTGAAAGTCTCCTCGTCGGAGGACAACCCCGTCGACGTCGAGAGCGTCGCCGACCGGATCCTCGACGCGGAGTTCGACTCCGATGTCGAAAAGGAGGCGTTCCTCGGGCGGACGGAGGATCCGACCAACATTTCGGAGTACGCCGGGCCGGGGCTTGACAAGGCCCAGAGCCTGGAGGTGGAATCCGATGACTGACGACTACGACCACATCACCGACGACATCGAGGCGATCGTTCGGGACTACAACCTCCCGGAGAGCCTCCGACACCGGATCTACGAGACGATCGAGGACCGGGAGGGCGTCGACCTCGAACAGGCCGACGAGATCGCACAGGCGATCTCCTCGCGGTACGAGGACTCCCGCGTCGACGCGCACGATCCCGTGGGAACGGTGTCGGCGCAGTCGATCGGGGAGCCCGGAACGCAGATGTCGATTCCGGCCGACGAGGAGATCATCGTCCGGCGTGAAGGCGAGACCGACGTCGTGGAAATCGGGCCTTTCGTTGACGATCTGCTTTCAGGGCGAGAGACGAGACGTTTCGACGACCACGAGGTCGCACTCGCTCCCGACGGTATCGAGGTTCCAAGCCTCGGATCCGACGAGCAGGTCCGATGGCAGTCCGTCGAGGAGGTCAGCAGGCACGAGACACCCGACGAGTTGCTCCGGTTCGAACTGAAATCCGGGCGAACGATCCGGGCGACGAAGGCCCACTCGTTCGTGACACGGCAGGACGACGAGGTCGTTCCCGTCGAAGCTGACTCGCTCAGCCGCGGCGATGTGCTTCCGACTGTCGGCTCCTTCGACCGGTCGATCGGTAAGATCGAACTTCCGCTTGGTTCCGACCGGACGCTTGCGTCAGACGGCGGAACCAAGGCGGTCCCTACGAGCGAATCCGACAGTCGGATCGCCAGTGCTGTCTGGGACCGCATCGAATCAGTCGAGACGATCGGAAGCGACCACGAACGCGTCTACGACCTCTCGGTAGAAGGGCTGGAGACGTTCACGACGGCGGAGGGCGTCATCACCCACAACACGATGAACACGTTCCACTACGCGGGCGTCGCCGAAATCGACGTCACGCAGGGGCTCCCCAGACTGATCGAACTGGTGGACGCCCGGAAGACCCCGGACACGCCGATGATGACCGTCCACCTCGAGGACGAGTACGCCGAAAACCGCGAACGCGCCCACGAGGTCGTCTGGCAGATGGAGGGAACGAAGATCCTCGCGCTGGGCGACATCTCCACCAACGTGGCGGACATGATCGTCCAGGTCGACCTCAACGACGAAACGCTGGCCGAGCGGTGGCCCACCGTCGACAACGTCGACACCGTAGCCCAGGAGATCGCAGAAACCATCGAGGACGCCCTCGGCGTCGACACCCGGCGGTCGGGGATGCTCGTCGAGTTCGGGCCGGATGAGCCGAGTTACCGCCGGCTCCTCCAGTTGGTCGAGGAACTCCGGGAGATCGTATTCAAAGGCTTAGAGGACATCTCACGGGTCGTCATCCGGAAGGAGGACGACGAAAACACCGACGGCGAGGAGTTCGTGCTCTACACCGAGGGGTCGGCGTTCGGCGACGTGCTCCCGATCGAGGGCGTCGACGCCTCCCGAACCACGAGTAACAACATCCACGAAGTCTACCGGAACCTCGGCGTTGAGGCCGCCCGCGAGACCATCATCGACGAGACGATGGAGACGCTGCGGGAGCAGGGGCTCGACGACGTGAACATCCGGCACCTCATGCTCGTCGCGGACATTATGACGAACCGCGGCGAGGTCGACTCGATCGGTCGCCACGGCATCTCGGGGTCGAAAGACTCCGTGCTCGCGCGGGCCGCCTTCGAGGTGACGGTCAATCACTTGCTCGACGGCGCGGTCCACGGCGAGGAAGACGATCTGGACGGCGTCATCGAGAACGTCATCGTGGGGAAACCGGTCGCAATCGGCACGGGCGACGTCGACCTCCGGATGGGGTCGATCGAGGCCGACGGCGGCGCCGAGCCCGAACTCTCGGACGACTGAGGCGATGCGAGTCACGCTGTCGGACGCGGCGCGCCAGCACATCGCCCGGTTCGAGTCGGAGACGGGCGCGACCGCACGGGACTGCCTCCTCTTCGAAGATCGGGTCGTGATTCTCGTTTCCGCCGGCGACATGGGTGCTGCGATCGGCCCCGGCGGCGCGCACGTCCAGGCGGTCGAAGACGCCGTCGGGCGCCGCGTCGACCTCGTCGAGGACGCCGGGACTCCCGAAGCGTTCGTCGAAAGCGCGCTTGCACCCGCGGCGGTCCGGCACGTGACGCTTTCCGAACAGGGCGGCGACCGGGTCGCGTACGTCGAGATTCCCGAGGGGGATCGGGGCGTCGCGATCGGGACCGATGGGCAGAACATCGAGACCGCACGCCGGCTCGCCAGCCGGCATCACGACATCGACGACATCCAGTTGACGTAGCCGGCGCCGGGGTCCGGGGTGTCAGCACCGACGCCGGCAACGACTCAGTTTCCACGCCGTTCAGGGTGTCTCCACCTGTGAGCCCGCGTCGTCGTGATCGAAACGACGGACGCAGAGCCCGTTTTAGGGGTCGCTACTCCGAGTTGCGCCCGTTTCGGCGTCTGTGAAAAGGGAGTCTTAAGTGGTTCCGACGGAAACTAGAGGTTACTATGGCGAACGGCAAATACGCCGCGCGGAAACTCAAGCAGGACCGGCAGAAGCGGCGCTGGTCCGACTCCGAGTACGCGCGACGCGAGCGCGGCCTCGGCGCGAAGTCCGATCCCCTCGAGGGAGCCCCGCAGGGACGCGGGATCGTCCTCGAGAAGGTGGGGATCGAAGCGAAACAGCCCAATTCGGCGATCCGAAAGTGCGTCCGGGTCCAGTTGATCAAAAACGGCAAGCAGGTCACGGCGTTCTGCCCGGGCGACGGCGCAATCTCGTTTATCGACGAGCACGACGAGGTCACCATCGCCGGGATCGGCGGCGCGAAGGGTCGCGCGATGGGCGACCTCTCGGGTGTGAACTACAAAGTCGAGAAGGTCAACGGCGTCTCGATGATCGAACTGGTCCGCGGCAACGCCGAAAAACCGGTGCGCTGAGATGTCCGAAAGCGAAACCCCCGACGCCGAGACTGAGGCCGAGGCTGAGGCCGACGTCGACGCCGAGGAATCCGAGGATTCGGGAATGGAGCACGAGGCCCTCCTCTTTGGTACCTGGGACGTCTCCGAGATCGAATACTCCGACCCCTCGACGGAGCGGTACATCACCGTGACCCCCGTTGCGCACACAATGGGTCGGCACGCCTCGAAGCAGTTCCAGAAATCCGAGATCAGCGTCGTCGAGCGACTGGTCAACCGCCTGATGCAGACCGAGGAAAACACCGGCCACAAGCAAAAGACCATGAAGATCGTGCGCGAGTCCTTCGAGTTGGTCCACGACCGGACCGACGAAAACCCCGTGCAGGTCCTCGTCGAAGCGGTCGAAAACGCCGCGCCCCGCGAGGAGACCGTCCGCCTGAAGTACGGCGGGATCTCGGTGCCGCAGGCGGTCGACGTCGCCCCGCAGCGCCGTGTCGACCAGGCACTGAAGTTCATCGCCGACGGCACCCAGGGCGGGTCGTACAAGACGCCCAAAAGCGCCGCCGAGGCGCTGACTGACGTGCTCGTCGGCGCCGCCGACTACGACGTCCAGTCGTACGCGATCGGACAGAAGGTCGAATCCGAGCGCGTCGCCGAGGCCGCGCGGTAAGGGATTCGGACCTTCGGTTCTGCGGTTTCTTCTGTTCGCTTTCAGTCCGCAGCCACGGTGTTGCCGGAGTCGACGACGTACGCACGGGTCGCGTCCACCAGCGTCTTCCGGTAGTCGCTCGCGGACGGATCCGCCCCCAACGACCGGAACCGGCGTTTGAACGCGTCGAGGTCGATTCCGGGGGCGTCGTCGGCGGCGGCGTGGGCCAGGTCGTAGAGCCGGTGGCCCTCGCCGACGACGTCGTGGCGCTCGACGAGCCCCAACGCGAACGCCGCGTTGACCGCGGTGATCTCGGGGTCCGACCCCGCTGTGACCCGGCGGGAGTCGGGCCACGGTGTGGGCGGCGACCGGGTCGAGACCGCCCGGGCGAGTTCGGATTCGAGAAACGACACGAGCTTCGCCGGCGGCGTCACCGAGAGTGTGATGTCGTCGGCGTAGATATCCTTCATGTGGTTTGCGATCTGGTAACAGTGGGCGATCTTTCGTCGCTCGACCGATTCGCCGGACAGCGCCAAGAACAGCGCCTCCTCCGTCCGGAAGTGGTGTGAGGTGTGGCCCTCCTCGTTGCGGGCCATGTGTGCAAGTTCGTGGACGGTCAACTCCCGCGCCATCGCGCTTGTCGCGGCCTGCTGTGAGATGTTCAGGACGTGGCGGTCGTCGTAGTGGGCCGCCCAGGTCCGCTCGTCGGGGTCGTCGCGGACGTTGACGTGGACCGGACGCTCGAGGTCGTATTCGGTCTCGAAGAGGTCCGCCGCGCCGAGAAACGGGTCGGCCGGGACGGCTCCGCGCACTCGAATATCCATGGGTATATCTCACATAGTACGCGTCGATGAAGACTCTTGCCCCGGGATCTGTGCCCGAGGCGACAGTCCGAACCCGGCCGTGTCAGCCGACTCACGCGATTCCCAGCCCGCCGGCGACGAGACGGACGCCGACAAGCGTGAGGAGGCTCAGCACCACCAGACGCCGGGGGCGCTCGCCGACGACCGCCCGGAGGCGCTTACCGACCGCGACGCCAACGGCCGCCGGGACAACCGCCGCAAGCGACGCCGCCGCGACCGCCGTGCTCGGGTAGAGCCCGAACGCACCCGCGATTGCGACCCGGATGCCGTTGAGTCCGAGAAACACCAACGCGACCACCCCGACGAACAGCCCGTGTGAGAGGTCGAAGCTCCGGAGGTACGCGATCAGTTGGACGCCGACGTTGGTGCCGCCGAACAGGAGTCCGGAGATCCCGCCGACGCCGACCATCCCCGCCCGTGACGTGCCGATTCCGCTCCCGTCGAACGGGATCCCGGGAACGGGGACGGCCCGCTGTGCGGTCGCGACGAACCCGAGCGTCAGAACGCCGAGGCCGATCCGAAGCGGTGCCGCCGGCAGCCGTCGAAGCACCGCCATCCCGACCACGGTCCCGACGAGGGCGGCGGCGATCAGCGGCCAGAACCGCGCGCTGCACGTCCGCAGTTCCGTGCGGGAGAGGTCGCTCACGAGCGAGACGTTCACCGAGAGAATGGGGACAATCATGAACACCACCGCAGTCGTGGGGTCGACGAGCGTTGCCAGCGCCATCGTCCCGACAACGGCGAACCCGAAGCCGGCGACACCGTTGATCGTGCCGGCCACGAGCACCACGAGCGCGATCGCTGCGGCCGTCGTCGGAGCGAGCGTGGCGATCATTATCGGGCGGGCGGCCGCGGTTGTGGTGTGTCCATTGTATGGCTTGGGTCGGATCCGGGAACGCCCGGAGTCGACATAAAGCGCGGGTTTCCCGAAGTCAGATTGGGGCGTGTGCTGTCGGCTATTTCTACGTGAAGGTTGTCGACACCCCGGGGTGTCGGGGTACGTTATGCGACTGTAGTCAACGGTGTCAGAACGTGATGATCTCGTAGTCGTCGTCGACCAGCGAGCGGACGCTGGGGTGGCCGTCGTGGTCGTCGAGGGTCACGAGTCCGGAGTCGGCGACCGCGTCTTCGACGCCGAAGGCGCCGGAACAGTAGTCACAGACCGAGGTGTCCTCTCGGACCGTCTGATACAGTTCGTGGTGATCGCTGTCCGCGTCTTCGAGTTCGGGGATCCACTGTGTGCCGGCGCCGTCGAAGATGAGTTCGAGATTGTCGCCGTCGTTCTGTGCGAACTCTTTCGCCGTCTCGAGGCCGTTGACGAGCCGGCCGAGGTTTTCGTGTCCCTCCGTGCCTGCGAGGATGATGACTGCTGCGTTTGCCATTGCACTTGTCTGTAGCGGCGGTCGGGCTTATGTGATGTGGAGGCGTGCGTCCACGACACGGACGCGACGAAGGCTTATTCGTCTCCGGACGTCAACGCGACCTACATCACAGGTCGTAGGCCTCCCCGTCGACCGCCAGCGGCTCCTCGAACGCCTCGGCGACAGGGTAAAAGTGCGCGGAGTGGACCAGCCGGGTTTCGGTCGCCGAGAGGTCCGCGGCCAGATCGAGCGCCCCTTCCCGGGTCATGTGTTTCGCGCCGAACGTCCGCGGCACGCCGTCGGGGCCGTGGTGGGCGCCGCCGTGCGGGTGGTGGTCACACAGCGACGCCGGCACGATCGCGTCCGCGAGAAACAGGTCGGGGTCGGCGAGTACTGCCCGGGAGCGCTCCGGAATGTCGTAGGCGGTGTCGCCCGACAGCGACAGTTTCGCGCCGGTCTCGGGGTCCTCGACCGCGAGCCCGTAGCAGAGAAGCGGCGGGTGGTCGACCGGCACCAGCGTCGCCTTCAGCCCGCAGATCTCGAAGGGCTCGAACGGCGTCTGCGGCCGGGCCTCGACCTGGTCGAGGTAGTCGTACTTCCGCGCGACGGTGTCGGCGACGCTTTCGCCGGTCTCGGGGTCGGTCTCGTCGGCCGCGTAGACGGGGAGGTCGTCGAACAGTCGGTAGGCGTTGCCGAGGCCGTCGAGGTGATCGAAGTGAATGTGGGTGACGATCCCGGCGTCGGGGAGGTCGACGTCCTGCGTCAGAAACTGGTGTCTGAAGTCGGGGCTGAAGTCGATCAGGACCGACTCGCCGGTGCGGTCGTTCCGGACGTGGACGGAAAATCGTGTGCGCTCGACGCCGCGGCGGCGCGCCTCGACACACGTGTCGCAGTCGCAGCCGACGGTCGGCGTGCCGGTCGTATCGCCGGTGCCCAACAGGGTGACCCGCATCGTCAGGGTGTGGACACCGACGAGGCATAAAGCGTCCGAGCGAAGCCGACGTTAGTGGTCGTGGGAGTGGCCGTCACCGCCGTCGCCCGCCACGAGCTGCTCGCCGTCGGACATCATATCCATATTTTTGAGGTTGTCCCGCTCCTCGAAGTCCTCGACCGCTTCGACGATGTCCTGTTGGGTGAGCGTGGTTCGTTCCTCGGTCAGCGCCTCCAACACCGCCTCCCGGAACACCATTCGGAGGTCGGAGCCGGTGAGGCCCCCGGTCAGCTCCGCGATTGCGTCGGGATCGAAGTCGTCGATCTCCATCCGGCGGGTGATGATCCGGAGGATGTCCGCACGCATCCCCCGGTCGGGCTTGGGGAAGTTCACGATCTCGTCGAACCGGCGCCACGCCGCCGAATCCAGCTGATCGGGGTGGTTGGTAGCGCCGATGAGGATCACCTCATCGCGGATCAGGGAGATGTCGTCAATGCTCTTGAGCAGGGTATTGACCGCGCGCTTCAGCGCGGCGTGCTCGTCCGACTGGCGGGTCTTCGCCACCGAATCGAACTCGTCGATAAAGAGGATACACGGCGAGAGCCGCTTTGCGACCTCGAAGGTCTTCTCGACGTTTTTCGCGGTTTCCCCGAGGTACTGGCTGGTGATCATCGACATCTTCACCTCGACGAACGGAAGGCCGAGTTCGTGTGCCAGCGCCCGCGAGACGGTCGTTTTTCCGGTCCCCGGCGGGCCCACGAACAGGATCTTCCCGATCTCCCGCAGCCCGATCTCGGCGAGGTACTGCCGGTGTTCGATCGCCTGCATCAGCTTCTGGATCTCGCCCTCCTGATCGCCGGTCAACACGAGATCCTGGAGGGTGGTCTCGATCTCCTCGGGGGCACGAACCTGGACGAGATCGAGCATCTCCGCGTCGTCGTCGGCGTCGAAGTACTCCTCGAGCAGGCTGTCGATCCAGACCCGGTCGGCCTGGATCGGCCGTGTGTGGTCTCTAGCCTCCTCGTGTGTCACGTCGATGTCGTCGCGGCCTTCGGCGGCGGCGGCGAGCGTGGGGTTTGTCGACAGCCGGTCGCGGTCCGCGCGGTCGAGGTACCACTCCAGCGCCATGTCCGGTTGGGTAACGGACAGCCGGCCGGAGAACTCCTCGCGCTGGGTGAAAAGCAGGTCCGACACCGTCTCCCAGGGGTTCTCGACGCCGGTCGCCTTCCGCGCGACGGTGTTGGTGACGACGAGCGGGCGTTCGATGTCGACGACCTCGGGGTCGTCGTCGCCCGACTCCGCTTCGTCTGACGGCTCCGTCCAGAACACCCGCCGGTATCGCGGCGGGAGATCGTTCGCGTCGAGATCACGATCCTCGGTGTAGAGGTGTGTCGTGAGGAGAAACTCGACTACTTCAAGGGCCCGGTCACTCATCCCAAAGAGATTGCCGTCCGATCCGCATAAGCGCGTCGAAACCCGTCGGAGGGACGTGTCGACGGCGACGTACGGCACACACGTGCCGCGCCGCATCGGTCGGCTCGGCCTACCTGTCGGGGTGGACAAAGCGCAGCGCCTCGTGGACCTCCTCGCGGCCGCCGATGATGGTCAGGCGATCACCCTGCTGGAGGGTCAGTTCCGCCTGTGGCACCGTCGTCTCGCCGTCGCGCTGGACCAAGGCGATGAGACAATCCTCGGGGAGCTGTGGCCCGACATCCTCGACAGTCCGCCCGATCAGGTCCTCGGACGTGATGTCGATCTCTTGGATCTCCCCGGTGTGGCCGATCTCGGCCATCCAGTCCATCATCGAGGGGCGCTCGATGTAGTTGTCCATTGCCTGTGCGACCGCGAGAGTCGAGGAGATCGCCCGGACCCCGAGTTCCTCGAACGCCTCGGCGTTGTCGGGGTTGTTCACCCGCGCGAGGATGGTTTCGGGGTCGAACTTCGAGCGGGCGAGCTGGGAGACAAGCAGGTTCACGTCGTCGTCGCCGGTCGCACCGACGACGATCCGGGCGTTTTCCACCCCGGCAGACCTGAGCACGTCGGTGTCGGTGCCGTCGCCGTGGTGGGCGGTGAAGCCCGCGTTCCGCGCGGTCTCGACTGTTCGTTGCTCCTGTTCGACGATCACGACGTTCTCGCCGCGGTCTTCGAGGCGTTCGGCGAGCGACCGGCCCACCTTGCCGCCTCCGATGATGAGTACACGCATTGGGATGATGTCGAGGTATTCCGCGATCCGCCTGGCGAAGCCGCCCTCGAAGACGACAGTCACGAGGATAACCAAGAAGACGGTCCCCACGATGAGGTCGGCGGCGGCGGCCTGGCCCGAACTCCGGAGTTGGATCGCAAACAGCGTCGCCACCGACGCGGGGATGATCCCGCGGGGGCCAACCAGGCTCATGAACCACTTCTCGCCGGCGGTAAAGCGGTCACCCCTTGTGGAAACGAACATCAAGATCGGCCGGAGTACCAGGGCGACGATCGCAGCGACCGCGAGCCCGCGGAGCCCGATCTCGGCGAGGACGTCGAACTGCAGCAGCGCCGCCAAGGCGATGAAGACGAACGACAGCACGATGAGGGTCACGTCGCCTTTGAACGCGGAGATCTCGTCCTCGTACGGGACCTCGAGGTTGCCGAGCAGGACGCCCGCGGTGGCGACGGCGGCGACGCCGGCCTCCGTCGCGATGGTGTCGGCGAGGCCGTACGCGACCAGCGCACCCGCGAGCACGAGCAGCCGGGCGTTTCGGGGGGCGCTCCCCGGCGAGAGGTCGATGTACTGGAGCCCGTAGTACAGCGCCGCTGCGACCAGCCCGCCGACGAGGACGCCGATCCCGAGCCGCTCGGCGAACAGGGTCAGAAGCGCCAGCGGGTCGCTTGTGCCGAGGTTGACCGCCTGGAAGATCACTACCGCAAGGATCGCCGCCGTGACGTCGTTGACGATCCCCTCGGTTTCTAAAGCGGTTTCGACGCGGTCGCGGGCGGGCACCACTTCGAGAATGGGAGTGACGACGGTTGGACCGGTTGCGACTAAGAGCGCGCCGATCAGGAACGCGACATCCCACGACGCACCGAGCAGGAACCTGACCGCGATACCAGTTCCCACCAAGGCGATCGCAGCGCCAACCGTGATCAACTTCAGAGTCGGCCCCGGCGCCTCCCGGAGGTCGGTGATCCGGAGGTGAAAGGCGCCCTCGAAGACGATAATCGCGACCGAAAGCCCCACGATCGCGCCGAGGGCGTTCCCGAAGGAGTCGGGCCCGACGACGCCGAGCACCTCCGGGCCGAGGAGAACACCGGCCGCGATCAGGAACACGACGCTGGGGATCCGGAACCGATCCGAAAGGATCTGCGCGATCACACCGATGCCGATGATCGCGGCCACGATCGCGATCAGGTTCGGCCCGCCGGTGGTGGCCATTATGTCTCCTCCACGTGAGTGGTAGATCCGCGGAGCGGTATAAATCCACAGATCGCAGCGTGGGTCCGCACGGGGACTACTCGGCTGCCGGGGGCGAGTTGCCGCGGCCGACTCGAATTTGCGATCCTGGTCTGTGCGACTCATACTGTCGGCTATCGTCACGTGACGGATTTCGATACCCCGGGGTGTCGAAACTCTTCACGTCGGTATAGCCAACAGTATCAGAACCCGAACCGCAACAGCCAGAACACGGCCATTCCGGCGACGATCGTGGCGAGGATGTCGTTGACGTACCACGCGACCGCGCTCGCGACAACGCCGGCCATCACCCGTTCGTTGCCGACGATCGCGACCGCGCCCTCCGGGGCGACGATCGCGGGGAGGGTGAGCGCCGCGAACACCGCCGGCGGGACGAACCGAAGCGCGTTTGTCACCCGGTTCGGAACGTCGTCGATCCGTCCGAACAGGTAGACGAACGACCCCCGGATGCCGAACGTGGCGACGCCGAGCGCGACCACAACGCCCCACACCGCTACCGGGCCGTAGTCGGTGGGCATCAGTGACTTCCCCCCGGGCCGGTGTCGTCGGCGTGATCGGCAGTATCGTCGGTCGTGTCGACCACATCATCGTCGGTGTCGGTGCCGTCAGTGTCTGCGCTGCCGTTCCCCGAAAGCCGCTCGTCGGCGAGGACGCCGGCGACGACACCCGCAGCCCCGCCCGCGATCAGCCCGAGGTTGAGCGGGACCGCAAACACCGCGCCCGCGACGGCGACGCCGCCGCCGACCGCCGCCGCGACGAGTTTCGGCCACGACGTCGTCGCCGGAACCAGGAGGCTGAGAAAGACCAGCGGCACCGCAAACTCCAGTCCCCACGCGGGCGGGACCCGCGCACCGACGACGATTCCCACGAGCGTGCAGACCTGCCAGACCACCCACAGCGATCCTCCGGCGGCGAGGTAGTACTGCCGCCGGGCCGCCGAGTCGAGGTCGACGTCGGTGCCTGTGTACCGCGCCACCGACAGCGCGTACGCCTGATCGGTGAGGATGTACGCACACGCGGCCTTCCACCGGGCCCGGAACGATCGGAAGTGTGGCGCGATCGACGCGGAGTACATCAGCATCCGGAGGTTGATCACCACCCCCGTAGCGAGCACCACCAGGAGTTCGGCGTTGTCGCCGAGGAGTTCGATCGCCGCCAACTGTGACGCGCCGGCGAAGACGACCACCGAGAGCCCGGCGGCCTGTAGCGGCGACAGTCCGGCATCGACCGCGGTCGCGCCCGCGACGAGGCCGAACGGGGCCAAGCCGAGCAGGATTGGGGCGGCGTCGCGAACGCCGCGACGGGCCTCCGCGGGGAGGAACGAACGGGACACACTGGGGATCCGGACGGGGTGAGTAAACCGCTATTGCTTCGTCGGCGGGATCAAGATGGTTACACTGTCGGGCGGTCTTGCGTATGAGGTGGTGGCTGGCCGGAGATCTGCCATCGGGCGGGAGTAGAAGGGGGTTTCCGAGGTCGTCACGGTACCGTTTGCAACTAATCCGGTTACGTCGGAAGCGTGCGACACCACTAACTACCTCTCCGGAGAACCACACGGTATGTCGAACGACGCACAATCGCAGGCCGGGACGCCCGAAGGACAGGGGCCCGTCGAGATCTCGATCGATCTCGCCCGGCAGCTCCAGGAGAAACGCGAGGAACTCTTCGAGGAGTTCGAGATCCGCGACACCTTCCCGCCGGAAGTGCGGTCGGAGGCCGAAGAACGCACTGAGGACGTCCAAGCGGAGATCGAGGCGGAACTCGACAATCGAAACGACCTCAGAGACCTGACCACCTGGACCACCGACCCGGTCGACGCCCAGGACTTCGACGACGCCCTGAGCATCCGCGAGGACGACGAAACCTACACCCTGTGGGTCCACATCGCCGACGTGAGCCACTACGTCCACCCCGACTCCGAGATGTGGGCGGAGGCGACCGAACGCGGGAATACGGTGTATCTTCCGGGCTACACGGTGCATATGCTCCCGCCGATCCTCGCGGAGACGGTCTGTTCACTCGTCCCCGAGGAGGATCGGCTGGCCCACACCGTGGAAATGGAGATCTCGAAGGAGACCCTCTCTTTCGAGTCCGTCGACATCTACAAATCCGTCATCCACTCCGACGAGCGGCTGACGTACACCCAGTGTGAGAACCGTCTCGAAGACCCCGACGCGCCGCTGCACGCGGAGAACAGCCTGGTCTACGAGCTTGCCGAGCAACTCCACGAACAGCGGAAGGAAGACGGGTCGCTCGTTTTGAACCCCAGTCGGGACCGCGCCCACACCATCATCGAGGAGTGTATGTTGAAGGCCAACAAGGCCGTTACCCACGAGCTGATGTGGAACCGCGGTGTCGAGGCGATGTACCGCGTCCACCCGCAGCCGACCCCCGACCAGTGGGACGACGCCCTCCGGGAGATCAACGATCTCAACGGGGTGAACCTCTCCGGCGCGTCGTGGGACGACCCCCGGAAGGCGGTCAACGACGCCCTGGAGAACTCCGAAAAGCGGGCCTTGAACAAGATCCAGCGGGCGGTGCTGAAGGTGATGCCGCGCGCGAAGTACATGAACGACCCCTTCGGCGGGCACTACGCGCTCAACTTCGACATCTACGGCCACTTCACGTCGCCGATCCGGCGGCTATCGGATCTCCTCAACCACTGGATCGTCCACGAAAACGACGTGCCGGAGGAGTTAGTCGAGCTCTGCGACCGCGCCTCCGACCGCCAGAAGGACGGCGAAACAGCCGAACGCCTGTACAAACAGTTCCTCGAGGAGGTCGGACTCGACCCCCACGCGGTCAACAACCGCGGCGTCGTCACCCTCGACGACGACGACACCGTCGTCAACGAGAAGGGGCTGCCACCCGAGCGGATCGATCAGCGGGAGTAGTTCCCGCCGCGACACCCCGTTACTGTTTGTGCGTAAAGAGCAGGACCTCCTCTTCGTGCGTGGTTACGCAGAGATCCAACAGCATACTGAGCTCTAAGCTGTTGTAGTCGTCCTCGCAGATGACCAGGTCGTCGAAGGGATCATCACACGCTGGACACGCGATGCTCACGGTGTTCCGGTAGGTCGTCACCCCGCCCGCGGACTCGTGGGGCGTCAGCGACGAGGTGAGTTTCTCGTACTCGCTGTCCTCCATCATTTCAACGATTGCGTGGACCCGTCATAATTCTACTCCCCGGACCGCCCGATTCGACGGCGCCGCTCACGCGTTGTCGCCGCCGGATGGCCGGCCGTCGGGGTCGCCTTCCGGACGGGATCCGTCGGCGTCGACTTCCGGACGGGATCCGTCGGGGCCTGTCGAGGGAGATCCACCCGCGCCTATCGACTCCGGCCGCGACCCCGGTTCCGAACCGCTCCCGGCAGTGATCTCTACCACCGGGACGTCGGCACAGTCGCGGGCGAGGGCTGCGGTCCCGAGGCCGATGGCGAGCCCCGTCGCGTGGCCGACGTTGACGCTGGCCGGCGAGAGCGACGCGGCAGCCCCGATCGATTCGACGGCCACCAAAGCGACCGCACACACCCCGAAGAGGACCGCGAGGAGCTCCAGGTCCGTGGCCTGGTCGTGGGCCGGAAAGTGGACGACTGCGAACCCGCCGGCCGCGAACACGACGCCGCTGATGCCGTACGCCGCGACATACGGGCGGGAGCCGAACACCAGCCCCCATCCCGCAAGCGCAGCGATCGAGGCGACGGCGGCGACCGCGGCCATCGCCGCGAACCGGCGGGTGGTGAGGTGCGCCTCGACGATCCGCCCGAACGCAAACAGGGTGAGGAGGTTGGGGACGACGTGGACCAGTCCACCGTGGAGGAGCGGGGAGAGCGGCCACGCCAGCCACGGTACCGAAAGGTACGCGTAGTTCGTCGCGACGAACACCGACGGCGCCCCCCACCGGACGGCCTGGAACGCCTGGGCGGCGTACACCGCACACACGGCCACCGCCAGCAGGTCCGTGATCGGCGCCGACAGCGACCGGTGGTGTGCAATGACTGTCCGGACGCCACTCTCGAGCGGCGTAGCCAGACTTGACGGCGAGACCGGTCGCATCGATGGATCGTGGGATGTGAACGGCTATGAGCGTTTGGGGCGTTGCGTACGTTTATATCCGAAGCCGGGACCACAGCCCCCGTGACGTGAGCATCGCCCCGCGTCGGGCAGCGGGTGTCCGGCACACCGACGCGGGAAGCGGCGTGCCGGCTGTTCGCTTTCGCAGTCCACCGGATCCCCACCGGATTCTTATTCAACCGGCGTGATCGACGGACGTGCGACTCGTTCAGGTGATGGTGCCGGCCGGAAAACGGGAAGCCGTGCTGGGAGTTCTCGACGAGGAGGACGTCGATTACGCCCTCTCCGACGAGACCAGCGGCCGGGACTATACCGCAGTCGTCACCTTCCCGCTCCCGACGTCGGCGGTGGAGCCGATCCTCGACCGGCTCCGGGAGGTCGGCATCGAGCGGAACGCCTACACCGTCGTGATCCAGGCCGAGACGGTCGTCTCAAAGCGGTTCGAGGCGCTCGAAGAGAGATACGAGTCCGGCGACGACGAGGAATCCGGGAACGGCAACCGGATCGCCCGCGAGGAGCTTGTGGCCCGGGCGGGGGAGATGGCGCCGACGGTCCGCCCCTACGTGCTCATGACGGCAGTGAGTGCGATCGTCGCCACCGCGGGGCTCCTCCTGGATTCGCCCGCCGTGGTGGTCGGGTCGATGGTGATCGCGCCGCTCATCGGGCCCGCGATGGCCGCAAGCGTCGGAACCGTGGTCGACGACCCCGAGCTCGCGCTTCGGGGGGTCAAGCTCCAAGCACTCGGCGGCGTCGTCGCTGTCGGCGCCGCGGCGGCGTTCGCGCTCTTGATCCGGACGACGAACGTCGTGCCGCTGTCCGCCGAGGAGGTGTTCGCGATCGGCGAGGTTCGGGAGCGGCTCGCACCCGGCGTCCTCTCGCTCGTGATTGCGCTGGGGGCGGGCGCCGCCGGGGCTGTGTCGTTAGCCTCGGGCGTGTCCTCCGCCCTGGTCGGCGTGATGATCGCTGCTGCGTTGGTCCCACCGACCGCGGTCGTCGGGATCGGCATCGCGTGGGGTGAACCGGCGACGGTCCTCGGGTCAGGGGTGCTAGTACTCGTGAACATTCTCGCGATCAACCTCGTCGCGCTGGTGGTGCTGTGGCGGTACGGATACCGCCCGCGCCTGTGGTTCCGTGAGGACGAAGCCCGCGCGACGACGCTCAAGCGGATCTCGGTGCTCGCGGTCGTGCTCTTGCTTCTCACTGGGTTGCTCGGGGCGTTCACGTATAGCTCCTACCGGACTGCCGGCTTCGAGGAGGACGCCACCGCCGCGATCGAGGCCGAACTCCCGCCGGAGGCGACCGTACTCGACTTGAGGGTGACGTACGAGGGATTCCCGTTACAGACGCCTCGATCGGTGGTAGTCACGGTAGGATATCCACCGTCGTCGTCGCCACCCGCGGTCGGGGACGACATACGTGAGCGTGTGAAAGCAGTCGCGCCCGACCCGCTCGGTCCCGTCAGCCACAGCGATATCCGCGTCGAGATCCGGTACGTCGGGGTCGACCGTGAGCCGACGTAGCCGTCTCCCCCTCACTCCTGCCGCGACGGCGGGATATCGGGGTGCCACGCAACGGCGTCGACCGCAGCGTCGAGCACCGCATCGACACCATCGTCAGTCTCGACGCTCATCTGGTGGTCGGCGTCGACGTCCCGCGACCGGTCGCTTTTGTTGTTCACCGTGAGCACCGGGACGTCCCGCTCCCGGAACCGCCGGGCGACGGCGTCCCGGAGCGCCAGCTGCGCCGAGAGCGGGTAGCCGCACGCCTCGCTGGCGTCGACGATGAAGACCACCGCGTCCCCGAGGTGTTCGAGCGCGCTAGCGGCCTGCCGCTCGATATCGTTCCGGTCCGCCTCGGGCCGGTCGAGCAGCCCCGGAGTGTCGATGATCTGGTATCGGATCCGGTCGCGGTCGAAGTGCCCCACATGGACGCCACGCGTCGTGAACGGGTAGTGGGCGATTTCGTTGTCGGCGCGGGTGACGCGGTTGACGAACGACGACTTCCCGACGTTGGGGTAACCCGCAACGACGATCGCGGGTTCGTCGGGCCGGATGTCGGGGAGGGTCTTCAGCGCGTCCCGAGCCTCGCCGATCCGTTCGAGGTCGTCGGCTACTTCCTCGACCACGTCGGCCATCCGCGCGAACGCCTGTTTCCGGTGTTTCCGCGCCGTGTCGGCGTCAGTTTTCCGAAGCTTGGGTTGGTACTCCTCACGGAGACTCCAGACCTGCCGGCTGGCCCACGTCACTTCGGAGAGACTCTGTCTGAGCTCGTCAACGTCGACGATTGCATCCGCAAGTTCGTAGTAGAAGGGGTCGACGGTCCCGAAATCGGGCCACTGCGTGACTACGTTTTCCAGGTTGTCGGCGAGGATCGACGACGCAGTCTGGAGCATCGACTGCTGAGCGTCGAGCCCGGACTTCGAGCGTCCGCTGCGGGCCGCCCGGGAGAACGCCTTGTCGAGAAGCTCCTCGGAGCGGGGCGTCGTCGGGAGGGACTCGAAGATCATATTGCGCCATCTACTCGGCCGAGTGATAAAAACGCGTCCGTTCGGCGGCCACGGTGTCAGTAATTATATGTCGGAGAACATCAAAATGGCGTACTCACGAGAGGGCCTATATGACTGATACCGTAGATCCCACAGTCGCAGATGAGTTGACGAGCGCGAGCCGGACGGTGATCGGCGACGAACTACGGAGTGTCACGTACTTTACCCAGGAGGCGGTCGAACAGGTCTATCTGCGATCCGATTTGGACCGCACCGCCGACCTGCTCGGGTTCGCGGAGATCGAACGCACCGGGTTCGAAACCGGCGAAAAGTACCGCGGGACCGAACTCGGCGAGTACCGGGCGACCGTCAGGATGTTCGAGCACGGCTACCTCGTTCGCGTCGTGGCCGGAGGCACCGGCGCGTGGGTGACCACTGACGGGATGTCGATGGAACGGTTCGAGGAGCTTGCAGCCGCGCTCAAGCCCGTCCTCAGGCGATCACAGTAGCGCCGCTGTCAACTCATACTGTCGGCTACAGTCACGTGAAGGATTTCGACACCCCGGGGTGTCGAGAATCTTCACGTAGTTATAGCCGACAGTATCAGCCACCGACTGGGCCGGCATCACGCGTCGCCCCGGTCGAGGTACTCCTGCTGGAGCTCGACCACCGCCGCGGAGTCGGCACACTCCGCGTACCGGCGGAGCGGCTCCTCGTTGAGTTCCAAGAAGGTGTGTCCCCACGTGAACTTCGAGAGGAGGTCGGCCGCGCGGTCACGGTGGCCGAAAATCGTGAGCGCGCCCGCCAGCGCCTCGACCGTGGTCAGCCGCATCGGGCGGCCGAAGTTGACCGGGTTCGCCGCCACGAGATACGGGAGCGCGCGGTGCTCACCGGGGAGCGAA
>UEZX01000006.1_pt1 | contig 18324 bp, 16 predicted proteins | sample 1903831 | NCBI WGS metagenome assembly UEZX01 (sample SAMEA4776353, study PRJEB27445) | saltern metagenome | biome: Hypersaline environment; feature: solar saltern; material: Pellet | place: Spain | collected 2012-08 | depth 0 m | reverse complement strand
GGCGCGCGGGAGCCGGACGCGGATGCGGCCCGGTTGCGCGCGGTCAGAGACGCCGCGGACGACGGCGTCGAACTCCGCGCCGACGCCAACGGCGCGTGGGACGGCCCGACGGCCGAACGGATGGTCGACCTCGCAGCCGAGTTGGAGTTCGCGTACGTCGAACAGCCGCGGCCGGCGTCAGATCTCGCGGGCAACGCCGCCGTGCGCGGCCGTGGGGTCGACATCGCCGTCGACGAGTCGGTCGCGGCTGTGGGCGTCGATGCGATCCTCGACGCCGAGGTCGCAGACGTCGTCATCTGTAAGCCGATGGCGCTCGGCGGGCCGGTCCGAACCCGTGAGCTCGCCCGCAGAGCGTCAGCCCAGGGTGTCGATACCGTCGTGACCACGACGATCGACGGCGTCGTCGCGCGGACCGGCGCGCTCCACGTCGCTGCGGCGCTCCCGGACGTCCCCGCCTGTGGATTGGCGACCGGGGGTCTGCTCGCGTCGGACCTCGCGCCCGACCCGGCGCCCGTCGATGCCGGCCGGATGGCGGTCCCTGCTGGCCCGGGACTCGCCGGGGCGTTCGATTCGCTCCGAGCGGGGGCCGGCGTGCCCGACGGGAACTGAGTCGGTTCGCCGCCGACCCGCCAGCGAATATATTACCACCGAGTTTCTACCTGGGGTATGCCCGGATCGTCCCCGAAACAGCGCCGACTCCTCACGGGGCTCTTCGTCTTCGCCGCAGCCGTGTTCGTCGGCGGGATCGTGGTTGTCGCGTTCCTCGCAGGTGTGCTCTGATGTCCACCGCTCGCCCGGCGGTCTCACCGTGACCCGCCGTCGTCGGGGCGGTGCGTGACGCCACCTCTCGCGTCGGCGCCCTTCCGCCGGATCGCCGCGGCGGCGTTCGACGCGTCGTACCCGAAGTAGACGTTCTCGGCGTAGGTTTCGGCCACTTCCGTCGCGTGGACCAGGTCGTCTAAGTCGACGTCGACGGCGTAGAGTTCGATCGAAAACGGCGTGCCAGTCGAAGAAAGCAGGCTCTCGAACCCCTTCGCGATGGTCTCCACCCAGTAGGTTGTCGCGTAGTGGATGTCGTACAGCGGGACCACGAACTCGTCGACGTGCTCGGCCAGCGCCGTCACGTCGATCCCGGACCGTCGGTAGAGATGCTCGGGGTACGGATCGGGGTACAGGGTGAGGTACGTCTTCCCCGGAACCTGCGCCACAGCGTCGGCGACGAAGTCAGTGACCTCCGCCGCCCGCCACGCGAACCGGTCGTCGTGGTCGCTCTCCGCGAACAGACGGTCGCACCTGTCGCACCGGCAGTACTCCGCGCGCGGAAACCCGATGTCGTCGAGTCTCACATCCGGGTTCGCGGCCACACAGTCTTCGACGATCTCGAAGAGGCCCGCGCGGTACTCCTCGTGGGTCGGACAAATATACGACCAATCGAAGTACCGCTGCTCGCGGGTCGCGGGCGTCCCCTCGTCGTCGACCGGAACCAGCTCCGGGTCGGCGTCCGCGGCTGCGGTGTCGCCGAAACACGAGACCATGTTCGTCGCGTTCGGGAGAGGTTCGGCGGCCCGGCCGGTCACGTCTTTGACCTCGTAGAACCCGACCCCGAACTCCGACCACTCGACCTCCTCGGCGTTCCGGGTGACGACGCCGTACATACCCACGGTTCGCCGCGGATCCGTATCAGTCCGTCGGAGGGCCGTCCGAGCGGGTGGTGGGACTACGGTGACGGTGGCGTGTGGGCGACGCCGGCGCCAAACGAACGTTGTCGCGGACGTCTCTGTCGTGCGATACTCGGGTCGGCGGCCTGGCTCCGTTACTCGTTGGCGCCGTTACTCGTCGGCGCCCTTACTCGTCGTCGCCGTCGACGTCGACCTCGATGGGGTCCTCGTCGCCGGAGACGAGGAAGTAGATTACCGCGACGAGCGCCAGTGCCAGGATGAACTTCGCTTTACCGGACATACCTGACACTACTCGTTCTCGATACAAAACCGTTGCCCTCTGGGCTCCACGCGGGCGGACCCCGGTGCCGAACTACGTCACGGTGAGGTGGGCGGTGATCTCCGATTCCCTGATTATCTCGCCGCAGTAGTGACACCGGAGCCCCTCCTCGAGGACGGCAAAGCGTGTCCGGATGGGTTCGTCGCCGGTCGTGATGCAGTTGCGGTTCGGACACGAGAGCACGCCGTCGACCGACTCGGGCCGGTCGATCCGCTGTTTCTCGATCACGTCGTACTCCCGGATGATGTTGATCGTCGCGTCCGGAGATATCACCGCCAACACGTCGACTTCCGACTGGCTCAGTTCGCGGTCTTCGACCTTCACGATGTCCTTCGTCGCGAGCGTGTCGGAGGGGACGTTCATCCCGACCGACACGCTCTCGCCGCCCGATCCGTCGATTCCCAACAGGGCGAGCACGTTCAGCGCCTGGCCCGCGGCGAGGTGATCGATCACGGTCCCGTTCCGGATCTTCGAGACGCGGAGTTCCTGGTCCGCGTCGGTCATCGGTCGGCCTCCGTGTCGGTTTCCAGCATACTGTCCAGGAGTGCCATCCTGATCGGGACGCCGTTGTGCGCCTGCTCGAAGTAGTTCGCGGCGTCGGTGTCGTCGATCTCCGGGGCGATCTCGTCGACCCGCGGCAGCGGGTGGAGGACCGCCAGGGACTCTTTCGCGCGCTCGAGGTCCGCGGCGTCGATCCGGTACTCGCCGGCAACCTTTCGATACTCGTTCTCGTCGGGGAACCGCTCGCGCTGGATCCGGGTGACGTAGAGGACGTCCAACTCGGCCAACACCTCGTCGAGGTCGGTGTGTTCCCGGACCTGCGCACCGGACTCGTGGAGGTCGTACCGGACGCTCCGCGGGAGTTGGAGGCTCTCGGGACTGATGAAGTGTTGTCGCACGTCGAAGTTCGTCAGCGCCGCCGAGAGCGAGTGGACGGTCCGCCCGTACTTGAGGTCGCCCATAATTCCGACCGTGATGTCGTCCAGTCCGGCGTTCTCGCGGATCGTGTAGAGATCGAGCAGCGTCTGTGTCGGGTGTTGGCCCGCGCCGTCGCCGGCGTTCACCAAGGGCACGTCGACGAACTCCGCCGCCATCGTGGCCGCGCCCTCCGAGGGGTGGCGCAACACCAGGGCGTCGGCGTAGCCTTCGAGAACCCGCATCGTGTCGGCCAGGGTCTCGCCCTTCTTGACCGACGACGATTCGACGGCGCCCATGTCTATCGTCCGCCCGCCGAGGCGTTTCATCGCGGTATCGAAGCTCATTCGCGTGCGAGTGCTCGGCTCGAAGAAACAGAGCCCGAGGATCGACCCCGAGTGTCGACCGTGCCACGCCGCGGGATCCGCGTCGATCTCCGCCGCGCGGTCGAGCACCGCCTCGATGTCCGCCCGCGAGAGCTGCGTTGCGGAGATGAGGTGGTCCTGGCGCATCGTGTACCTTCGCGCGCGGGACGGACTTGAATGGCTCGGGTTACGCCGCGTCGCCCGCCGACGTCGACAGGGGATCCTGGGGTATCGGCCGGTAGCCACTGGGTGGACCCTGCCGGTACAGCCGGCCCGCGACACCGGAGTTGTGTCGTGACTGTGCCGTGCCCGACTGATCCACCGGGATCGGCCGCGGTGTCCTGCGTTGTCGCGCCCGCAATCTGAGCGGCGGCGCGATACACATCCCCACAGGGAAGCCTCAATACCCCGCAGCCGACATACACACGTATGAACGGCACGGTTCGATACATCCACTGCGCCCCCGAGCAGGGAGCAGAAGCCCTCACCGCGGTCGAGCGAGACTACAGTATCGACCTCGATCCCGGGATTCACCGTCGAAATATCACGACCGAGGCAGTTTCGCTCAACCACCTCGTCGACACGGAGTTCAGAATCGGCGAAGCGGTGTGTACGGGAACCGAACTCTGTGAGCCCTGTTCGTACCTCGAACGCCACCTCGAACCGAACGGTGTCCGCGACGCGCTGGTTCACCGGGGTGGGTTGCGCTGTCGGATCCTCGGTGGAGGGCGCATCCGCGTCGGAGACGGGATCGAACCAGTCGAAGACGCGGCCGGAAGCAGTAAGCGATAATCCGCCGGAGTGCCTACAATCTCGTATGACAGACCGGTTGATCGGGACGCTCCAGGATCAAGCCACCCTCGAGGAACGCGTGGCGTCGGGCGAGGTGCCGGACTGGGTCGCTGCCCACTGGGAGACCTTCCGTAACGGGCTCCTCGGGGAGCGAAACGACACCCCGTTTCCCTGCTTTTTCGGGGCCGAATCGGTTGCGAACGGCGACCCGCTGTACACCGCTGTGCCGTCGACCACCGACAAGGACGCGCTGTTGGACCTGGGTCGGACGCTGCTCACCTACCTCGACGTGTATCAGGATCACAGCGAGCGTGCGTCACTGGTCGCGTTCTTCAAGCCGCCCGAGCGTGACCTGTCGGAAGCCGAGTATCACGACACGTTGTGGCATATCCTCCAGTTTCTGCACGTCCACGACCCTACCCCCTGGCCCGAGGACATCCCAACCGACCCTGACGACCCGTTCTGGGAGTTCGCGTTCGGCGGTGAACCGATGTTTCCGACGTGTCGGGCCCCGTTCTACGACACCCGGAGGAGCCGCTACTGCCCGGTCGGGCTCGAAATCACGTTCCAACCACGGGCGCTGTTCGAGAACCTGGGTGTGACCGCCGACACCGACGCGGGGCAACAGGCCAGGGATGTCATCCAAGGCCGCCTCGAGGAGTACGACGGCGTCTGCCCCCACGCCGATCTCGGTGATTGGGGTGTCGACGGGGACCGCGAGTGGACACAGTATCTGCTCTCCGGCGACGACACACAGGCCCCGGACGAGTGCCCGATCAACGTCACACGTCAACACCCGAAATCCGAACGTCTGGTTGCTGATCCCGACGCTCCAACACCGCCGATATAACCCATGTCGTCCGCCAGCCCGGTTCTCGTCCTGATCGACTTCCAGCAGGGGTTCGACCGGTCCCGGTGGGGGACTCGTAACAACCCCGACGCGGAGGCGAACGCCGCACAACTCCTCTCTGTCTGGCGGGAACGTGGTCTACCCGTCGTCCACGTTCGTCACGACTCGACGGAGCCGAACTCGCCGCTCAAGGACTCTACGCCGGGGTTCCGGTACAAACCGACACTCCAGCCCGAGTCGGGCGAACACGAGGTGGTGAAGCGAGTCAACGGGGCGTTCGTCGGGACCGAACTAGACAGATGGCTTCGTGAACGTGGGCACGACACACTCGTCGTATGCGGGTTGACCACGGACCACTGTGTTTCGACAACCGCCAGAATGGCCGAGAACCGCGGATTCGAGGTTTACGTCGTGGAAGACGCGACTGCCACCTTCGACCGCACCCTGGGCGACGAACAGTTCGATGCGTCTACGGTCCACCGCACCGCGCTCGCGCACCTCGACGGCGAGTTCGCAACTATCGTCCCGGCAGACGAGGTGGACGATGTACTGTCGTCGACCCACGGCTGAAGCCGTGGGCGAGCTCCTCGAATCTGTGTGGCGGCCGCGACACGGGCGCACCGAGCGACGACTGCGAATACGGGGCCCGGTGTCGGCCACCGGTGACGATTCACCGGGTTTTGGTATCTGCGCCTCGTACCACTGCTAGCCTAACACGCCCGCCTACGGCCACGTCCCGCTGTCGGTGTAGGCGTCGACGACCCGCGCTATCGCCACCACGTACGCCGCGATCCGGAGGGTGGGAAGGTCCCGTGATTCGTAGGCGGAGACGAGGTCGTCGAAGGCGTCGGTGACGACCCGTTCCAGTTCGTCGTTGACGCGCTCTTCGGACCACGAGAACCGCTGCCGGTTCTGGACCCACTCGAAGTACGAGACGGTGACGCCGCCGGCGTTCGCCAGGATGTCGGGCACGATCAGGACGTCCCGGTCGCCGAGGATGTCGTCGGCGTCGGGCGTGATCGGGCCGTTCGCAGCTTCGACGACGACGTCGGCCGCCACGTCACCCGCGATCTCGGCGTCGACGGCGTTCTCCAGCGCCGCCGGGACGAGGAGGTCGACGTCGAGTGTCAGCAGTTCCTCGTTCGTGAGGCTCTCCGACGCCCCGAACCCGCTCACCGATCCGGTCTCGGTCTTGAACCGCTTGACTGCGGCTGTATCGAGCCCTTCGGGGTCGTAGACCGCACCCGAGGAGTCGGAGACGGCGACGACTGTCGCACCCTGGTCTTCGAGCAGTCCGGCCGCGACCGACCCCGCGTTGCCGTACCCCTGGACCGCCACCGTCGCCCCCGCCAGGTCGCGTCCCAGGTAGTCGAACGCCTCCCGGGCGGCGAGCATCGTGGAACGGCCCGTGGCCTTGACCCGCCCCTGGCTGCCGCCGGCGGAGACGGCCTTGCCCGTGATGACACCCGGTGCCACCGTGTTTTCGAGGGTCTCGTAGGTGTCTTTGAACCAGTTCATCTCCCGCTGGCCGGTGTTGACGTCGGGTGCGGGGATGTCACGGTCCGGGCCGACGAACGGGCGGAGCTCCGTCGCGAACGACCGAGTGAGACGTTCGGCCTCGGCTGCCGAGAGTTTGCGGGGGTCGACGACGATGCCACCTTTCCCGCCGCCGTACGGAATGTCGACGACCGCGCACTTGTACGTCATCCACCCCGACAGCGCCTTCACCTCGTCCCGGGAGACGCTCGGGTGATACCTGATTCCTCCCTTGTACGGGCCGCGGTCGCCGTTGAACTGCGACCGGAACGCGGTGAACCGGCGGAGCGATCCGTCGTCCATCTCGACAGTGAGGTTCGACTCCACCACCCGTTCGGGGTGCTTCAACCGTTCGATCACGCCGTCGCCGACGTCGAGGTACGCCGCGGCGTCGTCGATCTGCTCCTGCAGGCTCTCGAACGGGTTGACCTCTGGCATATATCCGTGTCTTTCAGTGATACGCGTTATAAGGCTGATGGCGAACGGTCGCGCTGTCACAGGGGCCGAGACGGTCGAACGCATCCGGGCTGGCGCTCGTTGTCCGTTTCGGCTCGACTGAGTTACAACAATCATAGTATATAGTAAAATTTATACTTCTGGCCGGTCGTCATCGAAAGACGGCCCACCAGTGAGTACAGCAGCCCGAGCGACAGGCCACGGACAGTGCCCGTCGGAATCACGTTCTATCCGGCGGCTCCCCGGAACTGCGTCGAAATACCGGGCCGAAGGCGTGGTCTCACCCGCCGGCGGCGTCCCGCGGCTGCAGCCGGCTTGCCATCGCTGCGAGCCCCGACTCCAACGTCCCGTACGAAGTTTTTCGTGCTATCGAATATATCTCTCGAAGTAAATGAATTCTGAAATATAATCCGTCTATCTTTTCGTCCACCGGGCGCCGCCCGGGAAGTACCACCATATTTGTACGTCCACGGCGGTGTGGGAGGTATGCGACACGCACGGCTCCGAACCGACGATGGGATCGTTGCAGGGCGCTACACCGGCGGGCGGGTCGTCGCCGAGGACGGCGAGTACGTGGTCGGCCGTGACGGGGCGCTCACCTATCCGTGTTCGCCGTCGGCACTCTACTGTGTCGGCCGCAACTACGCCGAGACCCTCGAACAGATGGACTACGAGCGGCCCTCCGAGCCCGACTTCTTCATCAAACCGCCCGCGTCGCTGTCGGGCCACGGCGACCCGATCCGGTACCCCCAGTGGACGGACGAACTCACCTACGCCGGGGAACTCGCCGCGGTCGTCGGCCGGCGGTGCCGGGACGTGTCGCCCGAGGACGTGCCGAACGTGATCAGGGGGTACACGATCATGAACGACGTCGACGCGCTCGATCAGGGGGGCCGGACCGCCCGGAAGGCCTTCGACGGGTCGGGGCCGCTGGGGCCGTGGATCGAGACCGACCTGGATCCCGAGGGGATCGGGATGCGGACGGAGATAAACGGCGAGACCAGACAGGACTCGAACACCGAGCTGATGCTGTTTTCGCCGTCGGAGATCGTCTCGTTCCTCTCGCGGCGGTTCACGCTCCGCCCCGGGGACGTGATCGCGTTCGGCAGCCCCGCGAACCCCGGGACGGTCGACCCCGGTGACGAGATCCAGATCACCTACGAGGGTGTCGGAACCCTTCGAAACCGGGTCGTCGAGCCAGCAGGCGAGTGACAGCGCCCCTCGGCGGCAGAGCGGTCTGGGTGGGCGGAACGGGCCGGTTCGGAGAGACGACGCCGGGGTTACGATCCGACTCCCCGCGCCGTCAGTTCCCGACCGCGACCGCGCGATCGATCACGTCGCGGCCGTACATCTCCGCCAGTTCCTCGTGTTGGTCGGGGCGGTGCTCGTAGACGTCCTGGAACAGCGTGATCGGGGTCTGTGCGGCCTGGTAGGTGGCTTCGTCCCACATCCGATCCGCGCTGATCTCGACTTCGACGCCGTCGATGACCAGAGTGGCCGACCGCGACATGGCGATCGCGCCGCGTCCGGCCTCCTTGGCGGCCTCGAACTCCTCCATGGAGTCGACGATGTCGTTCAGGCTGGGGACGTACGACGTCAGATCCAGCAGCTTCTCCTGGAGTTCCGACTCGTCGAGGACGTGCTCGTCGTCGCCGACGCGGAGGTGGTACTCGCGGTCGCCCGTCACTTCCAGTTCCAGGTCGGAGCCCTCGTACACCTGTTTGCCGTCCGCCGCGCGGAGTTCGACGTCGCGGCCGCCGGCCTCCACGAGCCAACGCCCCGTCTTCGGCGGGAGGGGTGCCTTGTTCGCCTCGACGACCTGCCCGGGCGTGAGCGACCAGATCCCGGTCATCCCCTTCGCGCGGTTCTCGGTCATCCGCTCGTGGTACCCCTCCACGTCGCGGATGTCGTCGTACGGGCCGTCGACCGCGATCAACCCGGCCGCCGACGCTCCCCGGGAGGTGTTGTGCCGGAGTTCGGGCCACGGCGGGAGTTCGCCGGTCGGCGTCATAGCGCGCATGTCCTTCGTGTAGTCGACCTCGCCGTCGACCAACAGGAAGAGGCGTTCGAGGTTGTTGGACGGCTTCCCCATCTCCGTGCGGAGGTCACCGAGTGCGAGTTCCGCCTCGCCGCTCTCGACGATCACCGACATCGAGAGGCTCCCCGGGTCGAGACCCGCCTCGTGTTCGATAATAGTGAAGAACTCGTCGGCCTTCTTCCAGTCGTCGACGTCGCCGACTTCCGGGATCACGAACCCGTCGATGTGGTCGATCGCGCCGGTGTCGGACTCGGCGACCCGGAGCATCTGCTGGAACCCCTGGTACCGTGTCTGCGGATCCTCCCGGTGCCAGACGACCCGCGGGTGGATCTCGCCGGGGAAGCCGGCCCCGTGCTCGGAGACGACGTCGATGATGTTGCCGATCCCCTCCGCGCGCATCGAGGGCGCCGTCGCGTCCTCGTTGTCGGGCACCCACACGTCGGGCGCCTGCATTCCTCGGAGCTGGGCCGCGCTCCGGAGCATCTTCGCGGAATCGTCCTCGCCCTCCACGGCGGTCGGCGACGTGAAGAAGGTTCGGACGAACTCCCGGTCGTAGTGTCGTTGGACGCTCATATGCAGTGGTTCGGTAACCTTCCGGGCCGGTATTAAAACTGTCGAGCTACAGTGCTGCCCCCGGCGGGGGCCATCGCGGTTCCGTCCGTTCGGGTCGCAGACGCGGGCAGACGGGTGGTCCCCGCCGCGCGCCCACTACCGGGCCACGACCCGGTCCAGCGCCTCGATCGGGTGCGGCGGTCGGGAGTCGGTGACCTCGCCGTCGCCGATCTGACTGCGGCAGGACCCGCCCGGTGCGACGACTTCGGGCGCGTCGCTCGCGCGGATCTTCTCGAAGAGGCGTTCGGCGATCGACGTCGAGATCTCGTAGTGTTCGGCCTCGTAGCCGAAGCTCCCGGCCATCCCGCAACACCCCGAGTCCAGGGGATCGACGTCGTAGCCCGCGCGTCGGAGGACGCCGACGGCGTGGTGGTCGGTGCCGGCAGCGTGTTGGTGACAGTGGCCGTGGTACGCCAGCGAGCGATCCGCAGCGTCCTCGTCGACCGGGAGTTCCTCGACAAGTCGGTGGACGTCGAGGTACTCGCACACGCTGTAGGCGTGCGTCGCAACGCGCTCTGCAGCGGCCGTATCGAGGAGGTCCGTGTACTCGTCTTGGAACACGACCGCATCACTCGGTTCGACGGTGACGACCTCCCACCCGTCGTCGATGTAGTCGTCGAAGCGTTCGACGTTGGTCCGGGCGCGCTCGCCCGCGCGGTCGAGCAGCCCGACCGAGTACGCCGCGCGGCCGCTGGGAGCCACGTCGGTCGGGACGCGGACGTGGACGCCCGCGGCTTCGAGCACTCTCACGGCGGCCTTCCCCGGCGCGGGGTAGCTGTAGTTGGTGTAGGTGTCGGGGAACAGAAGCACCTTGCGGTCGGCCTCGGCCTCCGACACCCCCGGCTCCCTGGCGTCGGCCCACTCGGCGAACGGCTCGCTCGTGAACGACGGCAACGACCGCTCGGGGGCGATCCCCAGCACCGTCTTCAGGACGGCGCGCGACCCCGGGATCGCCGCAGCCCAGTTGGATATCGGCGCCAGCCGGGACCCCCACGCCGACGCCGTGTCGATGTTGCCGAAGAGCTTCGTCCGCAGGCTGGGGTCGCTCTGCTCGTGGTACTGGTGTTTGACCTCGGCTTTGAGCTTCGCCATATCCACCCCGGTCGGGCAGTCGGATTTGCAGCCTTTACACCCCACACACAGGTCGAGGACCTCCTCCTGGAACTCCGCGGTGTACATCTCCTCTTCCGGGACATCGCCGCTTATGGCGGCGCGGAGCATGTTCGCCCGTCCCCGGGTCGTCGCCAGTTCGTCGTCGGTCGCGCGGTAGGTCGGACACATCACGTCGTCGTCCTGCTGCCGGCACGTCCCACACCCGTTGCAGAGCTCCACCAGCTCCGCGAACCCGCCCTCCTCGGAGAAGTCGAGTCGGGTCTGGGGCTCGACCGTGGCGTAGTCCGCGCCGTACCGGAGGTGCTCCCGCATATCGGTCGGGTCGCTGTCGCGGTACACCACCTTCCCCGGGTTGAGCAACCACTCGGGGTCGAACGCGGTCTTGAGCTCCTGGAACGCCCCCCAGAGCTCGTCGCCGTACATCTTCGGGTTGAACTCCGTCCGCGCGAGGCCGTCGCCGTGCTCCCCCGAGAACGACCCGTGGTGCTCGGCGACGATGTCGGTCACGTCGTCGGCGATCGACCGCATGGTCTGGATACCCTCGTCCTCCTTCAGCGAGAGGATCGGCCGGATGTGGAGGGTGCCGCTGCCGGCGTGGGCGAAGTACGCCGCGGATGTCCCGTGGTCGTCGAGGACGTCCATGAATTTCCCCGTGTACTCGGCGAGTTCCGCCGGGGGAACGGTCGCGTCCTCGATGAAGGGGTACGGTTTCGCGTCGCCGTCGAGGCTCATCAACAGCGGGATCGCCGCCTTCCGGAGCTTCCAGAGGTCGGCCTGTGCCTCGTCGGTGTACGCCTCGATCACGTCGAAGGCGTCGCCGTCGCCGAGGAATCGGTCGTTCGTCCCCGCGATCGCGGCCTCGAAGTCGTCTACGACTTCGGAGTCGAACTCGATCATCAGCGCCGCCGCGGCACCGTTCGGGATTGGGTCCTCGTAGCGGGCGTACTGTTCGGATTCGCGCGCGAGCCGGAACACCTCCTCGTCCATCAGTTCGACCGCGCTCACGTCGTGTTCGAGCGCCTTCGGCACGGCTTCGAGCGCCTCGATCAGGTCCTCGAAACAGTAGAGCGCAAGCGCGGTCTCCGGTGGCCGCGTCACGAGCGACAGTTCGGCCTCGACAACGACACCGAGCGTGGATTCGGCACCGACGAACAGCTTCGAGAGGTTGATGACGCGTTCCCCGTCGGTGTTCTCGTAGATCACCCGGTCGAGGTTGTATCCGGAAACGTTCCGCTTCAGGTCGGGGTACCGCGCGTCGATCTCCTCGTCGTGTTCCTCGACGAGGTCGCGGACGGTTCGGTGGAGCTCCGCTTCCCGGGTGTCGGCGTCGACCAGCCGGTCCCACTCCGGGCTGTCGAGGACGACCTCCCGGGTTTCGATCAGGCTCCCGTCCGCGAGTACTACTTTCAGCCGCTCGGTGTACGCGTCGGTGATACCGTACCGGACCGAGTGCGCGCCGGTGGAGTTGTTCCCGATCCCCCCGCCGATGGTCGCGCGGTTCGACGACGCCGGATCGGGTGCGAACTTCAATCCGTCCTCGGCCAGGCGGTCGTCGAGGTGGTCCTGGACGACGCCCGGCTGGACGACTGCTCGCTCGTCGTCCGGTCGCACCTCCAGGATATCGTCCATGTGTGTCGAGAGGTCCACCACGACGCACCCGGGCCCGACCGCCTGCCCCGCGAGCGAGGAGCCCGCCCCCCGCGCGACGATCGGTACCCCGTGGTCGGTCGCGACGGCGACCGCCGACTGCACGTCCGCGGCGTCCTCGGGCTCTACGACCCCCGCGGGCTGGGCGCCGTAGACGCTCCCGTCGGTCGCGTACAGGACCCGCGCGTACTCGTCGAACCGCACCGCTCCATCCACGTTCGCGCGGAGATCAGCAGCGAGGTCGGTGTACTCCGAGACCGCCTCTCCGGAGTGTGTGTCGGGGCCCACATCCCCCCGATCGCCCGTGATTGTTCGTGACATATCCCCTGTGTAGCGAACGGTGCGACATATGTGTTCGGGACAGCGGACCCTGTTCAGATGGGGTTGCAACGCTCGGAGATACTGCAGGGGTGACCCGGAGGCCCGCCCGACAAGTCGCTGCGGCAGAGGGGACCTCCCGGGTTCGAGCGTCGGACGCGCTGCCCGGCCGTCGGCGCACGGCCCTCACTCGCGCTGGCAGTCGCAGCCGCGTTCGTCGAGGAACTCCGCGATGGAGTACTGTGTCCCGCAGGACCCACAGAGCACCTGCAGATCCAGGAGGACCTCGAACTCGTCGGCGTCGATCCGCCCGGTCTGTGTGAGTTTCTCGATCCGCTCTTCGGTCACCGACAGCGTCCGCGTCATCAGCCGCTGGATGCTCTGCAGATCCTTCTCGACCTTCTCCTCGTCGGAGAGCCGGCGGTACTCGGCGTCCCGGTACTCGGTCAGATACGACCGGATGGCCTGGTAGCTGACGAAGTCCGACTCGAGGCCGTCGACGTCGATCCCGTTGGATTCGAGCCGGGTGCGGGCGTCGGTCCGGACGCCGGTGCTCACCTCGTCGTCGGTCAGGTTCCGGTACACCGTGGCGACGTCGCTGTCTAACGCGGCCATCCCGGCGTCGATGAGCGCGCGCTCGAGGAGGCGTCGGTTGAAGTAGTCGGCGAGGTCGCGGAGGCTGGTCCGCTCGACCCCGTCGCCGGTCCACCGGACCTCCAACTCGTCTCCCAACCCGTCGAGGTCGTACTCGGAGATCAACCTCGCCACCTTGCTCGACGGTCGGCTATCGGTCGTGTCGGGCATTGCCGGCGGTTCGGCGAACAGCCTCAAAAACCTATTGGGGCGGGTCAGATGGAGCGGACCCGGGTGAACTCGTCGTCGAGCGCTTGGGCGTCCTCGGGCAGCAGCGCGACGACGAGGAAGTCGGCGTAGTCCGCGAAGTACTCGACCAGGGCGGCGATCCGGTTCGAGTCGATCGCCTCCAGCGAGTCGAGCAACATGAACGGGACGGTCTCGTGGAGGTCGTGGACGAGGTAGCCCGCGAGCGCGAAGATCAGCCCGGTGACCTCCCGTTCGCTCTCCGAGAGGTGGTCGATGGTGTCCTCGTAGGCCGCGCCGTTGTCCGTGGTCCGGACGATGTGTAGCTCGAACCGGGTCTGTGCGTCGTCGGCTGCGGGCGTCTCGATCCGCTCGATCCAGATGCGCTCGATGTTCTCGTACCCCAGCAACTCGAGGATCGACTCCATGTGGCCGTTGAACGAGTCCACCGCCTCGGCCTCGATCTGGTCGATCTTCGTCCGCTGGTCGGTGAGTTGGTCGACCAGCTCCGACCGGGTCTCGCGGAGCTCGTCGGCGCGGTCGACCTCGGCTTCGATCTCCTCGATCTCCTCGGTCACGTCCGCCAAGTCGGATTCCAGGCTGTCGATCTCGAACTCGAGTTGGTTGGCCTCCTTGTGGAGCGAGAGGATCTCGTCGAAGTCCGCCGACTCCAGGCTGTCGACCTCGGTTTCGAGTTCCTCGACGTCCTCTGTCAGCGACTCCCGGTTCGACCGCAGGGCTTCGACCCGATCGTTCCGACGGTCCAGTTCCGCGTCGATCTCGTCGAGCTTCCGCTCGACCTCCTCACGGCGTTTCTGCTTCTGCTCGGCCTCGCGCTGTTCGGCCTTCCGCTCGTCGAGCCTGGTCTTGACGCGGTTCAGCTCCTCGACCTTCTCCGACCGCAGCGACTTCAGCCGCTCGATGGTGGACTCGATCTGCGCTCTGTCCACCGACGATCCGCACGTCCAACAGACGACGGTCTCGGCGTCGCCACCGACGAGCTGGTCGGTCACGGCCTCCTCGCGTGCGTCCGGGCCCCCGTCGTCGCCCTGGAGAAGCTCGTAGTCCTCGGCTTCGAGCCGCTCCTCGTTGTACTGGATCAGGCTCCGGAGCTCGTTGATCTCGGTGTTCAGCTCCTGGCGCTGTGTCCGGAGCCGGTCGATGTCGGCCTCCAGATCGCGGTGGTCGCCCGTCGACGTCTCCGGCAACGCCTCCAGGTCCTCCTCCAGTCCCGCACGTTCGCGCTTCAGCGAGGAGATACTCTCCTCCTGGCGTTCGATCTTCCGGCGGATCGACTCGAGGTCCGACCGCGTCTCCCGCAGGTCCTGGAGCCGCGATTCGAGTTCGGCCTGTTCCTTCCGGCCCTCCTCGACGTTGCGGCTGCTGTCGTCGATCCGGTCTTCGAGGTCCGCGAGCTCGCCGCGTTTCTCCTCGATCTCCTCCCGGAGGCTGGTTCGCTTCCGCTCTAACTCCGGCAGGTCACGCTTGCGGGACTCGATCCGCGCCAACTCGTCGTTGATGTCGCCCTTCTCCGACTCGAGCCGACGGATTTCGGCCCGGATGGCGTCGATATCCACCGGGCGCATGATAACGTCCCGGAGTTCCGCCTCGCGGGCGGCGGCCTGCCGGGCGTCGTTCGTCTCCAACAGGAACGCGAACAGGTCCGCGACCGCCGGATCCTCCAGGCACGGGTCGCCCTCGAATGTAACGCCCTCGCCTGCGCGGGAGAGGCGCCGTTCGTACGTCTCCCCGTCGAGACTCAGTTCGACACCCCCCTCGTCGGCATCCCCCTTGAGCGAGACGCGCTCGCTCCCCATCACGCACATAATCGCCCGCAGGAACGAGGTCCGGTTCGTGGCGTTTTTCCCCGTCAGAACGGTTACCCCCGGAGGAATGTCCACCTCCGTCCGGTCGATGCCGCCGATATGCTCGACAGAGAAGTGAGCTGAGTCCGCCAACTGTTCAGATGTTGCCATACGATCCGTGACTCGCTTCAAATATATATGTTTTATGCGTTCGCCGCGAGCGAACCTATCAACATTCGAATGTCTATGTGGCAACGAACTATCGGTCCGTTCGCGGGGTCTACGGGCACTCGGAGGCGGATTCGTCACGTGGGACGAAACAACAACTCGAATTCGTGTTGTTTTCGTGGGTCGATTCGGCTCGCTCCAGGACTCACGTCCAGCCCTCTCGTAACACCTGTACTTTTGTTATCCCTTTGTCGGTGGCCGCTCCGCGACACGTCGGGTAAACGCGACTATGCCTACCCATATATCGAATATTATCCGGAACAAATGATACGGAACCGGGAGGTTCCCGACCCCCGTCCACTAACGGTAGCGGAGTACGCCACCACCCTGACGGCTGTGACCGGTGTTCGTGGCCGATTTTGGCAGTCTCGGCGAAGAGTATGCCACTGGTACGCACGGATCTACCCGCGGTTCCGGGTGGCCACCCGGTTGTCCGAGGTTCGAGCACCAGTACTGTTCGACATATCCGCAGTTTTATTTCGGTATCGGTCGTGGGGTCGTCCACAGATGACACGGGACGCCTCCCCCTTACGGACCGTCCGGCGCGCGTTCGAGATCCTCCACCTCCTGAGGGACCGCGGCACGCTCGGCGTGTCGGCGGTGGCCGACCGGCTCGAACTCCCCAAGAGCACGGTCCACGACTACCTCCGGACGCTCCGGGAGTTGGGGTACGTCGTCAACGACGCCGGCACCTACCGGCTGGGGCTGCGGCTGCTCGAACTCGGTGGCCAGACGAAACACCGGAACCGGCTGTTCCAGGTGGCACGACCGGAGCTGGAGCGGGCGGCCGAGACCACCGGCGAGGTGGTGAGTCTCAACGTCGAGGAACGGGGAGAGTTTGTCGTGCTCCACGCGGCGTTCGGTGAGAACGCGTTGCGGCTCGGGATCTACCCGGGGCTCAGGATCCCACTCCACACCCACGCCGCCGGCAAGGTGCTGCTGGCGGGGTTTGACGCCGACCGGGTCGACCGGATCGTCGACCGCCACGGCCTCCCCGCGCGGACGGACTACACCATCACGACCCGCGACGACCTCGACGCTGAACTGGACGCCATCGCCGACCGAGGGTACGCCGTCGACCGGAACGAACAGGTGGTGGGGATGGGGGTCGTCGCGGCGCCGATCAGGGTCGACGACCGGGTTCTTGGGTCGATCGGCCTGGTGTGTCCGGCCGACAAACTCCGGGACGACGCCTACCGGGCGGAGCTGGTTGCGACGGTCCAACAGTCCGCGAACGTCGTCTCGGTCAACTACCAGTACTCGCCGTGACCACAGCAGAAGTCCCGCCGGGCGGCGGCGCTGTCGGCGGCACCCGACCGGAACTCTCCGGATCCGGGGTATTTTGTACGCCGGTGTCCAGAGGCCGGGTATGACCGCGGATACCACGCCAGTGATCGTCGCGGCGGCTCGGACGCCGCAGGGGACTCGGGGCGGCGTCTTCTCGGATCTCCGAAGCGAGGACCTCTCGGTCGCGGTGGTCGACGAACTCCTCGCACGCACCGGACTCGGGTCCGGCGACGTCGACGACCTCGCGTGGGGGTGCGCACAGCAGACCGGCGAGCAGGGGAACAACCTCGCACGCGTCGTCGCGCTCCTCTCGGCGTTGGGGGAGTCGGTCCCGGCGGCCACGATCAACCGGTGGTGTGCGTCGTCGGCGGCGGCCATCACCCGCGCTGCCGACGCCGTCGCGGCCGGGCAGCGTTCGTGTGTCGTCGCTGGCGGCGTCGAGAACATGACCCGAATAGGGACCGTGGTGAACCTCCCCAGCGTCCACCCCGAGATCGACGACCGGTACGGGGTCGACCGGCTCCGGATGGGCACCACCGCCGAGACGGTTGCCGAGGAGTACGTCGTGAGCCGCAGATCCCAGGACGAGTACGCGCTCCGGAGCCACCGGCGCGCGGCCGAAGCGACCGACGAAGGACGCTTCGACGACGAGATCGTGCCGGTCGAGACCGGCGAGGGGGTCGTGACCGAGGACGAGGGGATCCGGCGGGACACGAGTCTCGAAGCGCTCGGGGACCTGTCGCCGGCGTTCGCGACCGAGGGGACCGTGACCGCGGGCAACGCGTCACAGATCTCCGACGGTGCCGCGGGCGTGGTCGTGACCAGCCGTGCGTTCGCCGCCGACCACGGCCTCGACGTCCTGGCGGAGGTCGGCGCCCACGAGGTCGCCGGCGTCGACCCGACCGTGATGGGGATCGGACCGGTCCCGGCGGTCCGGGGGCTGTGTGAACGGACCGGTCGCGACCCGGCCGACTACGACCTCGTCGAACTCAACGAGGCGTTCGCCTCGCAGTGTCTCTACTGTAAGCGGGAACTCGGGTTCGACGACGACCGCTTCAACGTCAACGGCGGGGCGATCGCGCTCGGTCACCCCCTCGGCGCGACCGGCGCTCGGCTCCCGGTCACGCTGCTCCACGAGATGCGGCGCCGCGGCAGTGACCTGGGGCTCGCGACCGAGTGTGTGGGGTTCGGCCAGGGCCAGGCCATCGAGTTCGTGGCCCAGTAGCAAACGCGAGGCGCCGGGATGGGCGGTCCGGCCGTCGGATCGATTCAGTAGTTTCCGGTGGCGGCGATCGGCGGCGCCTCGTGCGGGCCGTACGGGGCGTCGTCGAGGTACTCGCCCGCGGGCTCGAAGTGGTCTGCGAGCGACGCTGCGACCTCCTTCTGGAGCACGGTGACCGGGGTGTCGCCCTGGAGGTAGTCCAGGGCCTGCCCGGCGGCATCGATGTTGTACTCCGCGGCGCGCTCGCGGCGCGCGGCGTAGAGTTCGATCTCGTTGCGCGCGACCGCGTCGTTCGCCTGTCGTGCGACCGCGATCGCGGAAGC
>UEZX01000005.1_pt1 | contig 18537 bp, 16 predicted proteins | sample 1903831 | NCBI WGS metagenome assembly UEZX01 (sample SAMEA4776353, study PRJEB27445) | saltern metagenome | biome: Hypersaline environment; feature: solar saltern; material: Pellet | place: Spain | collected 2012-08 | depth 0 m | reverse complement strand
GGTCGGCGAGCGGGTCACGGTCGACCTCGGCGGCCACACCGAGGCCAACGGCGATCCGATCACCGTCGAGGGCGACGTTCGGCTCCTCTCCGACGGGACCTACCGGAACCAGGGGCCGATGTCGACGGGGCTGGAAGTCTCGTTCGGGCGGACGGCGGTGCTCGCGGTCGACGGAATCGACGTGATCGTGGCCGCCCACCGACAGCAGCCGTACGATCCCGAAGCGTTCCGGAGCCACGGGATCACGCCGGAACGGAAGCGGGTGCTCGTCCTCAAGAGCACCGTCCACTACCGGGCGGCGTTCGAGTCGATCGCTGGAGGGATCAGGGAGGTGTCGGCGCCGGGGCTGTGCAGCCCCGACCTCTCGTCGTTCAGCTACGAACACGTCCGGCGGCCGATGTATCCGCTGGACCCCGAGTGAGCGGCCGTGGACCTCGGTGCCGGCGGACGATCCCGACCGCCATTTAACCGCCCATCTATGTGAGACGGAACAGTGATGTGGCGGACTGACGACGGATCGGACACGACGCCTCGGGTCGGGGCCGCGGCGGCCCGACCGCCCGGGGCACGGAGACATTTACGATGACAGAGTCACTCGAAGCCTGGAACGCCCCGAACCGGATGCTGTTCGGGTGGGGTGCCGCATCGGAACTCGGACGCCACGTCGCTGATCTCGGGGCCGAACGCCCCTTCCTCGTCACCGACGAGGGCGTCGTCGAGGCGGGCGTGCTCGACCCGGTCTGCGAGTCGCTGTCTGCGGCCGGACTCGACTACGAGGTCTGGTCCGGCGTCCGCCCCGACCCGACCGACGAGGTGGTCCACGCCGCGGCCGACGCCTACCACGCGGCCGGTGCCGACTTCCTCGTGGGCATCGGCGGCGGGTCGTCCATCGACACCGCCAAAGCCGCGAGCATCCTCGCCACCAACGACGGTCACGTCCTGGAGTTCGAGGGCAGCGGCAACGTCCCGAACCCGACGCCCCCGACCGCCTACGTCCCCACGACCGCGGGGACCGGCAGCGAGGTCGGCCACTGGACCATCGTCACCGACAGCGACACCGACGTGAAAGAGGAGATCGGCGACCCTTCCCTCCTGGCGGACCTCGCCGTGGTCGATCCGGCGCTGACCGCGAGCGCGCCGGCGCCGGTCAAGGCCGCCACCGGGATGGACGTCCTCACCCACGCGATCGAGGCGTACGTCTCGATCAACGCCCAGAGCCCGACGTCGGCCCTGGCGCTCGATTCGATCGAGAAGGTGGGCACGCACCTGCCGCGGGCCGTTGAGTACCGCGACGGCGACCGTGAGGCGCTCACGGCGATGGCCCGGGCGAGTATGCAGGCGGGGATGGCGTTCAACGGTGCGGGGCTGGGCGCGGTCCACGCCATCTCCCACCAGGTCGGAAGCACCTTCGGCGTCCCGCACGGCCTCGTGAACGCGATCGTGCTCCCGTACGTCATGGAGTACAACCTCCCGCAGGTCCCCGACCTGATGGTCGATATCGCCGAGGCGCTCGGCGAGGACGTCGACCGGTCGAACCCCGCCGCGGTCGAGGGGCGGAAGGCCGTCGCCGCGGTCCGCCGGGTCGGCGACGCGGTTCGGATCCCGGAGACACTCGCGGGAACGGACGCCGACCGGGCCGCGATCCCCCGGCTGGCGGAGCAGGCACTCGACGACGGGAGCCTGACGGGCAACCCCCGAACCACCGACGCCGACGACCTCGAACGGATCCTCGAACGTGCGTTCGACGGGGAGTTGGCGTACGCCGACGAGGACTGACCCGACAGCGTCGCGTGTCTGTGTCGAATTAGGCCCCGTGGGGCTGCTCCCTTACTTGCGCTGTGGTTCTCACACCAGTTCGGTCGATACCTTCACTGTCGCGTCACAGTACGGACACTCCTTCGTCTCGTCCGCGCCGATCGTGTCGATCGCGGACCCAACTGCGCCGGCAGCGTTCGACGACCCGGTGTCCGCTTTCACGTCGGTCACCTGCCCCTCGACGACCATCTCCACGTTCCACCCGCACTCTGGACACTGGACGTAGGTCTGGTGACGCTGTTCCTTCCGCTTCCGTTCCTTCCGCTCCCGCTTCCGCCGCTGCTCTTCGACGTACTCTTGGGTCCGGTGGAGCTTTTCGGCGCGCTCGACGTCCGCAGCCGACGCCTTCTCGGCCTGTGACTGGCGGTATCCCGCCCAACTGTTCGTCAGTATCGAAAGGCTACCGCCCAATAGCAGCCACGCACCGGCCGCGATGAGGACGATGATCCACATAAACCACGTGAACAACGTCCCGAATATGCCGCCGCCGACTATCCCCTGGCCGATGGAGATTCCGATCCATCCGACACCGAGGATTGCAATGAGCCCGCCACCCACGGATTTCAGTTTCGACACCGAATTCTTCTCGGCTTTCTCCTCGTACTCCTTCCCGGCGTCGTACCCACAGCTGGGACACTCTCTCAGGTCCGCCCTGATCTCCGTTCCGCAGTTCTCACAGGGTGCTTTGGGCGCGGCCGAGCAGGACTTGCACGAGTGATTGATGATTTTGCTGCCGCATTCGATACAGTCGGACCGCTCTTCACCGCAGTAGTTGCAAAACCACTCGTTTGCCCCCAGTGCCGTCCCGCAGTTTCGACACGCTGTCACGACTTTACGCACTTCTGAATTGACACTAAAAATTTGCGGATTCCCACTACTGCAGTGGGCATCTGCACCGCCTCCCGTCGATTCGGTGTCGGATCTTGAGCTCCGCCTCCCGGGCGGACGCGTACCGCGTGTCCGGACCGACAGACAAGACTCAAGTCGTCTTGTGACCACCCCTAACAGGAATGCGCGTCTTCTCCTCGAGCCGGGATCGGTGGCGCGGACTCGCCCTCCTCGTCGTCGTTGTGCTCGTCTTCTTCGGACTCTACGTCGCGGCCCGACGGTACGCGCCCTTCGTGTTCGACGCCGTGGCACTCCGGCGCTGGATCGCGCAGTTCGGGATCTTCGCGCCGCTGGTGTTCGTCCTCATCCAGGCGACGCAGGTCGTGGTCGCACCGATCCCCGGCCAGATCGTCGCCCTCGTCGCAGGCTACCTCTTCGGCCCGCTCTGGGGGACTGTCTACAGCCTCACGGGCGTCCTGATCGGGAGCGCGGTGGCGTTCAGCCTCTCGAAACGGTACGGCCGGTCGTTCGTCGAGGACATCCTCCACGAGGACGTGGTCGCGCGGTTCGACGGCTTCGTCGATACCGTGGGCGTTCCGGGGCTGTTCGCGTTCGTCATCATCCCCGGCCTCCCCGACGACGCGATCTGCTTTCTCAGCGGGCTCACGAAGTGGCGGCTCCGGACGTTCATCGCGGTGATCGCCGTCGGGCGGCTCCCCGCGTACGTGCTCACGGTCTACGCCGGCGGCGAACTCGCGAGCGGCCGGTTCATCGAAGGGATGGCGCTGATCGGGGTCGTGATCGTGGCCTCCGCGATCGGCTACTACAAGCAGGAGGCGGTCCGCGACCTGGTGGCGCGGCTGGAACCCCGGCTGCCGTTCTGACGCTGTCGGCTCTCGCCCCGCGGGACCGAACGCGTCTAACCGTAGGCGCCCGAAACGAGGGTCGTGCTTGGCTACGCCGCGATGAACCGCACGCTCCGCGAACACGACCCGCCGCGGCGCTGCAACCGCGACATACGAAAACGGACGTGGGAACGGGAGGGTATCGACCGAGTAGCGGAACTGACCGAACGGAACTTCGAGGACCTCCTCGCGATCCTCCGGTGGAACCTCGATCACGGGATCCGGTTCTACCGGTGCAGCTCGACGCTCGTTCCGTGGAACTCACAGTTCGAGCTGACGGAGCTCCCAAACTACGAGCGGATCGCCTCGCTCGCGGCCGACTGCGGCGACCTGATCCGAGACAACGGGATGCGGCTGACGTTCCACCCCGACCACTGGTGCAAACTCGCGAGCGACTCGACGGACACGGTCGAACGGTCCGTCGAGTCGGTCGAACACCACGGCCGGTGGCTGGACCTGCTGGGGCTGCCGCGCTCTCCGCGGTACGCCATCAACGTCCATATCGGGGCCCACTACGGCGACAAGCCGGCGACCGCCGACCGGTTCTGTGCGGTCGTCGACGACCTCGCGCCGCGCGCCCGAGAGCGGTTGGTCGTCGAAAACGACGACACCGACTCGCTGTGGGGTGTCACCGAACTTGTCGACGCTGTCGCCGAGGAGGTCGAAATCCCGGTGACGTTCGACTACCACCACCACACCTTCACCGCCCGCGGGCGGTCCTACCGCGAGGGGTTCGCGGCGGCCAGCGACACGTGGGGCGACGTGCGGCCGATCACGCACTACTCCGAACCGGCACGCCTCCACGACGACCCCGAGGCGCGCCCGCAGGACCACGCCCACCACGTCGCTGCCGTACCCGGGTGGCTCGAAACGGGGTCGGACGTGATGCTCGAGTCCGGTGGGAAAGAACGGTCCGTCCTCCGACTGCGGGAGTAAGCCTCGGTACACCTCACAGTCCGCTCGCCGTCGGGCAGTCACTCCTCTGCGACCGAACGGACGGCGAGCGCCGCCTCGCAGACGCAGTCCGTCCCGCACTTCGGGCACGGGCCGTCCGTGTGGCCGGCGATCGACCGCGTGTGGACGATGTCGTACCCGTGGGCAGCCAGGAGCCGCGCCGGCGAGTCGGGACCACCGTGGAACCACGCGTCGGCGACGAACGCCGTCACCCCGTTGTCGTCCCCGACGTCGTGGAGCCGTTCGAGCAGGCGACTCCCGACCCCTTCCCCGGTGTGGTCCGGAGCCACGTATCCGGCGTGGACGAGGCCGTACCGGGGCGTGTCGGGTACCGGGAGCGGATCGGCGGCGTCGAACAGGTGCATCGCGTCGCGGACGGCCGTCGGGTCGGCGTACGTGCTCAACGCCATCACCCCGACGACCTCCCCCGCACGCTCGGCGACGCGGACGAACGTCCCGCCTGTCGGGTCGTTTCTCGGGAGGTCGTACGACCACTCGTCGGCGAGGTGTGTCGCGACGACCGCGGCGGTCGCCTCGCGATCGGACTCCCGCATCGGGCGGACGGTTACCATCGGGTTCGACGACGGTGCCGCAGCGGTATGGCTCTTTCAGTCCGCCCCGCCGGTTAGAGCCCGTACGGATCGAACGCCGGCCGGGTGTCGGCGTCCAGCGGGCACGCGTAGTCCGCACGGAGCCGTTCCGCGAACGCGGTCGCCGACCGGGTGAACAGGAAGACCACGCCGTAGGGGTGCGTATACGACGACGCGTCCGGGGGGTCGGGATCGAGGAACACCGCCTCGACGGCGGGGTCGCCGACCTCCGGGACGGCGTCGAACTGGGCTTCGAGCGGGAGCAGCCCGGTCAGCACGTTCGGCACGAACGCGCCGTTCGGCAGCGGATCGCGGGGCTGGACCCCACAGACGCCGATCGGCTCGTCGGCTTCGGTCACGACGGCGTACGCCGGTTCCGTCAGGCCGGGTGTCCAGCACGCCCGGGCGAGGTCCGGCGGGTCGACGTCGACGGCGAAGGCGGTTCGCACCCGCCCGACCCGCTCGACGGCCGTCAGCCGCCACGGCTCGGCGTCGTCGTCGGGGTCACCCTCGAGGGTCGCCTCGACCAGATCGCCGGTCTCCAGGTCGTCGACCGCGGGCTGGCGGTCCGGGTAGCCGGAGCTGTAGACCGAGTACAGCGTCGGCGAGTCGACGGCCTGGAGGTTGATGTGCGGGACCGACTCGACGACGCGATACACGCGGAAGCGGCCGGACTGTTTCATACGAGACACCGGTCGCGCGGCGGGCTATGGGTTTCGATCGCTCGACCGTGCCGATCCGCCCGCACTGGGTGCCGGAACCCCCATACGACTCGCGGCCGTATCCATCGTATGGACGCACCCCAGGTCGAGACGGCCGCCGACCCGGAGGCGCTCGCGGCACAGTTGCCGACGACCCCGCCTGCGGGGTGGCAGCGGACGGACAGCGGCGGCGGCATCGTCGAGTACCGGCTTCCGGACGAACGGGGACTCTGTGCCGCGGGCAAGGTGACGGTCAGGCCGGACATCCTCGGCGACGCCGCGGTCCGCGTCGATCTCGCGAAGGGGTGCCGGAGTGCCGGAACGACCTACTACGACACCGTCGAGGCGGCCGCCGAGGGCGTCGCGGAGACGCTCGAAACGGCGCCGTCAGACGGGTGACGGGAGCACGAGTCCGAGTTGCGGGGTGACGCGCCCCCGGTCGCGTCGGAGCCGACGCGTGACGCGTCCCGCGGCCGTGCCGAAGCCGACGCGGCACGGCGTCACGGTGACGTTCGAGGGGACTGCCGCGCCGGCGGCGGCGTGCCGGACGGGTGCCGGAACACCCGGGATCCGGCGCCACGCCGGCCGTTCGGCGTTCCGTTGATCAAAACCTATTGCGCTGCTCCGAGTGAGAGCCAGTATGGGGAAGTACGTCGGCCTCGAGTGGGCCTCGACCGGGTGGTTCGGCGTGGTCTTCGACGACGACGGCGGGTGGGATACCGGCGTCTACCCGTCGGTCTGGAGCGCGTGGAAGTACCACAGCGACGCCGCCCGGATCCTGATCAACATCCCGATCGGGTTACCCGCCGACGGAAAGCGAGCCTGCGACGTTGCGGCGAGGCGGAAACTGGGCCGCCGCGGGAGCAGCGTCTTCTACACGCCGCTCCGTGACGCGGTCTACTGCCAGACGCTCGAGGAGGCCAAGGCGGTGAACGAGGCCGCCGCCGACTTCAGTATCCAGAACCAGGCGTGGAGCATCGTCCCCCGGATCCGGGAGGTCGACGAGTTCCTCGACATGTTCCCCAGCGCCCGTGATCGGTTGGTCGAGACCCACCCCGAGGTCTGTTTCTACGCGTTGAACGGTCGCACGCCGCTCTCGGAGCCCAAGCGGACACGCGCCGGCATCCAGCGCCGGATCGACCTCCTCGCCGAGGAGGAGTCCGACGCACGGGCGGTGTGTGCGGACGCCATCGACCGGTACACCACGCCGAGCTACGCCCCGAGCGTGAGCGGTGCCGACGACGTCGTCGACGCGGTGGCGGCGGCCGTGACCGCACGACGCGGCCCCGAGGAGTGGTCGACGCTGCCGGAGACGCCCCCGGCCGACGACCGCGGGCTGCCGATGCGGATCGTCCACCCCGCAGACACCGCCCAGACCCGGCTGACGAACCTATCGTCGCCGGAGTGACCCCATCCTATTGCCGGCTGTCCCCGACCTGCCGAGTCGCAACTGTTTTGTCCGCCGTGGTGGTCGTTCACGTAGACCAATGAAGGTACTCTGTCTCGACGTCGACTCCCTCCGGGCGGACCACGTCGGCGGCTACGGCTACGACCGGGCGACCACCCCGAACGTCGACCGGCTGATCGACGACGGCGTCGCGTTCGAGCGCGGATACGTGGCGAACTCGCCGTGTATGCCCTCGCGGGCGGGCTTCTCCTCCGGCCGGTACGGCATCGCCAACGGCGTCGAGACCCACGGCCAGCAGTCGCAGTCGATGAACCGGCCGGCCTCGGAGACCGACTGGGCGGGATCGTGGACCGAAAACCAGCCCGACCGGCCGTGGTGGACACTCCCGGAACTGTTCTTCCAGAACCGGATCCGCACCATCGGGGTCTCGTCGTTCCCACGACACCCTGCGCCGTGGTTCTACCACGTCTGGCACGAGTTCCACCAGCCACAGGAACCCGACGAGGACATGACCGTCGAGTGGGGGCACGTCTCGTTTCAGACCCCACGGGCCTCGGAGGTCGTCGACAGATCGATCGACGCGCTCGACCGCACCGACGACGACTTCTTCCTGTACGCGCAGTTCTGGGACCCCCACGCGCCGTACAACCGTTCGGACGAGGAGATCGACCGGTTCCGCGACGGCGACCTGCCGCCCCATCCGACCGCCGACCAGTTGGCCGAGCACCGGACGTGGGACGCGGTGCGGTCGGCGTCTCACACTGGCATCGACTCCCGCGAGGAGCTCGGGGAACTGATCGCGACCTACGACGCCGAGATCCGGTACGCCGACCGCCACATCGGCCGCCTCCTGGAACACCTCCGCGACACCGGCCAGTACGACGAGACCCTGATCGTGTTGATGGGCGACCACGGCGAGGAGTTCGGCGAACACGGCCTCTACCGCGAACACTGGTCGACCCACGACGGCACCCAGCGCGTGCCGACGGTGATCAAACCGCCCGCCGACACCGCTGTCGAGACCGGGCGCCGCGATCACCTCGTCACCAACGTCGACCTCGCGCCGACGATCGCGGACTACCTGGGTGTCGAGCCTCCGGCGCGGTGGCAGGGGCGGTCGCTGCGGCCGATCGTCGAAGACGCCGACGCCGACGGTCGGGACGCGATCGTGGTCGATCACGGGCTCTACACCGCCCAGCGCGCGGTCCGCACCGATCGGTGGAAGCTGATCCACACCCTCCACCCCGGCATGTGGGGCGGTGTCCTCCCCGAGTACCAACTGTACGACATGCACGACGATCCCTGGGAACAGACCGACGTGAGCGACGCCCACCCCGATGTCGTCGACGATCTCGACGAACGGAAGCTGGTGTGGGCCGGCCGCCACCGGGAGGGCAGCGTCGACACACTCGAACGTGTCGCCGAACACGGGCCGTCGGGGTACCTGTCGTTCGCCGACGACTTCGAGGGGGTGTGACGCGGGTCGCCGTCGCGAGGGAGGTCGTTCGACGGGCAGACTCGACCCGGGATGCGAACACGTACCCGACCAGCAGAATCAGGACGGGGCTGACCCCGATCCTCTCCGCACCTTTTTAGCCTATGAGGGTGACCACCCACGTATCGTAGGATCGTCGGGTGACACAATTGACACGGGTGACTGAGGGCTGGCCGCAGACGGTCGTGGTCGCGTTGGTGGGCGCGATAGTCGTGCTGTCGGTGAGTGCGCCCGCAGCCGCGGCCACGGCAACGGATACCGACGTCACGTTCGTCGAATCCGGGATCACGTCGGACACGACCTGGACGGCGGCGGACGGCCCCTACCGGATCATCCAGGACATCGAGGTTGCGCCCGGTGCGACCCTGACGGTCGAACCGGGGACGGAAGTCGAACTCGCCGAGGACATCACTGTGACCGTGAGCGGTTCGTTCCGGACGAACGGGACGGCGGCCCGCCCGGTTTCGATCACGCGCTCCGACGGCGCCGACGCGGATCGCCGGTGGGCGAGCCTCCGGTACAACGGAACGGCGGACAGCTCCCTCAGACTCACCCACACGACGCTCGAGGGCGGCACCACGGGACTCAGCGTGGTGAGCAGTGCCGGCACAGTCGAGGTCGTCGACTCGACAGTGCGGGATTTCACGACGGCCGGGCTCGCGGTCGAGGAGACGACCGCCGCACCGCGGATCTCGGTCAGCGGGTCGACGTTTCGTGACATCGCCGACCACGCGATCCAGGCGACTCCGGGCACCGGGACGACCGATCGGGTCTCGCTGACAGCCGCACCGGACACGAGAGACGCGGACGCGGACCACACCCTCGAACTACAGCCCGGCACCGGCGTGTCGATGGATTCGATCCGGCTGCAGTACCGCTCGGACGGGTCCGTCGCGTCTGTCGACGCCGGGAGCATCGAGCGAATCGGTCTCGACCGGAACCGAAACGGCAGTATCGAACGGCCGTTCGACGGGTCGGTGGCGTCGGTGTCGTCGACGGACTCCCGACTGGAGATCTCACTCTCGGAGTCCGTCGAGATCCCGAGTGATGGACAGCTGATCGTCGAATACGACGACGCGGTGAACCCGACGACACGCGGGATCTACCCCGTCGGCGTCCAACTCCGGGACGCGGGGGTCTCACAGCTCGCCGCGGGTGTCGAGGCCGCGTTCGTCGTCGACGGTGTGACGTCGCCGACCGACGTGGCCCGCGGCCCCGAACCCAGGGTGGTCGCCGTCGGTGACCCGCCCACTGTGGTGTACCGTCGCGACGCCGACCAGCCCTCGACACGGGTGCGCGGGCTCTCGGTCCTCGATTCCACGTTCCGCGAGGTCGACGGGGCGGGCGTGTTCGTCGCCGCCGACCGCGTCAGGCGGGTTCAAGCGCTCCGAAACCGGATCGACGGGGTCGCCGGGAGCGGCGTCGAGGTTCGCGCCGAGCGCACCGAGAGCTTCTTCCGGAACAATCAGATCACGGATGCACGCGACGGCATCCGGATCACCACCAGCGACGACGTGTCGGTGACGGCCACCAGGAACCGGATCCGGGACACCCGAACCGGGATCCGGCTCCGGCAGTTGGGGGCGGAGAGTTTGGCCGACGGGGCGATCACGTTGCGGCGGAACACGCTCACGGACAACGCCGCCCACGGGGTGGGGATCGAGACCGACAGCCTCGACCTCGCGGTCGACGCCACCAACAACACGATCGGGGACAACGGCCGTCGCGGGATCTCGGTGTCGGGATGGCGGGTCCAACGGGGGACGCTCCGCGACAACGCGATCGTCGGGAACGCCGACGACGGCGTGTCGATCCGAACGAACGCCGTGACGCGTGACCTCGACGTGGACGGCAACACGATCACCGACAGCGGCGGTCACGGGGTCGAACTCCGGTCGGACCTCGTCGTCCACGCCACCACCCTCACCGACAACCGACTCACGAACAACGCCGGGGCGGGGCTCGTCGTCGCCAGTCCCATCACCCACCGTTCGAACCTCTCGGTCGCGGACAACGTCGTCGCCGCAAACACCTACGGGATGCTCCTCCGGGGCGTGATGGGCACGACAGTTCGCGACAACGACATCGTGTTCAACACCAACCGCTTCGCCGACCCGGTCGGGGTGTCGGGCGTCGATCCGGGAACGGGCATACACCTCGCCGAGGGTGAAGCCGGGGTGATCCTCGACCAGGCCGACTCCGAGATCCCGCTCTCCGAGCTCGTCTCCGACCCCGCGGTCGACGACCAACTCGAGGCCGTGCGCGTCGGTGACGGGGTCGTGGCCGTCCTCCGGACCGACGGACCGGCCTCCACGCGGAGCGTCGACGCGACTGCGGTCACCATCAGGGGCGTGACCGCCGACATCCCGACCGGGATACAGGTCCCGAAAACCGGGTCGACGAACAGCACCTACCGGGTCAGCGGGAACGGGATCTACGGTCAGGATCGGGGGCTGACGGTCGATGTCGGGTCGCTCGCCACGACCAACACGACGGCGCGCATCCTGACCGAGCCGACGCGGACCGTCCACGCCGAGTCCAACTACTGGGGGGATCCGAGCGGACCGTACCACTCGTCGATCCTCCCGGAGGGCGAGGGCAACCCGGTCGTCACGGAACAGGGGTGGGTCGACTTCGTCCCGTTCCGGGACACGCCCACTACCCCCGAGTACACCCGTCCGACCGCCGCCATCGACGCCCCCACGGACGCACAGCCGGGTGCGGAGGTCCGACTCTCCGGGACCGACTCGACCACCGATCAGGGGTCAGTCGTGCGGTACCGCTACCGGCGGGACGGCACCGCCCAACCGGTCACCGACCGCCCGGCGTACAGCTTCGAGATGCCGGCCCAGCGCGTCGAGGTGGGGCTCGTCGTCGAGAACAGCTTCGGGATCGAGAGCACCAGCACTTCGGTCACAATCGAACCGGGAACGGCAACGGCAACGCCGTCGGCGACGCCCACGGCCACGCCAGCAGCCGGCACCGAGGCTCCCGCAACACCAGCGACGACGCCACCGTCGACACCGCCGGCCGACTCCGACCCGACACTCCTCGGTAGCCTGGGTTCGATCCCGGGGCTCCTCGGCGGTATCTTGTACCTCCTGGCGCTGCTGTTCGGGGTGTACGGGATGGCCCTCACAGTCACGGGCCGTACCCCGCCGGTCGGCGGGCTGCGGATCCAGGGGCTCGCGGGGCTCGGGATCCTGATCTGGATCGTCGCCGGCGTGCTCGGATCCGGTCCGCTCCTGACCGTCGGACTCTCGGCTGCGGTCGCGTGGGGCGTCCTGACGGGCGCCGCGTACGTTGTCGCAACACGGGGCCTGCTCGGGTGAGCCCGGTACCTTCGATGCGACGCCCCCCGGCCGACAACGCGTCTATCCCGCCGTGGCGCCAACGCGAGGTAATGCACTCCGACTCCGCGACGGTTCACGAACTCCCGAGGAGCGACGTTACCCAGAACCAGGGGACGTTCCGGATCCGGCTCAACTTCCCCGGTCGCGCGGTTCCCGGCCACGACGACCACGGGTACGGCCCGCTCGCGACGGTCGTGGAGTCGTTTATGGACCCTGACACGCTGATCCCGATGCACCCGCACCGGAACGAGGAGATCGTCTCGTGGGTGCCGGCGGGCGTGATGCGTCACGACGACCGCGAGGGCAACGACCTCGTGACCGACCCCGAGACCCTGCTCGTAATGAACGCCGGGAGCGGGTTCTGGCACGCCGAGCGGACTCTCGCCGAGGATCCGCCGTTGCGCATGCTCCAGATCTTCGTCCGGCCGCACAGCCTGGGCCTCGAACCGGAGATCCAACACGAACCGCTCCCCGATCCGGTCGCAAACCAGTGGCGGCACGTGTTCGGTCCCGAGGGGTCGGCGGCGCCTGCGTTCGTCCGCAACGCGGTCCACCTCCACGACATCCGACTCGACGCGGGCGAGACCGTGGACCTCCCGACCACCCCCGAGTGGGACACGTACCTCTACGTGTTCGACGGCACGGTCACCGCCGCGGGGACCGACCTTGACGCGACCGAGAGCGGCGTGTTCGTCGGCGACGCCGCCGCGTCCGTCTCCGCCCGGACAGACGCTACCGTGGTCGCGTTCGTGATCGACCCCGACGCGCCGATCACCCGGCAGGGGACCATCGGCCGGTAGCGCTCCCGTCACCGGGCGTCGGGAGCCGCGGACGGGCGCGGATCTCCGGCTGCCCGACGCTTCGGCGCTACTACTTCCCCCGTCGCCCCCGACCGAACAATCGATCGGCAAACGACCGGTCGGTCGGGCGCTCGGCCAGGAGCACCGACGCCTCGACTTCGTCGACGACCTGCAGGTGGAGGGAGTTGGTGACCAGCCGGGCCAACAACCCGCGTTCGGTGGCGCCGAGCATAATCATCGTGTTGTCGTCGGCGGCGCGCTCGATCGCGGCCTCGACGTCCCCGGAGTCGTCGACGGTCGCGGTCGCCTCGGAGAGGTCGTGCTCGGCCGCCCACTCCCGGAGGAACGCCTCGCCGGCGTCGCGTCCCCCGGGGCCGTCGACGACGTGCAACAGCGAGACTTCGGACCCGACAGTCGTGCTGAGCGCCCGGGCGACCTCGGCGCTCAGATCCGAGTCGGGGCCGCCTGCGGTCGGCAACAGTATCCGCGAGTAGTCCAGATCGCGGTCTTTCACCACGAGGAAGTCACACGGAAGCTGGTTGGTGAGTTCGTCGAGCGGGCGCTCCGCGCGGGCGGAGGCCCACAGTTCGTTGCGCTCCCACTCCATGACGACCAGGTCGGGACGGGTCCGGTTCGCCCGGTCGAAGATGTCCTCGAACGATCGGTGGGTGACGATGGTAGAGGTTTCGAGGTCGACGTCGTACCGGTCGCCGATCCCTTCGACGTCCTCGAGCAGGCGCTCGGACTCGGCGGTGATCCGGTCGCGCTGGTCGTGTCCCGACGCCCGTCTGCGTTGCTCGGGTGCCTGAACCACGTGGACGACGTGGACGGTTCCTTTCTCGCGGTTGCTGGCGATCGCACACGCCAGGTCGACGATCCCGGTCTCGGTCCTGGGGTTCGCGATCGGAACCAGGATACGGTAGGAGTTGGGGTCGCGGACGAACTCCTCGACGGTGTCGACCAAGGGGACGTACGAGCGCCCCGCCAACCCGCCGAGCAGCCACTCGCGGACCGACAACTGGCGGACGTTCTCGAAGCGCGCGGTCTCCAGCCGCTGTTCGGTGGTCTGGTAGTAGTTCACGACCGTGACCAACACAACCCCGCCGATGGTGTTCCCGAGCAGCACGGGGATGACGAAGTCGGTGAACGCGAGCACGACCCCCAGGTCGCCGACGAAGATCAGGAACAGCGCCTCGGTGAACGAGACGACGACGTGGAACAGGTCCCCGAGCGGGATGACCAGAAACGCGAGGTAGACGGTGAGCAGCCGTGTGACCGTGTCGCGGGCCGCGAAGTTCACCCACACCACGCCGGCGACGACCAGCCCCGCGAACGCCCCCTTGAAGAACAGCTGGATCCGGGTCACGTCGTAGACGCCGTGGCGGGCGAACTCCGCGGCTGCGGCCGCGGCTTCGGGTTCGAGCACGCCGCCGAACGCGAGTACGACCGCGCCGATAGCGCCCCCGGCGAAGTTGCCCGCCAGCACGATCGACCAGTGGCGGAACAGCGCCGGGATCGACGCCAACCGTTCGAGGGTCAGCGCCACCGGCGGGAGGGTGTTCTCGGTGTACAGTTGATACCCACCGATGATGATGTAGATGAACCCGATGGGGTAGAGCAGCGCCGCGACGACGCTGCTATCGGTCTTCGGATACATCGACGCGTACACGAGCAGGGTGATGGTGATCGCGAACCCCCCGGCCACGGCGCTGAAGAACAGTTCCCGGGCGCCGGAGGTGATCTCGTGGTCGGCGTCGGCGACGATCCGCTGGAACACCTCGTCGGAGGAGAACATGTCGGCGATGACGCCGCCGGAGGTCGGGACGCCGTTGTGCCCGCTGTCGTCCCCGCCGTCGCGCGGGCCCGTGTCCCCGTTGGCATCGGCCATTGATTCCTCTACGGGTACACGGGGTCAAAGAATTTTGTCTTCGGGACGTCCAGCGAACGCGAGACGGCGACCGATCGGGCGGGCTCATTCCACCCCGGCGTACCCGGACGCTCCGGACAATTCTTATGGAAGTTCCAAGGCTAAAACCCCGCCCTTCAGGGCGCGGGGATACAGCCGACAACTCCCCCACTAACCACGTTCGATGGCACTGCTGGATATTCCACACTCAGTCGTCACCTTTAATTCACAATCTCCCATAACTAGTTATCGACACAGTCCGATGCTGGAGACAACCCGCACCTATCGAGCGAAAATCGTCAACCCCCAACAGGTGCAAGACGACCTCGACCAGTGCGGGTTCTCCGCGTCGAAACTGTGGAACGTCGCCCGATACTACACGCAAGGCCGATGGGATGAGGACGGGGAAATCCCCGCCGACGGCGAACTCAAATCCGAACTCAAGGAACACGAACGATACAGTGACCTACATTCTCAGTCAAGTCAGCGAGTTCTCGAAGAGCTTGCTGAGTCGTTCACCAGTTGGTACAAAGCACGCCAACGAGGAGACGAGGACGCCAACCCACCGGGCTATCGCAAACACGGCGACGAACACCCGCGTTCCACCGTGACGTGGAAGCAGAAAGGCATCAAGCACGATTCCAAACACAACCAACTTCGTCTGAGCAAGGGCTTCAACCTGAAGAACCACCGCTCAGATTTCATCCTCTGTGAGTACGAGACGCGACCGGACGTGACTATGGAGAACATCCAGCAGGTTCGAGCCGTGTGGAACGGCGACCGTTGGGAACTCCACCTCGTCTGCAAGAAGGAGATTCCCGTCGAAGACGCACCGGGCGATAACACGGCGGGCATCGACCTCGGCATCAAGAACTACCTCGCCATCGCCTACGACGACGGTGATGCTGAATTGTATCCGGGGAACGTGCTGAAGCGGGACAAGCACTACTTCACTCGTGACGAGTACGACACAGAGGGCGAGAACGGCCCGTCACGCCGTGCGCTTCGCGCCCGAAAGAAACTCTCGCGTCGGAAAGACCACTTCCTGCACGCGCTCGCCAAACACGTCGTAGAGCGGTGCATCGACCACGAGGTTGGACGTATTGCCATCGGCGACTTGAGCGAGATTCGTGAAGACGAGAACGGTGACTCACGGAACTGGGGTAAGCGTGGGAACAAGAAACTCCACGGGTGGGAGTTTGACCGTTTCACCACATTGCTTGAATACAAGGCCGAAGAACACGGCATCCTCGTAGACCGCAAAAGCGAGCGAGACACCTCAAAGACGTGTTCGTGTTGTGGTCGGAAGCGTGACGCGAACCGCGTGGAACGTGGCTTGTACGTCTGTGAATCCTGCGGAGCGACGATGAACGCAGACGTGAATGGTGCGGTGAACATTCGCAGAAAGATAACTCAGAATCCTCCGACGGAGGATATGAGTAACGGTCGTTTGGCACGGCCAGTAGCTTACCTATTCAATCAAACCTCTGGGTCGTTCCACCCGAGGGAACAGGTGGGTTGCGAACCTTAATATCCCAACGCTCGGGAATCCTCGCCCTTTAGGGCGGGGAGGATGTCAAGTCAACATAGCTGACGTACCCCACCCGAGATCGCTGTCCGTTCGAGCCACGACTCTCCGTGTTCGTTCGTCCCGGCTCACACGTGTACTCGCGTACGCCGGATACCGTCACTCGTTTCACCCCACGGCCGTGTGTTCGATGTATTGACGGGGTTCAGACGGGCGCTTATCGACTGCTTGCGGTGTGAATCAGGGTTCGAAGACCGTAGCGCGGCGCTCGTTGCGGCGTACGACCTCGGCGACGTCGCGGCCACCGGAGAGCCACCGTCGTCGGTCACGGCCGGTCTCGACGCTCGCAGTGCGGAGTTGCTCGGTCGAGTTCGGCGGTTCGACGCTGGCCCGCTCGGCCTCACGCTCTCCGGGCCAGCCTATCGCGACACCCCCATCATCTACGCGAACGAGACTCTCAGAGGTCTCACTGGCTACTCTCTCGACGAACTCCGTGGCGAGAACCCACGCCTGTTTCAGGGACCGGACACCGATCCCGAGGCGATGGACACGCTCCACGAAGCGGTCGACACCTGGACGGAGGCGACCGTCGAACTATGGAACTACCGCCGCGACGGCAGCCGCTTCCGCAATCGCGTCAGTGTCGTCCCTCTCCCGGACGACAGCGGGATGATCGCCAACTGGATCGGTGTTCAAGTCGCAATCGACGAGTAACGTACCGAACGCCGGTCGAGCGAGCCGCCCGCACACGGCGACTCCGGCTCTCTCAGGAGCTGGGCCCACACACCGAGACGGTCCGGGGCTGCGTCCCGGCGTCCTGAGGTACTTCTGGTTTGGTACACCGGGACCTGATTCGGGGACTTCACTGCAACCCGAGCAGGGTATAATGCGGCTTTCAGCCGAGTGCTACCGCGACGAGCGGAGCGAGTCGCGGTTTCACCGGACGCGACCGAAGGGAGCGTCCGGAGGTTTTTCCCCACGTTTTTACGAGGAGTGGTTCGCCGGAGGCGACCCCGACGACGTAAAAAGTGGATGTATGCCGCCTCCCGGATTGTGAACCTCGACGAGACGTTCCTGCTCGCTGCGCTGCGCGGGCTGCGACTCGTCTGGTTCAAATCCGTCCGGATATCATTTTCACTGCTCACTTCGTTCGCAGGAAAATGCCGCCTCCCGGATTTGAACCGGGGACAGCTCGATCTTCAGTCGAGTGCTCTCCCAGTCTGAGCTAAGGCGGCACGCATTCCGATCGACGCCGAGTATATAAAAAAGCGTTTCGATACCTGGGCAACCGGCCGGGCACACCGGGTGCTCCGATCGGTCCGGAAACCGGTGTAGACCGCCCGAACCGGATTCAATACGCCGGGTTCGCTGCCGGTGGACCCGAACGGGTTTTGTACGTCGGCTTCGACGCACGAATCACGGACACGCGGCGGGCCCCCAGCCGCCGCCCCGGAACCAGACCCCACCGATGCTCCGAGATATCCACTCCCCCGGCGGGTCGTCCCCGGACCGCGCGATCAGCCCTGTCGTCGGCGCGGTCCTGATGCTCGTGCTGACGATCCTCCTCGCGAGCACTATCGTGGTCGGACTCTCCACGGACCTCCCGGCGTCAACCGCCTCCGACCTCACGTCGGGCAATCTCGCTGACGACGGCTCGCTGCAGGGTGACCTAGTCGTTGCCGAGGAGCCGGCTGCCGGCGCCGACAGCGTGGTACACTCGACGGTCGTCGAAGTCGACGACGCCGACGGGGAGGAGTGGGACGACCTCACGGTCGACTACCCGAAGGAGCCGGTCGACCTCGACACGTCTGGCGAGGACGAGATCCTCACGATCGGCGTCGACACTGACGGCGACGGCGACCTCGAGGAGACGTTCGATGCGGACGACGTCAGCGGTGTGAACACCAACGACGACGACAGCGACCTGACGGTGTCGCTCGACACCGGGTACGAACTTCAGGCGGGCGACCGGCTCCACCTTCGGTACGAGGGGGCGGACAACCCCGATTCCGCCGGTGAGTACGACGTCAGCGTCCGGATCAACGACGCCGAGTGGACTGAGGGGACGCTGGCGATCGAAGGGTGATGGGCGGTTCGGGGAGACTACTACTCCATCCGGTCCAGAATTTCGCTCTCCAACGCCTTCCTGTACTGGATCTCGTGTGGCGTCACTTGGCCGCGCTCGGACTCGATCGCTCGGAACGCGACTGTCTCCCTGTACTCTCCGATCAACGCCTCGTCGTCCATCTCGGAC
>UEZX01000004.1_pt1 | contig 19754 bp, 16 predicted proteins | sample 1903831 | NCBI WGS metagenome assembly UEZX01 (sample SAMEA4776353, study PRJEB27445) | saltern metagenome | biome: Hypersaline environment; feature: solar saltern; material: Pellet | place: Spain | collected 2012-08 | depth 0 m | reverse complement strand
CAGACCGCGGCCGACATCGCCGACCGGCGGGACGCCACGGTCCACGTGCTGTACGTCATCGACGACCGGGCGTTTCTCACGCTTCACGACGAGATGAAAGACCAGGTACTCGCCGAGCTGACCGGCGAGGGCGAGGCCGCAACCGAACGCGCAGCGGCCCGACTCCGGGAGGCCGGCATCGACGTCACGACCGGGATCAGGCAGGGCGACCCGGCGGACGAGATCCTGTCGTCCGTTGCGGCCGCCGACGCCGACCTCGTCGCAATGGGGACTCGCCGCGGCGACTACTCCAACAGCATGATGGGGAGCGTCTCCCAGGAGGTCGTCGCCCGCGCGCCGGTCCCGGTGCTGACGGTGAACCTCGCAGGCCGAAAGTAACTACACTACCGGACCGCAGGTGGTCGGAACAGCCGGGTACAGCCGTGTCGGCCGCCGTTGTGCTCACACGGATTATTGTAGTCAATTACCGGTCATCGTCAACCCGTCCGGGTGATGTCCGGGAATTCGGGACAATAATCCGTCTCACTCCTCGGGGTCAAACTCCAGCGCGACGGAGTTGATGCAGTATCGCTTGCCAGTGGGTTCCGGGCCGTCGTCGAAGACGTGTCCCAGGTGGCCGCCGCAGGCGCTGCACAGTACTTCGACCCGGCGCATCCCGTGTCGGGTGTCGGTCTCGGTTTCGACGGCGTCCCCGCTGGCGTCGAAAAAGGAGGGCCACCCCGAGTTCGAATCGAACTTGGCGTCGCTGTCGAACAGTTCGGCACCACACCCCGCACACCGGAAGGTGCCGTCCGCCTTCACGTCGAGGTAATCGCCGCTGAATTTGGGTTCGGTCCCCCGGTTCCGGAGGATCTCGTACTCCTCGTCGGTGAGTCGGTCGCGCCACTCCGCGTCCGAGTCGGGGATGTCGTCGGATCCCGAGTGCTCAGTTGCCATACCGTATGTAGGGGCTGGAACGACAAGAACCCGTCCTTGGACTCATACTGTTGGCTATAACGACGTGAAGATTTTCGATACCCCGGGGTGTCGGAATCCGTCACGTGAGTATAGCCAACAGTATCAGCACCCGCGCGTTTCGACGCCCGAAACCGGCCCGTCAGTAGGTTCGTACGTCGGGTCGTCGGTCGCGCCGGCGAACATCGGCAGCGACAGCCGGTAGTCGAACAGGATCACGAGCGACTCCCAGACCGCATCCGGGGACACTCCATCCGGCACCTGTTCGACCATCACGCCGGTTCGAAGCTGGATAATCTCGGAATCGAGTGCGACCCCGCTGGCCGCCATCCCCAGAGCGCTCGGCGGCGAGGGGTCGGTGAAAAGCGAGGTGTGAATTGTCACATTAATGTGGGGGTTGCCGTCGCCGATACTCAGATCCCGGCCGCCGTCAGGGAGACACTGCCGGTCGCCCGCGGCCGTGTCGGCGGTCCCGGCGTCGGACTGCGCGCGGACGGGGGCGACCACAGGGATCATCCCGGCCACCAGCACGATGGAGGCAAGCACGACGGCCACGGCGCGTGCGGCAGGGCTTCCTGGCCCGGAGTCACGGCGCATACACCGGTTTGTGTGTCGGCCGGGCTTAATACTCGTCCCGCGGTTCTCAGATTTGAGATTCAGCGTCGACGCCGAGCATCCGGGCGGGTCCGTCGGACGGACGTTTGCCGCGTCACCGGAACCGGAACGTCTCGAGGTTCTTCGGCGAGAAGGTCCGGAGGTTGTGGTCGTGGTAGAGCCCCGACGAGAGGTCCTGGACCGCGCGTTCCTCCCCGTGGACGCACAGGACTTTCTCCGGGCGGGGGCGCATCGTCCGGACGAAGTTCTCTAAGCCCTGGCGGTCGGCGTGGCCCGAGAAGCCGTCGAGGGTCTCGACACCCAATTTGAGGTCGAGCGTTTCGGCGGCGTCGACGCCGTGATCGCCCCCGACATCGATCTCGGTTCGCCCCGCCTGGATCCGCCGCCCGCGGGTCCCACGCGGTTGGTGTTCCACGAAAACAAGCCGAGAGTCGGGGTCGTCGCCGAAGTGGCGCAGCCACGACATGATCGGTCCGCCGGTCAGGCTTCCTGACGGCGCGAGGACGACCGCGGGGCCGTCATCGGCGAGCGAGGCCCGCTGGTCGTCGCCGCCGTCGACGCGCTCGAACGCGGGTGCGAGGAAGGGGTTGTCGTCGGTGTCGATGACACGGTCGGCGAGGTCGTCGCGAAGGAACTCGGGATACGTGGTGTGGACCGCGGTCGCCTCGCGGATCATCCCGTCGAGATAGACCGGCAGTTCCGGGATCTCCCCGTCCCGGATCGCTTCCTCGAGGACTACCAGTAGCTCCTGGGCCTGCCCGACCGCGGGGGTGGGGATCAACACCGTGCCGCCGCGGTCGTGGGTCGCCGAGATCAGGTCCGTCAGCTTCCGCTCGGAGTCGCCCCAGTCGGTCTGGTAGTCGTTGCGGCCGCCGTAGGTCGACTCCATCACGAGCGTCTCCACGCGCGGGAAGTCGTTGACCGCGCCGTCGAACAGCCGGGTGTCGCCGTACCGGACGTCGCCGGAGAACGCGACGTTGTAGAGGCCGTCGCCGATGTGGAAGTGTGCGATCGCGCTCCCGAGGATGTGGCCCGCGTCGTGGAGGGTCAGCTTGACATCGGGCGCGATGTCGGTCACATCCCCGTACTCCAGCGGGATGGTGTGTTTGATCGCCGCTCGGACGCGCTCGGAGCTGTACGGTTCGCTCCGCCCCTCGCGCTCGGCGCGGTCGAGGTAGTCGAGTTGGAGTAGCCCCATCAGGTCGCGGGTCGGTTCGGTGGTGTAGACGGGGCCGTCGTACCCCCGCTCGAACAGCACCGGCAGATACGCCGAGTGGTCCAGGTGGGCGTGGGTCACCACCACGGCGTCGATGGAGTTCGCGCCCGCCCCCAGCGCTTCGGGGAGTTCGAGGTGCGGCCGCTCGCCGGTGCTGGGGTCGTCACCGCAGTCGATCAGGACGCGCGTCTCGGCGGTCGAAAGGATGAACGACGTCCGGCCGACCTCCCGGCACCCGCCGAGGGCGGTGATGCGGACCCACTCCTCGCTCGAGAGCTCCTCGCGGTGGATCTGCCGTCCGATGCGTTCGAGCACCTCCCGGCGGTCGTCGCGCTCGTTTTTCAGGAAGTCGCGGACGTTCGAAACTGTCGAGGACTCGATCGGCGGGGTGCGGACGACCTCGGGAGTCCACCCCACAGCGGCGGTGATCTTCTGCAGGGTCGCACCGCGGTTCCCGATCACCCGCCCCGGATTGTCGGCCTCGAGCACGACCTCGCCGGTGTCTTCGTGGAAATAGAGGTCGGTGACGCCGGCGTCGTCGGGGACGATGTCGTGAATCCGGGCCCGAGCCTCCTCGACGGGAGATAGCGCCGTCGGGTCGGGCCGGACGGTGATCCGTTTTCGGAGTTGTCCCGCGAGATCCCGGATCAGGTCGCCGTTCCGGGCGAACCGCTTGGGATCCCGGGTGTAGATGACGAGCTCCGGGCCCTCGTAGGTGACGTCCGAAACCGAGATATCGGGCGGCAGTTCCGCTGTAATCTCTGCGTGCAGATCCTCGAGTTGCGTGTCTACTGAACTCATACCTTGGAGCGATCCGTCGGGGTCGCCGCCGACGGACGATTGGTCGGGGTCCCCGGCGCTCGGAGCGACCCGGACGCCGTGAAGGTGTCGTCGACACGGCCGAACGTCGATGGGGTGTGGCGTAGTGTGTCGCGACCGTCTCCGGGAGTCCGGACGTCGGAGCGGCAGGGAGAACCCGCTTGCTCCGAGATATTAGGCGGGTATATAAAAACGTTCGGCTCTATTCGAGTCCTCCAAAGGTGATACGCTTCAGCGGTCCTTCGGACGTACTCAAGCTGACACGAGCAACTCTCACGCGGATTGAATATTGTAGAGCCGTGCAGTGTCGTTTCCGAGGAGAATAGATTGCGAGATAATAGCGATATCACCGCGGGAGACTGGTTTGGTGGACCGATGGACGTTTTGTCCATCCTGCCGGCCGTATGCGGTGAGTCCCGTTTCGCGGTCTGCAACCCACACGTGAGAGGGGCTGAGTTCTATCTGCCACACAGTTCCCTCGATTCTCGTGTCCCATCGTTTCTCACCTGTTGCCCGCGCGAATGCCTGAACGTCGCCGTTTCTCGTCCCAATGACGACCAGGGAGTTGTCTACAACGACAGTACTCGCATCTGGAACTCCGGACGTAGACCATTCGACACCGTCGGCCGTGAGCTGATACGCTCGCAATTCCTCATTCGCTGTAGCGAACGCCGAATCGACGTGGATCTGACCGACTCCGGGTAATGGCTCGTCCTGCTCGATTACGGATCCAGTAGCTGGATCCAACACTGTCACACCACCACCAAACGTATCCAGGTAAATGCCGCTGTCGTGCGTTTCAAGACTATTGATTCCCCCTTGGGTTTCCTTGGACCAGACTTGTTCACCCGTCTGTCTGTCCAGGCCGTAAACGCTGTACTGATCTTGTTCGTTTATACCAACGACAGCGATATCACCAACAATTCCTGCTCCCTTGGGGAGGTTGAGCGAGTCGTTTTCCGCGGCTACAGGGACGGTGAACGTCCATCGCTGTTCACCAGTTGTCACGTCGTACCCAGCAAAGTGGGCGCCCGGTCTATCAACAGACTGAAACTCCGACCAGAACCCGAACACGACGAGGTCATCACCCCGCGCAATCGCATCGGCACCAAGGTTGACTTCTGATCCCTCGTATGTTATTTCGTCCTGCCAGAGGATACCATCGCCGGGAATCGCCCTCGCAACACGATTGTAATCATTGAAATAGAAGTGGCCATCGTCAGATAGGATAAAATCGACCCCGAAGTCGGCGGCCCACCGTTGAGACAAGGTGAGCCGTTGCGCACCGGCGGGTGAATCGGTCTCTGTGGCTGTTTCAGTAGCAGTGGTTGATGCAGTTCCAGTGTCCGGACTAGCCGAGTCGTTTTCGTTTGTTCGAAGACGTAGACATCCCCCCGTGGTAACACTACCAAGCATCGCAAGCACTGACCGTCGTCGCATATCCTTGGTGTCGAATTTTGTATATTTAAAACCAAGGTGAAGTGGTAGTGTTAATCTGATATCGCTGAATGTAGGTGTTGGATCGTGACCGTGTCTAATTGTGCGTCAGCGTAAAACCGAAGCCCCACGGTGCCGACACGGCGGTATGGATCTCACCCCGGACCGAGTCAAGGAGGAAGCGCAATGGGTCGCAGACCGCGCCGACGTCATCGTCCCACTCATCAACGACACCCGCAACCGGCTGGGTGAGGTGTTCGACACGACAGTCGATCCGGTCGACCCGGCCGACTACCGCGGGTCGGTCGCAACCGTTTTCGCCGACGGCGAGGTCGCCGTCAACGTCGCGGCGTACGTCGGGCTCCTCCGCGACCTCGACGTCGACGGCGACTACCCGGGCTTCGTTGTCGACGAGGTGTTGGGGCGTGAACTCGCCGCCGCGATCGCGGGCGGGACGCCGCTATCACTGCTCGCGCAGGCGACGTTTCACTACGCCGACGTGACGACCCACTCGGCGGGCGGTGCCGGGATCGACGACCTTGACGCCGCCCTGGCTGCGGGCTTTCAGACCCGGCTGCCCGGGTGGGCGTGGCGGGGGTCGGAGAGCCCTTTCGCTGTTGATCCCGGCGACCTGGCCGAGTGACCGAACCGTCCCCGAACGCGGGCATCAGGGGATTTAAGACGGCTGTGGGGCTCGAATTGCATAATGACCGACGACCAGGAACTCGGGATCACCGAGTCGAAAGAATACAACACCGGCGAGTGGTACGCGGAGGTCGTCCAGAAGGCGAACCTCGCGAGCTACGCGCCGGAGGGCATGAGCGGATTCATCGTCACGCGCCCCCGAGCGTACGAGGTGTGGGAGCGGATCCAGGCGCACCTCGACGGCCTGTTCAAGGACACCGGGGTCCGGAACGCCTACTTTCCGCTTTTCATCCCCGAAAGCTACCTCGAGCGCGAAAAGGACATCGTCGAGGGGTTCGACCCCGAGGTGGCGTGGGTCGAACGTGCCGGCAACGACGAACTCGAAGAGCGGCTCGCGGTCCGTCCCACCTCCGAGTCGATCATCACGCCGTACATCTCACAGTGGGTCCGGAGCCACCGCGACCTCCCGCTTCGGGTGAACCAGTGGGCCTCGGTCGTCCGGTGGGAGGCGACCGAGACCAAGCCGTTCTTCCGGACGAAGGAGTTCCTCTGGCAGGAGGGCCACACCGCCCACGCCACCCGCGAGGACGCGTGGGCGGAGACGGCCCGCCGGCTCGATCAGTACGAAGCCACCTACGAGGACCTGCTCGCAATGCCGGTGCTCCGCGGCGCAAAGCCCGAACACGACAAGTTCCCCGGCGCGGACACGACAACGACCGTCGAGGCGCTGATGCCCGACGGGAAGTCCGTTCAAGGTGCGACCTCACATTACCTGGGGACGTCGTTCGCGGAGGCGTTCGACATCACCTACACCGACGAAGACGAGGCGTCCCAACTCGCCCACACCACCTCGTGGGGGCTGTCGTGGCGCGCGATCGGCGCGCTGATCATGACCCACTCCGACGAACAGGGGCTGGTGTTGCCGCCGGCGCTCGCCCCCGAGCAGGTCGTGATCGTCCCGATCTGGCAGGCCGACACCAAAGACGAGGTTCTGGAGTACGCCGAGGGGATTGCCGCGGATCTCGAGGACGCGGGGATCCGGGTCGAACTCGACGACCGCGACGAGCGGAACCCGGGGTTCAAGTTCAACGAGTGGGAGCTGAAGGGCGTCCCCGTCCGGATGGAGATCGGCCCCAACGAGGCCGACGACGGGAGCGTCACCGTAGTCCACCGCCCCGATGGGGAGTCCACCGAGGTTGACCGCGAAGGCATTGTCGAGACCACCGAGTCACACTTCGACGAGGTGTACGCGAAGCTCTACGCCGCCGCGGAGCGGAACCTCGAATCGAACGTTCGGGAGGCCGAAGGTCGCGCGGAGATCCTGGGAACGCTCGGCCAACACGGCGGCTACGTCAAGGCCCCGTGGTGTGGTGACGAGGCGTGTGAGGCCGAGATCAAAGATCAGATCGCCGCAGAGATCGTACTGGTGCCGCTGGACGATTCCGACGCGGAGATCCACCACGGCGAGGAGTGTGCGGTCTGCGGCGACAGCGCAGTCGAGACCGCGTACTACGCGAAGTCGTACTGATACTGTCGGCTATCGTCACGTGACGGATTTCGACACCCCGGGGTGTCGAGAATCTTCACGTCGGTATAGCCAACAGTATGAGCGCGGCCCCAGCCGGCGGCCGTCGACCCTCCGCTTGCGGGCGGTCCGACGCACGTCGGACGCGCGTTCGACTGATTTCGGGTGTGAGAACGTTCCACAACGCTTTATAACGGTAGTGTGGTAGTATACGTAATGGCGGCGTTATCGGATCTCCTAGACGATGTGGTGTCGGATGTCGAAGCAGTGCTGCTTTTCTCCCCGAGCAACGCCCATTATCAGCGGTTTGCCGATGCGGACCTCGACGAGGACCTGCTCGTTGTCGCGTCGGAGGACGCCGTCGGTGCCGAGACCTACGTCGAACTCCCCCTGGAGTTCGACAACATCAGGGATCGGATCCGGTTCGGGATCGAGGGGGCCTTGGAACGCGGCCTCGTCGAAGCCGAAGACGTCGTCGCGTGTAGCGTCCGGATCTTCGGCGACGACCCCGATGGGGTGGTTCGGATCCGGGTCACCGAATCGATGCGGTCGGGGATCTACGACCTCTTTGCGAACTCCCGGGCCGAACCCGGCGTCATCCGGGACGTCTTCGAGGTCGCGATCGAACTGGGCAAGAAGGGCCAGAAGGGCAAGCCCGTCGGCGCGCTGTTCGTGGTCGGTGACGCCGGAAAGGTGATGAACAAGTCCCGGCCGCTGTCGTACAACCCCTTCGAGAAGTCCCACGTTCACGTGGGCGATCCGATCGTGAACGTGATGCTCAAGGAGTTCTCCCGACTCGACGGCGCCTTTGTCGTCTCGGATTCGGGGAAAATCGCGAGCGCCTACCGGTATCTCGAACCCGCCGCCGAGGGCGTCGACATCCCGAAGGGGTTGGGCGCACGGCACATGGCCGGCGCGGCGATCACCCGCGACACCAACGCCACCGCGATTGTGCTTTCGGAGTCCGACGGGTTGGTCCGGGCGTTCAAGGGCGGGAGCCTCATTCTGGAGATCGATCCGGAGGAGTACTGATGACCGGAACCGAGACGGCCGTAGCGGCGGGGAGCAACGGCGTCGCGGGACCCAATACCGGCACGTACACCGGAGTCCCGGTCGGACAGATCGACCCCGGGGCGCTCGCGAGCGCGGTTGATGCGGTGCCGCGGGCCGTCTGGCTCGCCGCCGTCATCGCGGTCGCCGGGATCGTGATCGCAACCTTCCTCGGAACGCTCACGACCCGGATTCTGGTCCGTCTCGGCGTGCCGACCGCCGTTGAAGGCACCGCCTTCGAGCGAACGGCACGGGAGTTCGACACCTCCACAGTCGACGTGCTCGGATCCTTAGTCCGGTTTTTCGTGCTCGGCGTCACCTTCCTCGGAGTCCTTGGAACCACGAACGTCACCGTCGCAACGGGGTTCTGGGGTCGCACCGTCGAGTTCCTCCCGCAGGTGTTTTTCGCGCTGGTCATCCTCATCGTGGGGGTTGTCGTCGGCGACAAGGTACAGATGCTGATCGGCGAGCGACTCACCGGGATCAAACTCCCCGAGATCGGGGTGTTTCCCCGGCTCGCGAAGTTCACCGTGTTCTATATTGCTGTCTTGATCGCGCTCTCGCAACTGGGTGTCGCTACGCTCGCGCTCGTGGTGTTGCTCGCGGCGTACCTCTTTGCGGTGGTGTTTCTCGGCGGGCTCGCGCTCTCTGACCTGCTGAAATCCGCCGCCGCGGGGTCGTATCTCCTGTTGGAACAGCCCTACGCGATCGGCGACGAGATCGAGATCGGCGACCGCCGGGGGATCGTCCAGGAGGTGAACCTGTTCGTCACACACATCGAACGTGACGGCGAGGAGTTCGTCGTCCCGAACAGGACCGTCTTCGAGACGGGCGTGCTCCGGATTCGGGAGTAATACTGTTGGCTATAACTACGTGAAGATTTTCGATACCCCGGGGTATCGAAATCTGTCACGTGACTATAGCCAACAGTATAAGTCACCGGTCGTCGGCGTCAGCCCTGTCGGTATCGGGGTCACAGCCGTCGGAACTGTTGCTGCCGTCATCGCCACCGTCGCCCGCGCCGCCCGAACCGCTACTGCCGCCTCCCATCGGCCGCGCCGGCACGCCCGCGACAGTCGCCCCGGAAGGCACGTCTCGGGTCACGAGGGAGTTCGCTGCCACCTCCGCGTCCGGGCCGATTCGGACGCCCGGGAGGATCACCGCCTTCGCGCCGATCATGGCGCGGTCGCCGATCACGACCTCGCCGGTCCGGTACTCGTCCTGCAGGAACTCGTGACACAGGAGCACCGAGTCGTAGCCGACCACGACGTCGTCGCCGAGCGTGATCAGCTCCGGCCAGAATACGTCCGGTGTCGCTTCGAGACCCCACGAGACGCCGTCGCCGACGGCCGCACCCAGCCGGCGGAGCATCCAACTCCGGACCCGCAGCGACGGCGCGATCCGGACGACCCAGACCATGAGGTAGTTCAGGACCACCCGCCAGACCGGCTTGGCGTCGGTCCAGCCGCGCAGCGAGTTCCGCTGGCCTGGCGTCGGATGCCGGTGTAGACGGTCGTGTCGTCGACCGTCCGGCGCGTCGTTCCCGGTGTCTTTGGCGGTCCTGTCAGGGTCGCCGGGAGACCCCCGACCGGTGTCGGCGGGTGAATCGTGGCTCACGACTCCCCGTTTCCACCCGGTGGGTAAAATACCGCCCGGGAGAAAGACAGTGGCTGAAAGAAGGTTGCTCGTCGGGTGCCCGTGACGGGTCTCCGGCGGTGGGTCTGCGGCCGGCAACCGCACGCCGGAATACGTCGTTGTGAGGGGAGCCAAACCGACAAGTACGCTGCCGGCCTACGTCGATACAGATGGATCACGGGAACCCGATGGGGCCTGCGCCGATCCACCGCGGCAACATCATCGAATACGCAAACGACGCCTTCCGTGAACTCGTCGGCGTCGACGTCCCCGCCGCAGTTACCAGCCGCTCGCTCGGGCAGTTCGTCGCAAACTCCGGCTGGGGCCGCCTCGTCGAACGGTTCGAGGCCCTCCTCGGGGGCGAGAGGCCGGCGTGGGGGCTCGGCTCCGAACTCGAAGTCGACGACGGCACCCGAGCGGGCGTCATCGCGGTGACTTCGCCGGTTGAGGCGGAGGGAGAAGCTGTTAGCAACGGGGCCAAAACGCCACTCCAACACGCAAAAAGCACCGTGGGCTGGCTGGTCTACTGGTCGGTGACCACGTCCGGTGACGCGATCGAACTGGCGGCCGCCGAGCCGTGGTCGAGCGTGTTCACTCTCAGCGTGCCGGCGAGCGCCCGTCCGGACAGCGAGGAGTCGTCGTCGGGGCTGCGGGAGTAGATCCGTGGCGTCCCCCACTCCGCCGGCACTCCCGGAACAGCCCCAACCGGCCGCAATCCCGACGCCGCCGGACGGGGAGTCGAGCACTGTCGTCTGGCACCGCGACCACCTGCGGGTCGCCGACCACCCGGCGGTTGCGGCCGCGGCCGACGCCGACCACATGCTCCCGATATTCGTCTTCGACCCGTCGTTCTACGGTACCGACGGGTTGGCCTGCGACGCCCGGATCGGGTTCCTCCACGACTGCCTGTCGGACCTGGACGAACAGTACCGGGCGGTCGCAGGCGCCGGACTCACTCTCGCCCACGGCGACCCGATCGAGGTGCTTGGGTGGTTCCGCGACGCCGGATGGGACGTCGTCGCCGCCGACGCACCCACCGGCCGGTACGGCGTAGAGCGCGACCGGCGCGCCCGCTCGGAGTGTGGGGTCTCGTTCGTCGACGGCGACGGCCTGGTCCGGGGAGTCGACCGGCCGCGGGACGGCTGGCAGGAACACATCGAGGCGTGGCTGACCGCCGACCACGACACCTGGGATCCGGAGGCGGTCTCAGTTCGGGAAGTCGAGACCGGGATTACGATCGAGGACATCGACGCCGCCTACGGGGTCGATCCCACGAAATCGAAGGTGCCGACCGGCGGAACAACGGCCGCGAGGCGGCACCTCGCGGAGTTCGTCGACCGGATCCGGGCGTACCCGGAGAACATCTCCTCGCCGGTCGACGCCCGAGACGGCACCAGCGGGCTCTCGCCGTACCTCAAGTTCGGGTGCCTCTCGGTCAGACAGGTTTACCAACACGTCGTCGCCAACACGCCGGAGTGTCGTGGGACGAAGATGTTCGTCTCCCGGCTGTTCTGGAACAAACATTACGAGCAGAAACTGCAGGACTGGCCGGGGTGGCTCGACACTGCAGTCAACCCGGTCTTGGAGGGGTTCAACGCCGACCGCCGGGATCCCGACCTGATCGCGGCGTGGAAAGCCGGCGAGACCGGCTACCCGATGGTCGATGCGTCGATGCGGTGTCTCGCCGGAACGGGGTGGCTGAACTTCCGGATGCGCGCGCTCTGTGTGTCGTTTTACTACCACCTGCTCCAACAGCCCTGGAAGGAGGGTGCCGACTGGTACCACCACCACCTAGTCGACTCGGTGGCGTCGATCAACTACACACAGTGGCAGTCCCAGTGTGGCCTAGTGGGACGGCCGACGCTCAGACGGTACAACCCCCGGAAGCAGGTCCGCGACCAGGACCCACACGGTGAGTTCATCCGGGAGTGGGTGCCCGAACTCGAAGCGCTCCCCGACGACCATCTCGACCGTCCGGAGCACACCCCGGTCCACGTCCAATCGGAGTGCGGGGTCCGTATCGGCGAGACCTACCCGCGGCCGGTCGTCGACTACGACGCGGCTCGCAAGGAGTTCGACGAGCGCCTCGCCGCGGTCCGGGCGGACGCGGCCGACGCCCTGGGACGGCCCGAGATCGCAGGTCGAGCGTCGCTGTCGGGCGGGCGCGACGCCGCGGCGGCAATCGCGCGGAAGCACGGCAGCGACTCCGGCGGCGACACCGCCGAACAGTCGCGGCTGGACGCCTTCGGCGGCGGCGCGGAGTGAGCGCGGGAACCCACTTACGCCCCGACGTCGTCACCGTCGGTTAACGCGTCTAAGAGCATACCCGCTTCCGGCTTCGACAGCGGGTCGTTGGCGTTGCCGCAGTGCGGCGATTGCACGCACGCCGGACACCCATCCGTACACTCGCAGTCGCGGATCATCCGGCGGGTCCGGGCGAGTAGCGTTCCGATCTCGTCGTAGCCGCTTTTCGTCAGGCCGACGCCGCCGGGGTAGCCGTCGTAGATGAAGATCGTCGATTGTTCAGTCTGGGGGTGATACGGCGTCGACAGCCCGCCGATGTCGCCGCGGTCACACAGGAAAGAAAGCGGAAACAGCGAGATGGCGCCGTGTTCGGCGGCGTGGATCCCGCCGTTGAAGCCGTACTCCCCGCCCGAGTCCCGCATCGCGACTTCGACCTCCGAGGGGACAGTGAAATACAGCGCCGAAGTCCGAAGCGTTGTCTCCGGGAGCTCGAGCGTCTCGCGACCGATCGCCTCCCCACGCTTCGGGTCGCGGCGCTCGAACCCCGTGATCTGCTTTCGCATTGTCACTTGCCCGAAGCGGACGTCCGTATCGGGTCGGCCCGGGAGCGGCTTCGTTTTCGTCTCCTCCTCGATGGTCATCGCCTTGTCGTGGAGCACCCGTGTGTAGTAGTCCGCCCACGTGGGCTGTAAGGTCGCCACGTCGCGGTCGAGATCCAGGTCGACGACCTCGTAGGTGGTCCCCTGGTGGTGGTAGATCGCACCCGTATGCGCGTCCCGAAGCGCATCCGCGAACGACAGCGACGAGATCACGTCGCCGGAGCGGTCGTCGAGGAGGTCGACCTCGCGGCGTGCGATCGTCCGGAGGCTCATCCCGTGTTGTGGGCTGCCGTCGCCGGCGTGGAGCCACCGGAGCCCGGCGTCGGTTTCGCGTCGGTCGAGCCGACCCTCGCCGGTCAGCGCGGTGACGACATCCGGGAACGACTCCCCGAAGTGGGTCTCATCCGTAGTCCGAAGCCAGTTTTCCGCGGCCGCCGACGCGACGTGGTCGGGGAGAAGTTCGGCGTTCTCGGGGTCACAGACCGCGCGTTCGGGGTCGCCCGCCCAGAAATCCGCGGGGTTGCGGAGGAGGTACTGGTCGAGTTGGTCCTCGCCGCCGACGAGGATCACCAAGGCCTCGTCGTCGTCGCGGCCGGCGCGGCCGGCCTGTTGGAACGCCGACATCCTGGTTCCGGGGTAGCCGTCGATCAGCACCGCGTCAAGTTCGCCGACGTCGACGCCGAGTTCCAAGGCGTTGGTCGACCACACCCCCCGGACCGAGCCGTCGTGGAGCCCCGATTCGATCTCCCTGCGGCGGTCGTTTCTGAGCGAGCCCTGGTACGCCGTCACCGACGCCGCAGCGTCGGTGTGGCCGCGCTCCCGGAGGTCGGAGGCGCTATCGGTCGCGTACCGCTCTGCGGTCTGGCGGGCGCGGGTGAACGCCAACGTCTGGAACCCGCGGGCGACCAGGTCGACGAAGAGGTCCTTGGTCTCGACGTGGCTGGAGCGCCGGCGACCGCTGCCGCCTGTCGCGGTGCCCGCGTCGTCGCCGGCTCCGTCGGCCGCGCCGCCCCGTTCGCCGCCACCTCCGTCGTCGTACTCCGGCGGGTTCCACAACAGCCAGTGTTTCGCGCCGGCGGCGCTTGTGTCCTCGTCGACGAGGCGGAACGTCTCCGGATCCTTGCCGGTGATCCGTGCGGCGTGTTCTACGGGGTTGCCGATGGTGGCCGAACAGCAGACGAACTGGGGATCGCTGCCGAACCGCTCACACACCCGGTTGAGTCGGCGGAGCGTCAGCGCGACGTGGCTGCCGAAGACGCCGCGGTAGCCGTGAACCTCGTCGATCACGACCGTTTCGAGCGACTTCGCGAGCCACTCCCACAGCCGGTGGGCGTGTGGGAGCAGCCCGTAGTGGAGCATATCGGGGTTCGAGAGCAGGACCGTCGGCCGACGATCCCGCACGTCCCGCTTTTCGGATTTCGATAGCCGGCCGGTGTACTCCGCGACCGACACCCGGCTGCCGAACCCGAGCCCGTGGGCCAGTTCGGAGAGGGTTTCGGCCTGGTCGGCGATCAGGGCGTTCTGCGGGCCCAGATACAGGGTGCGGCCGCCGTGGTCCATCGCGCGCTCGAACGCCGGGACGGTGTACGCCAGGCTCTTGCCGCTCGCGGTGGGGGTCGCGAGTACGACGTTGTCACCGCCGCGAACCGCCTCGATCGCCGCCGCCTGGTGGCGGTAGAGGTCCGTGATCCCCGACTTCGACAGCGCACTTTCCAGTCTGGATTCGAGGTCGACCTCGGCGGTTTCGGCCGCTTGGCCCGGCACCCGGCGGTGGTCGCGGATCTGTCCGTCGTAGTACGGCCGCTCCCGGAGCCACTGGACGAGCGCGTCGGGTTCAAGATCCGGATCCACAGTCGAACGTCTTTCAGGACGGGACCGACCTGACGGTTACGGTCCCGGGGCCCGACGTGCCAGCACGGTTTTGCCCGTCCGGTTCCTCGGTTGTCGTATGGACGGCTACGACGCGGTGCTGATCTACGACGGCGAGTGTCCGTACTGCTCGGTCGCGGCGCGGACTCTCGAAGCCCTTGACCGGGTGGGCGCGATCTCGTGGTACGACGACGATGCCCAGGCGCTTCTCGACGCACAGTTCGGGGAGACGCCCTTTGCGATGTTCCTGGTCGACAAGCGCCGCGAGCGCGTCTACGCCGGCCGGTCGGCTGCGAAGGAACTCGCCGACCGTGCGGGTACCCCCGGGATCGTCGGCTCCCTGGTCCGGGACAACTACGACCGGATCGCCAGAGTCGTCGGCGTCGCCAGCGGTCGCGGCCGCGCCCCCGACGACTACCACGAGATCTACCCGCTCGGCGACGACGCGGCGGCCCTGTTCGATCGGCTCGTCGCGGCCGCGGCGGAACAGCCCGAATCCATCGCGTGAGCGATGACGGGCGGAGACGCCGGCGATAACGACGCTGTCGTGGTCGATCCCGACGCGATCGCCGAAGCAACGGATCCGCTCGACATCGGCGCCGGCGACGCGCCCCCGGGAACCTACGCGCTGGTGTACTCGCTGCCGGCAGCAACGACTATGACGGTCGGGGCGCTCGGCACCGCCGAGTTCCCCGCCGGCGCCTACGCCTACGTCGGGAGCGCGTTCGGTTCGAACGGCCTCGGGCGTGTCGACCGCCACCGGCGCGTCGCCGAGGGGTCGCACACGGTTACGCACTGGCACATCGACTACTTCGGCGGCCACGACTCGACATCGCTCGTGGGTGTCGTGGCCGCCCCACGGGCGAACGTCGAATGTCGGCTGGCTACGGAACTCCGGGACCGGGCGTCGGCGTCGCAAACGGTCGGTGCCGGTTCCGGGGCCGGTGCCGGTGCCGGTTCCGGGGCCGGTGCATCCCCGCACGGAAGCGGGGAGCGACCGCTGGACGGCTTCGGAGCCTCCGACTGCGACTGCCCGACGCATTTCGTTGGCGGTGCCGGCCCGAAGGAGCTTCGCTCGTGGGCGGCTGAGGCGTTTCAGCGGGTTCAACGATAGCTCTCTCCAGTATAGGGGTTATAGCCGACAGTATTACTCGAGCGCTGCGGCGACCAACTCGACCGGGTGTGGGGGCTCCTCGCTGCCCGACCGGTCACCGAGTTGCGACCGACAGGACGCGCCGGGGGCGACCACGACATCCCCGTCGCTGTCGTCGATCTGGTCGAAGAGGATGTTCGCGATCGCCTTCGACATCGAGTAGTGTTCGGCCTCGTACCCGAAGCTGCCGGCCATCCCACAGCACGTCGAGTCGAGCGGGTCGACGTCGTAGCCGGCGCGCCGCAGGACGCCCACGGCGTGGTGATCCTTCTTCGTGGACTTCTGGTGGCAGTGGCCGTGGTACGTCAGCGACTGTCGCGCGGCGTCGGGGGTCGGCTCGATCCCCGCGGAATCGACTAACCGGAAGGTATCGACGTACTCGAGGACCCCGTAGGTGTTTGTCGCTACCCGCTCGACGGCCTCGCCGCGCAGCAGGTCGAGGTAGTCGTGCTGAAACATCACGGCGTCCGAGGGCTCGACCACGACAACGTCCCAGTCGTCGGCCACGAGCGGGGCGAGAACGTCGACGTTCGTACGCGCTGCCGCACGCGCCTTGTCGATGAACCCCTTCGAGTGCGGCGGTCGTCCCGATCCGGCCACGTCATCGGGAATCCGGACGTGGACGTTCAGCGCTTCGAGCACTTCGACGGCGGCTTTGCCGGCTTCGGGATGGTTGTGGTTCGTGTAGGTGTCGGGAAACAGGAGGGCCTGCCGGTCGGCGTCCGCCCGGGAGACGCTCGCGCCGCCGCGTTCCGCGAACCACTCGACGAACGTCTCGCGGTGGAATTTCGGGAGCGACCGCTCGCGGGCGATGCCGAGGAGCTTCTCCTGGAGGATACCGCTTCCGGGCAACTGTTGTGCGAGGTTCGAAAGCGGTGCGAGCCGCGATCCGTACGCCGCAAGCGTGGTGAAGTTCGCGAAGAGTTTGTCGCGGAGCGACGATCCGTGCCGCTTGTGGTATTCGTGTGTGAGTTCGGCCTTCATCTTGGCCATGTCGACGCCGCTCGGGCAGTCCTTCGCACAGCCCTTGCAGCCGACACAGAGGTCCAACACCTCCTCGACGAACTCGTCGTCGAACGGCTCGTCGTCGAGGTCGCCGCTCATCGCCTGCCGGAGCATGTTCGCCCGACCGCGCGTGCTCTGGATCTCCTCTTCGGCGGCGCGGTAGGTGGGACACATCACGCCGCCGGTCGTCTCCTGCGGCCCGCGACAGCCGCCACACCCGTGACAGAGCTCCACCACCCCCTCGAAGCCGTTGTCAGTGTCCCAGTTGAGCTCCGGGTCGAACCCGGCGTCGAGTTCGTAGTCGGGGTCGAATCGGAGCTGTTCGGCGGTGCTGTGGTCCCCGCAGACGTTCCCGGGATTCAGGAGCCACTCCGGGTCGAACGCGGATTTGAGTTCACGGAACGTCTCCCAAAGGTCGTCGCCGTAGAGTTTCCGGTTCCACTGGGTCCGGGCGCGGCCGTCGCCGTGCTCGCCCGAGACTGACCCGCCGTACTCGACGACGAGGTCCGTCACCGCGTCGGCGATGGACTCGAGCGTTTCGACACCCTCTGCGGTCTTCGTGTTGACAAGCGGCCGGATGTGGAGCACCCCCGGCCCCGCGTGGGCGTAGTAGGACGCGAACGTGTCGTGCTCGTCGAGAATCTCCTGGAAGTCTGCGACGTACGCCGGGAGGTTCTCCGCCGGAATGGCAGTGTCCTCGATGTACGCGATGTGTTTTTCGTCGGTCGTTCGCGACAGCAGGATCGGCAGCCCGGACTTGCGCATCTTCCAGAACTTCTCGCGCGTCGCGGCGTCGTGGGCCTCCATCGCGCCGACAGCGGTCCGGGGCGCCTCCGTCAGCGACGCCGCGCCGTCGCTCGGGTCGGCCTCCGTGTCGGCGTCGGGCACCCGATCGGCCACGAGATCCGCCACCTTCTGTCTGCCCGCCGCGTCGTCGTCGGCGTAGAACTCGACGAGGAGTACCGCGTCGGTCCCGTCGGGAAGGAGGCCGACGACGTCCGCAAACTCGGTCGTGTCGCGTGCGAGATCCAAGAGGACGTCGTCCATCACCTCGACGGCGGCCGGGTCGTGTTCGAGAATCGGCGCGACGTCCTCCATCGCCCCGATGACATCGTCGTAGGTGAGCAGCGCGACCGACGCCGTAGCGGGGATCGGTTCGAGCGAGACCGTCGCCTCGGTGACGGTCGCAAGTGTCCCCTCCGATCCCGCGAGCAGCCGCGCGAGGTTGATCGATCCGGGCTCGCTGTCGGGATCGATACCCGAATCGTCCGGGAGCCGGCGCTGCCCGCGCAGTTCGTCGACGAGCATATCCAGGTTGTATCCGGAGACGTTGCGCTTTAGATCCGGGTACGTCGCGGCGATCTCGTCGGCGTCCCTGTCGAGGATTTCGGCAACGGTCCCGTAGATTTCGGCTTCGAGGTCGTCACCCGCCTCGCCGCGCTCCCGAAGCGTGTCGATATCGACCTCGCCGAACGTCGTTACCGTCCCGTCGGCGAGGACCACCTCGGCCTCCTCGATGTAGTAGTCGGTCTTGCCGTACTGCAGGGAGTGTGCACCCGTGGAGTTGTTGCCGATCGCACCGCCGAGCACGGACTTGTCGCCCCACGCGGGATCGGGCGCGAACTTCAGCCCGTCGGGTTCGAGTTCGGCGTTGAGGTCACCGAGTCTGACGCCGGCCTGCGCGCGGGCGGTCTCCGCTTTGACGTCGATCTCGACGACGTCGGTCATCTCCGCTGCGAGATCGAGCACGACAGCCTCGTTGACCGTCTGGCCGGCGAGGCTCGTTCCCCCACCGCGCGGCAGTACCGGGATCGCCTCGTCGGCGCAGTACTCCATCACGGCGGCGACGTCGTCGGTGTGGTCCGGCAACACGACGCCGATCGGCGTCTGCTCGTACGCCGAGGCGTCGGTGGCGTAGAGCTGCCGGGTGTAGGTGTCGAAGCGGACGTCGCCGTCGACAAGCGCTTCGAGATCCGAGACGAGCTCGGGGCGTTCGACCCGGTCGCTCACGTAGTCGTAGTTCGTCTGTTCGTCCCGCACAGTCGAGTGTCGGTGTTCAGTTGCCATCGTCGGTGGTACTCCGCAGGTGCCCTCGCCAGTGTACGCCGTTGTGCCCCAACCCTGTTAATTTAATCGCGTCGCCCGTTGTGGACGGACGCACACGAATCGAGGTCGTCCAAAGAATCATGCCAGCAGAGTCGGACTATCCGATATGAGCAGTGAAACGGTGGCGACGTTCGAGGAGTCGCTCGAACGCCTGGACGTCGGGTGGACGCACGCCGATCCCGAAGGGTTCGACGCGACGCTTCGGGACGTGTGTACTGAGCCGACGATCGCCACACCGCTGTCGGATCCGGAGATTACCCTTCCCGAGTGGGTCGAAACGGAGCCGACGACTGACGACCTCCGTGCGGCCCGGACGGGCGTGACCGCTGCGGGCATCGGCATCGCCGACTACGGGAGCGTGGTGTTGCCGTTGATGGATCGGGGGTCGGAACAGGCCAGTCTCTTCGTTGATAGACACGTCGCGGTCCTCGGCCGCTCGGACGTCGTTGCGGGGATGCCGGAGGCGTTCGCGTGGCTCGGCGCGACCATCCGCGACGGCGACGCTACGGGGTCGGCGATCATCGCGACCGGTCCGAGCGCGACCGCCGACATGGGTGCACTCGTCCGCGGGGCCCACGGTCCGAAGTCGGTCCACGTGGTGATTGTCGATGAGTAAGGCTCAAGACCGGGAGGCGAAGGCAGCGGAGATCCGTCGACTCCTGACCACCGAAGGCGCCGCCGTCGCGGGCAACACCCAGGGGTTCAATCAGGGGCGGTACGACTCGGTCGGCGACCTCGACGACTACGAGGGGCTCAAAGACCGCGCGCGGGAGATCAAAGTAGACGCGATCGACCGTTTGCCGTCACTGATCGAGGAACTCCGCGAGAGCGTCGCGGACAACGGCGGCACGCTCTATCTCGCCGATGACGAGGCTGATGCGA
>UEZX01000003.1_pt1 | contig 20211 bp, 17 predicted proteins | sample 1903831 | NCBI WGS metagenome assembly UEZX01 (sample SAMEA4776353, study PRJEB27445) | saltern metagenome | biome: Hypersaline environment; feature: solar saltern; material: Pellet | place: Spain | collected 2012-08 | depth 0 m | reverse complement strand
GAGGCCATTCCGACGAACGCCCCGCAGTAGACGGCCGCGCCGTACGACGGCAGCAGGCGGTCTGCCAGCAGTCCGACCAACGCGGCGGCGACGATAACGCCCAGTCCGAGGTCGACGGCCAGAAGCCGGGTGAGCGGCGCACCGGCGGTCACCGCGAGAATCGTCGCCGTGTCGGCGGGGTCGGGGATCGTCGCCCGGGTGTTCCACCCCCCGAGAGCGGCGTCGGCCTCCAGCCCGGCGACGTAGCTTACACACGCGATCAACGGGAGGGCAGCGAGCCAGATCACTGGCGACGGAACGAGTTCGACGGCGCGGGCGGCACCGAGTGTGGCCGCAACGAGCAGTACTGCCGGGGCGACGGTCAACGAAAGGTGTCCGATTCCACGGACGGCGGGTGGCATACGTGTCTATGTACTCACAGCCACTGGGTGAGTCATTCCCCGTAATATTTTGTTGTTTTATCCCTGCAAGGTGGTGGCACCCGCGAGCCCGCCGGCGGCCGACTCCGATCCGCGTCGGGCGAAAACGAGCGTGGGTCGGGAGGGTGGCGTCCGGTCGGCGCCGCATGTTATAAACACCCGCAAAGTTCCGGGGAACGCTCGGGCGGGTGACAACCGTATGGTCTCCTGATGGTGGAACTCAGATGAGCGAGGCTGACCGGACCATAGAAGCGTGCAACAGCGTCTGTCCCTTCTGTGGCGTCGGATGTCGCCTTTCGTACGTCGAGCGCACCGGCGGGTCGACCGGCGCGCCGGGACCGATCAACGCGGACGGCGAGATCTGTCCGAAGGGCGCAGCGGCGTTCGACATGGTCACCCACGAGGATCGACTGACCCGACCACTGATCCGGACCGACGACGGCCCCGTCCCGGTGTCGTGGGCCGAGGCGCTCGACCGGATCGCAGCGCGTGTCGGAGAGATCGTCGCGGAACACGGCCCCGACGCCGTCGGCTTTTTCGCCTCCTCGAACTGCACGAACGAGGAAAACTACAGCCTCCAAAAGCTCGCGCGAATCCTCGGGACGAACAATATCGACAACTGTGCGCGGCTGTGTCACTCCTCGACGGTCGCCGCGATGCAGGACCGCCTCGGTGCGGGCGCGATGACGAACACCCTCGACGACCTCGGCGAGGCGGACACCTTCCTCGTGACGGGCGCGAACCCGGCCGAACAACACCCCGTGGCGTTCCGGTCGTACCTGCTCCCGGCGATCCGGGACGGGACCACGCTGATCCACGTCGATCCGCGGGCGAACGACACCACGGAGGCGGCCGACATCCACCTGCCGGTCCGTCCCGGTCACGACATCCCGCTACTCAACGCGATGGCCGCGGTGCTCCTCGAGGAGGGGTTGGTGGACGAATCCTTCCTCGACCGCCGGACGGAGGGCGTCGAGGCGTTCGAGGCCTCGATTGCGGACGTCGACGTCGCAGAGCGGGCGGCCCTCGCGGGCGTCGACGAGGACGACCTGCGCGCGGCGGCCGTAGCGTACGGCGAGGCCGACCGCGCCGCGGCGTTCACCGGAATGGGGATGAGCCAGCACCGGTGTGGAACCGATAACGTCCACGCCCTGCTCAACCTCGCGCTTCTGACGGGGAACATCGGGCGGCGCGGCACGGGCGTCAACCCGCTCCGCGGGCAGAACAACGTCCAGGGGGCGAGCGACGTGGGCACCCTCCCGAGCGTCCTGCCGGGCTACCGCGACGTGGGCGACCGGGCGGCCAGAGCCGCGCTTGCGGAGGAGTGGGGCATCGAACCGCCGGCCGACCCCGGACTCACCGAAGTCGAGATGACACACGCCTTCGGCGACGAGGTCCGTGCGGCGATCGTCCTCGGCGAAAACCCGGCGGCGACCGAACCCGATGGCAACAGCGTGGCGGAACGGTTCGAGGAGTTGGAGTTTCTCGTCGTCATCGACCTCTTCGGGACGGAGACAACCCAGTACGCCGACGTACTCCTCCCCGGGAGCGCGTGGGCCGAGAAGGACGGCACCGTCACCAACACCGACCGGCAGGTGCTCCGGATGCGGCGGATGACCGACCCGCCCGGCAGGGCGCGCCGCGATCTCGACATCGTCGCCGGCCTCGGGGAGCGGCTGACCGGCCAGCCGTTCGATTCGGACCCGGCGGCCGTGTTCGAGGAGCTAACACGCGTCTCGCCGATCTACGCCGGGATGTCGTACGACGGCATCGACGACAGCGAGGCGCAAGGCGCCTCTGGCAGCCGGACGCAGTCCGGCGACGGCGGCCAGCGGTGGCCGTTCCCCGCTGACGCCGACTCCGGGACCGGAGTCCTCCATCGCGAGCGGTTCGCAAACGGCGACCGGACGGCACCGCTCGTCCCCGTCGACCACGTCCCGCCCGCCGACGACCCCGACAACGACGAGTTGGTGCTCACGACCGGCCGGATCATCACCCACTTCAACAGCGGCGAACTCACCCGGCGCTCGGAGACTCTCACCCGGATGGCGAGCGAGGACGCCCTCCAGATCCACCCCGACGACGCCGCCGAACGGGGCATCCACGATAGCGATAGTGTCCGGGTCGCAAGCGACCAAGGGGCTGTGACCGCGCCGGCCGACGTGACTCCGGCAGTCCGCCGCGGCACGGTCTTTCTGACCTTCCACTTCGCGGACTCGCCGGTCAACCGCGTCACGGCGGACGCGCTCGATCCGACCGCGAAGATCCCCGAGTACAAACACACCCCGGTCACCGTCGACCCCCAGTAGAGACTGCCCGTTGACATTCTCTCCGGCCTGAAACGCGGGGCGTTCTCCCTGCAATACCGTATCAGTCGGCCGTCCCCTCGGCAGTGGCCCTGAACACCTCATCCAGGAGTCGCGACTGCGCTTTCGACAGGTGCTCTGCGAGCGTGGAGTCGGTGATGTCGAGCGCCGCGGCGACCTGGCCGGCGTTGGCCCCGCTGCGGTACTCGAAGTAGCCCATCCGGTAGGCCGTCCGGAGGACCTCCGATTGGCGTTCGGTCAGCGCCCCGCGGTCGACGACCACCGCATCCCGTCGGTCGGCGTCGGCGTTCGACCGGACGAGATACCGGACCGACACCCGGTCGGTGACGGGCTCCAGCGCCGTGATGATCTCCCGGAGCCGATCGATGTCGGGGAGATACAGCGTGAGCAGAAGGGTACCGTCGGTCGCGTGCACGTCGGTGATCGGGCAGTCCAGCCGCTCGACGATGTCGCAGGCACAGGCGGCGTCGGCGTCGCGCGAGAGCTGGTAGACGCGCTCGGATCCCACCTCCATCACCGGTTCGGCGCCCGCCACCGCGTCCGGGTCGTCGTCGACGGCGGCCGCGTCGACGCGGAACTCCTCGGTGACGGTTCCGTCCGTCGCCTGCGCCCACGTTACGTCGCGGACCGCCGGCGACTCCCCCTTGCTGCCGCTTTCGGCCGTCGAGAGTTCGGCCACCGGACAGGCGGTCGCAACGTCAACAGCCAGTTTCACGCAGATCCCGTCAGCCATTACTACGTTCTCTAAGACGGAGAGGGAAGTGTACACCGGCCACCGATCGGCACCGATCGCGGTCGCGGGGTCGGGACTCTGTGATCCGAACGCTCACGACACCCGGAAAGCGTTTTGCGGTTCCGTGGTCGACACGTGGTGTGACTGTCATCGCACTGCTCAGTGTCGCGCCCGTGATCGAAGGGAGTATGTCCGGGGAGGTCGCAAAGGCCGTCGACGCTCTGGAGGGCTTCGACGTGCGCTACGAGACCAACCCGATGGGGACCGTGATCGAGGCCGACGACATCGGCACGCTGTTTGCGGCCGCACAGGCTGCCCACGAGGCGGTCGACGGCGACCGCGTGAGTACGGTGTTGAAAATCGACGACAAACGGGGGAGAGGGGGTCGCGCACGAGAGAAAGTAGAGAGCGTCGAGGACCACCTCGGCCGCCCTGCTCGCAGCGGGGATCAGTAGGATTAGTCCCGGCGTAGAGCCAGGAGCGCGGCCGCGACGAGCGCCACGGCGGCGGCTGCGATCCCGAAGCCGGGCGTGCTGGTCGACGTCTGGACCGTCGGGATCGCCGTGGTCGTCGTGGCCGGTGTCGACGTCGACGTCGATGTCGCGGTCGTGGTCGGCGTCGACGTCGCGGTTCGGGTCGGTGTCGACGTGATCACCGAGGTCTCCGCGGGCGTGTCGGTCGTCGGGGTCCGGATCACCGGCTCAACTGTCCCCTCGACGGTCAGCTCCGACGCGGGACCGGTGTCGTCGACGATGACTTCGTAGCTGTCACCGGGGCTGGTGTCGTTGAACGACAGCGTCACCAAGAACTGGCCGTTCCCGTCGACGGTCGTTTCAGCGGTTTTCAGGAACGGCGGGCGGACGCCGTCGCCGCTCCGAACCCGGACTCTGATCTCCGTTCCGGGCGCGACCGTCGCTTCGCCGAAGACGTCCTGGCCGCTCGTCTCGGTCACGTTGAACGGCTCCGACATCGACAGCTCCGCGTTCGTGAGCGAGTGGGTGTCATCGACCACCTCGTCGTCGCCGTCGGTGGTCAGATCGCGGTCGTTCTCGTCGTCGCCGAAGACGGTGAACGACGCCTCGAGATCGTCGTCGGTACTGATCTCCCCGGAGTCGGTCTCGCCGGGGTCGATCACTCCGTCATCGTCGTCGTCTTCGACCGCGCTCGGACTGTCCGCGCCCGTGCGTGTGATCACGTAGTAGCTGTCGTTCGCCGAGTCGGCCACGACGCGGCTGTTCGAACCGTTGAGTTGCAGGAGAAGCGGATTCCGGTTGGGACCGGGGTCCTGCTGCGCCACCGCGAACCCCGCTGCGGGGTTAGGTCCGGAGGCGTTCGCGAAGTCGTAGAACTCCGAGGTGACGGTGTCCTCGTTTCGGGCGTCGAGCGGTCCTTCGAGTCCGGAGGCCTCGATCTCGTAGACGACGGTGTCGCCGACCGCGACGTCGTCGGTGCGGGTCAACCACTCGCCGTCGCCGTCCCGGATGTCGGACGCGGCGTCGAGGTCGCCGTACCGGTTCCGTGGCGCCGTCCAGGTCCGGATCGCGGTCGTTTCGCGGGGTTCCAACACGAGCAGGTCGATGTCGGTTTCCCGTCCCTCGGCCGCCACGGACATATCGTACGATTCCGTGTCGAGGAGGTCGGACACACCGATACTGACGTCCGCGCTGGCGACCTCGTCGTCGTCGCCGACGCTGAACACGTCGTTACTGCTCCCGAGGTCGCCCTCACTCGCCGTCGACGCCGCGTAGGTGTTGAAGTACACCGTCACCCGGCCGTTCCGATCGTCGTCGCGGACGGTCACGGTCGCCTCGAACCCGGCGTTGTCCCCGCCGACGGTCAGCGTGGCCTCGCGGGTGTTTGCCAGTTCGATCGGGATCGCCGCCACGTCACCGCGGGCTTCGGTGATGGTGCCGGCGGGGAACGTCGCCTCGGTGTCGCCTGCCTCCCGGACGGTGGTGGTGTTTGACTCGGTCGAGACACCCGAGGTGGTGTCGGTCGCGCGGACAATGTACTCGCCGGTCTCGACGTTCAGCGACGAGAGGTTGTAGCTGAACTCGTAGGTGCCCTGCCCGGAGAGGTCCACGATCCGGTCGTCGACCTCGTCGACGGGGTCGCCGTTCTCGTCGAGGAATTCGAGCCGGACGGGGCGGCTGCCGGCTCTCGCTTCGACGGTGCCTTCGAGAGTCTGGAGGTTGGTGACGTTCCGGTCGTCGATACCGACGGAGAGCCCGAGCCCTCGGATCGTGATATCTGCGGTGCCCTCGCCGTCGATGTCGGCCTCGTAGTCGCCCGCCTCGCGGTCGGCGGTCGAGAAGACGAAGATCCGGCTGTTGGTACCGGTCGAGCCGTCGAAGAAGTAGTTGTTACCGCTGTCGGTCCCCTGCAACTGGACGCCGGTATTCGATGCCGACGCGACGATCGAGACGTTCGCGCCCTTGTAGGCGTTGGTACTTCCGCTGGCGGTCACGGACGTGGGCGCGAACTGTACCGAGGTGTTGCCGGTGTCGCCGGGGACCAAGGCGTTGCCGTTAGGATCCTGGATGTCGCTGTCCAGTCGGAGCGTCATCGGTTGGCTGTACGACTGATCGAGTTCGATGACCGCGCGTCCCTGGGCCTCCGAGACGGACTGGATCTGACTCCCGCTGAGCTGTCCCTCGCCGTCGACGTAGAGGTCGTAGTTCTGGTCGAAGTTGTCGACGTCTTCAGAGAAGGAGACTTCGACCGCAGGTGTGCCGCCGGATTTGACGTACTCGATCGCGCTTTCGAGTTCGGGGTCGCCGGCTTGGCCGCCGACGAACTCGACGGTCAACGGATTCGTTACGGAGTCGCTACCGCCGTCATCGCTCGCGTTCGCGGTGATATCGTAGGTCGCAGATTCCTGATCCGCCGGGACCTCGGGGCTGGTCAGGTTGATCGACCCCGTCAGGTACGCCGTCGACGCGCCGGAGTCATCGACGATACTCAGGGTGTTGCTGCTCACGTCTGGACTCGCGTTCAGTGTCGATCCGGACGGATCCACGATTTCGAGGTCGGTGGCAGTGATGGTCGACCCTGACGGTCCCGACAGCGAGAACGTGGTGTCCGTGCCTGTGCTCAGGTTCTCAAACGAGTAGTTGAATTCGTGTTGGTTGTTGGTGTTCTCGTCGACAGCAGGCGGTGAGAACTGGGAGACGTTCGAGGCCTCAAGCGGATCGTTGGTGACGGTGAACGTCTCGCTTGTCGACGCCGTCGTCCCGTCGTTGTCGGTTGCGTTGAATTCGATCGGGTTTTGCGTCTCGGAGTCGACAGCGGGCGTCGAGATGGTAACACTTCCATTGAGGTAGACAGTCGATGCCGGTGTCGCGTTCGTGACCGAAATCGTGTTGCCTGCCGTCGTGTTTGTTTCCAGGACGGTCCCACTCGCGTTCTTCATCTCCACGTCCGCGCTGTTGACAGTGTGCGGCACCGTAATGGAGAGGGTGATGTCGCCGGTCGTGTTGACCCCGTCGAAGGAGTAGTTGAATTCGTGTTGGTTGGTGGTTTCTTCCGGAACGGAGGTCGGGGAGAACGCCGAAATGTCCGACGGACTGTTGCTGTCGTCGTCGACACCACCGGTCGACCCGGCGAAGGCGATACTACCAGCGACAACCGAGAGAACGATCAGCGCTGCGAGCGAAACCGCGCGAATCCGTGATCTACATGTCATGGTGGGGGAGGGCATTGTGTCGCGTCTGGTCCGTGAGCGGGGCGCGTGTCGGGTGCGGTGTGGGTCATACCGGTACAGAGCGTCCGACAGGGACGTTGATCCGTCCTCATTGGTATGCCCACGGCCGCGATCTGACGGTCCGATTCTCACGAATGCAGTACGGAAACATATGTTTTGTGTGCTACCGCTGCTGCCCGTCCGGGGGCATAGCAGCCCACTCAAGCGCCAAACTGGATATCAACATCGATAATTTTAGGATGTAGTTTAAATACCTGAACGTGATATTTATATATACGCACCACCCGGGCGAAAAGCAGCCAATGTCTCAGCCACCCGGGTGAAACATAACAATGAATATCAAAGAACTATTCACAGACGATTCCGCGGTATCGCCGGTCATCGGTGTCATCCTGATGGTCGCAATCACGGTTATCCTCGCGGCCGTGATCGGCTCGTTCGTCCTCAACCTCGGCGGGTCGCTCCAGCAGAACGCGCCGCAGGCCAGTTTCGGATTCGATTACGACACCGACAACAGTAACGTTACAATCACTCACGAAACAGGCGACTCGATTCCGTCGGCACAGCTGAACGCGACAGCATCTGGTGACGGACTCAATTACGCTGGCTCAACGACCTTCGGAGATGTTGGGGACACCATCTCCGCTGGAAGCTCAGCGACCTACAACAACACCGGAGCTTGGGGAGGCGAGACTGTCCGCGTTACGTGGGAATCCGAGAACGGCGAGAACTCCGCAACACTAAGCACCTCGACGGCTCCGGAGGCGTAATCCAATGAATATCAAAGAGCTATTCACGGACGATTCCGCGGTATCGCCGGTCATCGGTGTCATCCTGATGGTCGCGATTACGGTGATCCTCGCGGCCGTCATCGGGTCGTTCGTCCTCAACCTTGGCGGCTCACTCCAACAGAACGCGCCACAAGCTAGTTTCGGGTTCGATTACTCCGACGACGGGAACGTCACGATCACTCACGAGACCGGTGACTCGGTCTCGTCGGCGCAGCTGAACGCGACTTCCTCGGAATCGCTCAACTACACGAACTCTGACCGGTTCGACAGTATTTCGGGTGATGTCTCCGCAGGCGATTCGGCTCGGTACGAGGCCTCCGAAAGCACGTGGAGTGGGGAGACCGTCCGCGTCACGTGGGAGTCTGAGAACGGCGAGAACTCCGCAACACTGAGCACCTCGACTGCGCCTGACAACACCTGATCGGATAGGTAATCACTCGATTTCGGTATCGCGGTTATCACGTCGGTATTTCTTCTGACTAACGACGCTGGACACTTCCAGTCGTTAAAGCGGGCATTGCCATCTAGTGTCACACCGCCGCCCCGGCTTCCGACATCCTAACGAGTCGCGTCCCGAGTGTCAAAAGCCCCGTTGTGGGGACGAGCGCACGGGCGGTCCAAAACAGCGTCCGTCGCCAACACTGCTACAGGGGGCGGGACGATGGGGACCATTTCGATGTCCCGAACGCACTGTCTCTGCTATCCTACGCGGGTCGAACGTCGGTTCGCATCCGGTCTGCCGAGTCCGGGACGTAGATGTTGGTCGAGATGGTTTCGGTCGCACCCGGGCTCACGGATTTCAACGAACCGGTCCAAGTCGTCAGCGACTCGTTGCCCTCGTAGAACTCGACTGTCACCTCGACGTCAGTTGCCTCGCCTTCGTTGCGCACCGAGAGGTCGAAGGCCGCGACGTCCCCGGCAACCGCTCCGATCTCCTGTGGCTCGCCGGCCGCGTCACGGCTGGTGACATCCGTAACGGTGAGGTGGTCGGCGCTGTCCCCGATATACCGGAACAGGCCGTCACTGATGCGCTGGTAGGGCTCGTATTCGGGACTGTCCTCGTCAAGTACCACGCTGATCGGGTTCAGGTCCGCCCGGAGGTCGCTCGCGATCGACATCCGGTTTTTGGGACTCGTCTTCAGTCGTCGGTAGTCCTCGATGAAGGGTGTAAGCTGGTCGGGGAGGTCCCCGTCAAAATGCTCCTCGAGTTCGCTGAGTTCCTCGTCGAAGTTGATCATCGGCGGTAACGACGCCGAGACCTGCGCGTCCGGAACCCAGGGCTTGTCGTTCTGTATCGGGTCCGAGTCTGCCTGGGGCGTCGATCCACTCGACTGGTCAAAGTAGTTCAGCGAGTCGAGCAGGGCGGCGAACCCGGCGCTGACGACCGTGATGGCGATCACGCCGGCAGTGAGCAGGTGCGACACCGGGGAGGGCATCGTGAACTGGAACAGCGCGATGAACACGCACGTAACGAGCCCGATAGTGAGCAGAAACGAGCCGAGATTGGGGTCCGGTCCGGTGATGAACTCGATCCCATTGAGAAACGCCGGCTGTTCCGACGATCCGTCCGACTGCGGCTGTGATTCGGGCTGAGTCACTGTGTCTCAGTAGCGGTCTGGACGTTCGACTGCTGTGCATCGATGGCCCGCCTCAGCACCTGGATCAGGTGTGACACCCACAGTCCCGCGGTGAAGCCGAACAGGGTTCCGACGGTCGTGATCCTGATACTGTCCTGAAACGGCGCGAACGCCGCAAGGATGCAGAGCCCTCCGAAGATAACCATCATCACGTATTGGACCCGCGTTCCCCTGTTCGCACGGCGTATTTCGGCGATCATACATCGACCGAACGTGGCCGTGAGCAATAAATCTGCATATACTCATACGGATTATTGGAGTCAATTACCGGTCATCACCGAACCGTGCGGGTGATGACCGGTAATTCGGTACAATAACCCGTGTCACACCACCGACGAATCGCCGGAGGTCCCCACCAGCCACGTCCCGACAGTAAGAAGCATCGCGGCCGGGACGAGCGCATACGTCAGAAGCTCCGGGGCGTTCGGCAGTATGGCCGGCACAAAGAGCACCGACCCAACGAGGATGAGCGCGAGACCGGTGAGCACGCGGGTGTCGTCGAGTAATCTCATACCTCCGGATTCACGCCGAGGGATATGGACGTTCCGCTTTGTCGTGTGCGAAGACCGGGCTTAAGCCGCCACCGGCCGACGGACAGGTATGAACGCCGCAATCGTCACCGTGGGCAACGAACTGCTCGCGGGCGACATCGAGAACACGAACGCAACATGGTTGGCTGCGGCGCTGAGCGACCGCGGCGTCGACGTCGCGCGGATCATCGTCGTCCCGGACGACGAGTCGGTGGTCGCAGAGCGGATCGGCGCGTGGGCCGCGACGTTCGACGCCGTGCTCGTGACTGGCGGGCTCGGCGGGACCCCCGACGACGTGACGATGCCGGCCATCGCCGCGGGGCTCGACCGCGAACTGGTCGTCGATCCGGTCGCCGAAACCGACGTCCAGGAGAAGATCGACCGGATCTACACCGAAGAGCCCGATCTGGACTTCGAGCTCCGCGCGGAGTGGTACGCATCGATGCCGGCAGCGGCGACGCCGATCCCCAACCCCGAGGGGCTCGCGCCGGGGTGTGTCGCCGAGAACGTGTACGTCCTCCCCGGGATCCCCGAGGAGATGAAAGCCGTCTTCGGGAACATCGCCGGCGACTTCGCGGGCGACGTGGTCACCCGGACGCTGTACTCGCCGGAGCCCGAGGGTGCGTTAGCGTCGCCGCTGGGAGAGCTCACCGACCGGTTCGCGGTCCGCGTCGGCAGCTACCCGAATCGGAGCGCCGACCGGACCAGAATCACCGTCACCGGCAACAACGACACCACGGTGGGGAAGGCGGTGTCGTGGCTCCGGGAGCGGACGGATGTCGCGCTCGAATCAGTTGCGGAAGGCGGCGCCGACGGATCCGGTCCGGTAGACAGCCCGGCCGGCGCCGACGGATCCGGTCCGGTAGACAGCCCGGCCGACCCCAACTGACGCGGGGGCGGCCGACGAGTTACCTGGGGTTCGGGAGGTCCGTGGAATCGCTGATCGACAGCGACGGGACCGTACCCCGGGATTGGATGACGTTGAACGCCGTGACGAGATCCGACCGGGAGATCAGCCCGACGATTTCGCCGGTGTCATCGACAACGGGAAGCCGGCCGACCTTGTTTTCCTGCATCTGCTGGAGCGCAGCCATCGCGTCGGCGTCGGGCGAAACCGTGCGCAGATCCGCGGACATCACGTCTTCGACGCGGTAGGCGTCGCGTTCGACCTCCTTGACTGACCGGGCGTCGTCGAGTGTGACCACGCCGACCAGGCGACCGTCCCGGAGCACCGGGTATCCGGTGTGGCGGTCGACGAACATCCGATCGAGGAGTTCTGCGACGCTGGTGTCGGTGTCGACGGTGTGGAGATCCTCCCGGCGGGTCATGACGTCCGTGACGGTCACGCCCTCGAAGGCGGCTTTCATCACGGTCTGTTGGGCCTCCGAGGAGGCACCGATGTAGATGAAAAAGGCAAGGGCGATGAGAAAGAGGTTGGTGAACAGCCCAAAGATCCCGAGCAGGAACGCAAACACCTTCCCGACCTCCGCGGCGATCTTTGTCGCCTGCGCGTGCGGGCGAGTGCGAGCCAGGAGCGCCCGGAGGACCCGTCCGCCGTCCATCGGGAACCCAGGGAGCATATTGAACGCCGCGAGGACGACGTTCGTCAGCGCGAGGTAGCCGACGACGAACTTGATCGGGTCGAGTGCCGTCGGTAAGAGGAGAAAGCCGAGGTACGCGACCACGCCCAGCCCCAGGCTGACGATCGGTCCCGCGACCGCGATAGAGAACTCCTGTTTCCAGTCTTCGGGCATCTCGGCGAAGCGAGCCACGCCACCGAACAGCCACAGCGTGATCGATTCGATCTCGTAGCCGTACCGTATTGCTACGAGCGAGTGGCCGAACTCGTGGAACAGGACACAGGCGAACAGCCCGATCGCCGCGGCCGATCCCAGCACCCACTGCGTCGGCCCGGCGGTCAGCGGCGCCACGTCGATTGCGGACCCGAACAGGTCGTTGACGACCCCGGTCAACGACGCGACGTCGTTACCGATGAGCCACGCAAAGAGGGGCAGCACGAGGAGGAAGGTGAGATCGAGCCTGATCGGGATCCCGAACGCGCTGCCGATACGGATGCCACGCATATCACGAGGTAGTCGACGATGGAACTTAACTCCAATCACGCGCTTGGGTCCGGGCATTTATATCGAATGACGGGACCACGCTCCCCGTGACGTAACGTCCACCCCGCGCCGGGCAGCGATAGTTCGGCACGTCGGCGCGGGGGCTGCGGTGTGCCGACTGTTCGCCATTTCCAACGGGCCCGGAGACGAACCGCTGAAATACCTCGTCCACGTATTCCCAGTGTGTCCAAACAGGTCGGCCGCGTCGACACGCTCTTTCTCCACGAGACCGGCGACGACTTTCTCGTGGTCGTCCGCCGGGACGGCGAGCGCGTCCTCCGCGGACGACTGGAGCTAAAGGAGACCGGTGCCGGCCCCCGTCCCGGGAAGTTCCGGATCACCCGTGGGTCGACCGACGACCCCCGCGACCCCGACCAGTTCGTCGAAATCGCGCGGCGGGCCTCCCGGATCCGGATCTCCGAGCAGACGTCGACGCACCGCCGCGACGCCCTACACGAGATGCTCGACGGCTACCAGTTGGAGGCGCTTGTGGTCCGGACGTGCCGGTACTGCGCCTCCGACGGCCGGTACTCCCCCATCACCGAGGAGACGGCGGTCGCGACCGACCGCGAACATATCTGTCCCGACTGCGCAAAGCGGGAGCTAGAGCGCGAACTCGACCTCTCGGCGTCGGGGCGGCTGACCGGGGCGGCCCAAGAGCGGCTTGAGGACCTCCTGCTCGAAACCCAGGATCTCGACCGCGTAACGAATCTACTGGCCGGCGGGCTTGACCCCGATCTCACCAGGTTCGATACCGTCAGCGCAACCACCGACGAGGTCGATCCCGTGGAGACGTCGACGCTGGATCTTCACCCCGAGCTCCAGCGCCGGACCGAGGGCCGCTTCGAGACGCTGCTGCCGGTACAGTCGCTCGCAGTCGACAACGGGCTGTTCGAGGAGCGCGACCAGCTCGTCGTGAGCGCGACGGCGACCGGCAAAACCCTCGTCGGCGAACTCGCCGGGATCGACCGGGCGCTGAACGGCGAGGGGAAACTCCTGTTTTTGGTCCCTCTCGTCGCGCTCGCCAACCAGAAACACGAGGACTTCGAGGAACGCTACGGCGACGTCCTCGACGTGACCATCCGCGTCGGCGCCTCGCGAATCAACGACGACGGGAACCGGTTCGATCCCAACGCGGACGTCGTGGTCGGTACCTACGAGGGGATCGATCACGCCCTCCGGACCGGCAAGAACCTCGGCGACGTCGGCACCGTCGTCATCGACGAGATACACACGCTCAAAGAGGACGAACGCGGCCACCGGCTCGACGGGCTGATCAGCCGGTTGAAATACTACTGCAAGCAGCGGTCGAACGACCGAAACGGGTACGACGGCGCGCAGTACGTCTATCTCTCGGCCACGGTCGGAAACCCCGAATCACTCGCAGCGGGACTCCGCGCGACGCTGATCGAATTCGAGGAACGGCCGGTTCCGATCGAGCGCCACGTCACCTTCGCCGACGGCCGTGAGAAGCCCGATATCATCAACAAACTGGTCAGACGCGAGTTCGACTCGAAATCCTCGAAGGGGTACCGGGGGCAGACTATCGTCTTCACCAACTCCCGCCGGCGGTGTCACCAGATCTCCCGGAAGCTGGAGTACGACGCCGCGCCGTACCACGCCGGCCTCAACTACGGCCAGCGGAAGCAGGTCGAACGGCAGTTCGGCGACCAGGACATCGCCGCGGTGGTCACGACCGCCGCGCTCGCCGCCGGCGTCGACTTCCCCGCCTCGCAGGTGCTTTTCGACTCCCTGGCGATGGGGATCGAGTGGCTGTCGGTCCAGGAGTTCGAGCAGATGCTCGGACGGGCCGGCCGGCCGGACTACCACGACAAGGGTACGGTCTTCCTGCTGGTCGAGCCCGACTGCAGCTACCACAACTCGATGGAGATGACCGAAGACGAGGTTGCGTTCAAGCTCCTGAAAGGCGAGATGGAGGATGTGGTTACTCGGTACGACGAAACCGCCGCCGCCGAGGAGACGCTCGCGAACGTCGTCGTCGCCGGCAAGCGAGCCAAGCGGCTGAACGACCGGATGGTGGGCGATGTACCCACAAAACACGCGGTCGGGAAACTCCTCCAGTGGGAGTTCATCGACGGTTTCGCGGCCACGCCGCTGGGGCGGGCGGTCTGTCGGCACTTCCTTTCGCCGAGCGACGCGTTCCGGATTCTCGACTGTATTCGCTCGGGGACCGAGCCGTACGACCTCGTGGCCGAGATGGAACTGCAGGACGCGTTCTGAGCGGTGTCGTCTCCGACATACTCCCCCGATAGATCGGTCACGTCGCCCGCGGAAGAAGACGAGCGAAATCCTTTACTCGGTGACCGTTCGATATCTGACTGCGGGACCGTGGGTTAGCCTGGTATACTTCGGGCCTTGGGTGCCCGTGACCCCGGTTCGAATCCGGGCGGTCCCATCCTGCTGCTGCGAGCGATACCGCGAGCAGCAGCTGTGGAGCGGATTCGAACCCTACCGGACGGGCGCAGCGACGAAGGAGCGAGCACGTTCGGTTCCGGTTCGAATCCGGGCGGTCCCACTCCTGTGTGAGGAACGGATGTGACGAACCAGGAGTGACAACCCTCGGTTTGAACCAGGGAGCGACGCGATCGGAGTGAGCGGAGCGACCGTGGTTCGAATCCGGGCGGTCGCATCCCTACTTTTCGCCCGGTTACCTCATACTGTCGGCTATAGTCACGTGACGGAGTTCGACACCCCGGGGTGTCGAAAATCTTCACGTCGTTATAGCCAACAGTATCACTCCCCGGTGAGACGCCGGGAGGGACGCACCCACAGCCGTAAGGCGACTCCGCCGGAAACGGATCAGTATGGACGCCGAAGCCAGGATCAGGGAGTACTACGATACGCTCGAAGCCGGCGACTCGCTTGGCCCGTTTTTCGCCGACGGCAACGGCATCGTCAAGTTCGGCATCTCCGAACGCCTTAGTGGTGGCGAGGCGGTCCGGCAGGGACTCCGCGAGCAAACCGAACGAACCGACGACTGGAACGTCGACAGCCGCGCACTCCGAGTAAACGACCGGGGCTGTCACGCGTGGTTCAGCGACAGTGTTGTCCTGTCGTGGCGGGATATCGAGGAGGAGACACGCCACAGTTTCGAGACGCGGTGGAGCGGAACACTCGAATCCACCGACGGCGAGGGGGTATTCGTCGGGATGCACGTCAGCACGGCTCGGTCGTTCTGAACTCGAGTCGGGCCCGGCGGCGGCCGGAGTCCCCGGGACCGCCAGGATTTTGCGACCTGCGATCCAGCGACGGGTATGGCACGTACTGCCGTCATCGCGGGCGTCGGCCCCGGACTCGGGGCGTCGCTCGCCCGAAAGTTCGCCGCCGAGGGGTGTAACGTTGCGCTGTTCGCGCGGTCGACGGACTACATCGAGGATCTCGCGGCCGACCTCCCCGATCCGGGCAAGGGACTCGCGGTCACGGTCGACCTCGCCGACGTCGACGCCATCCGGGCGGGTTTCGAGACCGTCCGCGACGCGTTCGGCCCGGTCGACGTCTTGGTGAACCACGCCAGCGCCGCGTCGTGGACCGGCCTCCTCGAGACGAGCGTCGCGGAGTTCGAGTCGACGTGGGCGGTCGGCGGCCGCGGGGCGTTCGTCTGTGCACGGGAGGCAGTCGGCGACATGCTGGAGACCGGCGGCGGGACTGTGCTTTTCACCGGCGCGACCTCCGCGGTCCGGAGCCTCGGGGGGACAGTCGGCTTTACCGCCACGAAGTTCGCCGCCCGCGGGATGGCGATGGACATCGCCCAGGAGTTCGGCCCGGAGGGGGTCCACGTCGCCCACATCGTAATTGACGGCCAGATCGACGGACCGGACGCCCGCGCGGGGGCGCCGGACCGTGACGCCGACACGTTCCTCGACCCCGATCGGATGGCCGAGACCTACTGGCACCTGGTCGAACAGGACGACCCAGCCACCCAGCCGTTCGAGGTCCACATCACGAACGGGCCGCAGAATACCGAATTTCTATAGGTGCGACAGTTCCGAGGATGTTTCGAACGCCCGTGAACGGGATCAGGACCGGGATCGAGAGTCGGCGTCGGCGCCGGCAACGAGCTACGAGAGCTTCTCGACGTTTTGGGCCTGCTCGGTCCGTTTGGACGCCTGCTTGGCCCGGTTCCCGACAGCGTTCGCGAACGGCTCCGGGGCGACCTCGCCGATGTCGTCGAGGCGCTCGGTGACCCGTTTGAGCCCCATCGCGACGGCCTGAAGCTGCTGATTCGTGTTGCCGCGGTCGCCGGCACGGGCGTTTTCGGTCGCCCGCCGGGCGGCCTCGATCACGGCATCCAACGAGCGGACGAGCCCCTTGAGCCCGTTCTCTTGGCCTTGGAGGTCGCGCTCCTCGATGATCGCCTGCGCCTGGTCGCGAGTCTCGACGGCAATCTCGACGAGGAACGACGACAGCGACGCCTTGCCGGTTTCGGGGCGGTCGATTCGGATCGGCGGGCTGCCCGGAGAGCCGGTGTCGTCGTCACCGCCGTCGGAGTCAGCGCCGGCGGGATCGGGGTTCACCCGGAAGGCACCGAGTCCCCCGTCGGTATCGCGCACCTCGGTCGTGTACGCCCCCCCGCTGTGGATGTAGACCGCCTCGGAACCCTCCGTCGGGAGACCGTAGATCCGGCCGGCGAAATCGTCCTCGACTGCAACCCCCGCGAGGTCGGCATCGGTCCCGTCGGCATCGACTTCGAGTTTTTGGGCGTTTTCGCGCGCGACAAGCGGGATTTCCGCGTCGACGCCGGCGGTGGTGACGCGCTCGGCGCGGCTCTCCCCGGCGACTCCGTCGGTGGTCTCGCTCGCGTCGGATCCCTCTTCAGCCGGCGTCGCAGTCGTCTCCGCTTCGGTTTCCGTTTCGGCGCCGGCCGTCGAGGGGACGGTGGTGGCCGACCCGTCGCCCGACCCGTCAACGGGGAGCCGCTCGCTGTACGGCGCCTGTCCCGCCGCGTTGACCGTGAAGCGGTGGTCGCCCTCGGGAACGTCCCGGGCGACCGCAACCCCCCGGAACGTGGGCACCATCCGGGATTCGCTCTCGAGGAGGGTCGCCGCCTCCACGGTCGGCTCCTGCGTGGTCAGCCCCTCGCCGTCGGGGGCGTCGTCGGTCGTGACAGCCTCGCCGATACTGGCGACAACGGTGTTGATCGGCGCGGCCGCACCGATGGCGTCGTAGCGCTCTGCGAGCGCCGCCCGGTGGGTGGGGTCGGTGATGTCGGCGGCAGGGTTGTCGTACCGTGGCTGGTCCCACGGGACCCCGGCGGTGGAGATGTGCCCCGAAATCGCGTCCTCGGCAAACTCCGGAACCGCGAACTCGAAGCTGAGCTGTGGCCCCGAGAAGTCGGCGATGTCTTCGAGTTCGCCCGTCGGCGCGAGGTCGTAGTCGTACTCGGTTTCGGCGCCGCCGTCGCCGCCGTCGCCGCCGCTGACCGCGTCCCGGTCCTCGTGGCGGAACACGACCCCGGTGGATCGTTCGGGGAGGTCGGTCGGCGGCGTGACGAGGTCGTTGAACGTCCGTATCGTCATGCTGCCGTTGATCAGTGACGTCGCGTCGACCGCGGGGAGTCGCTCGTGGTCGTAGACGGGGTCGCCCTCGTACTCGGGCACGACGTAGGGGAGCCGGCCACCCTCGTCGCGTGGGAGGCCGTAGGCCAGCGGGAGCTCCGCGAGCGACTCGATCCCTTCGATGGCCGCGTTTGTGATGTCCGCGATCAGGTCCGCACCCGGGAGCCGCTGGAACGCGTCGGGCTGGTCGTTGACCGACAGGGCACTCGAGTGCGACCCAAGCTCCGAGAGGATCCGCGGCGCCGGGTCGGGGTCGGGATCCAGGAACTCGTTGTTCGGGACCCGCGTCGAGTGCGAGCTCGCGACGTAGAGTTGTGCCTCTTCGGTGTCGGTGTCGACGAAGACGTGGAGGACCTCCCAGTCGTGCCAGTGAAAGTTGGCAGTGAACTGGTCGAACACCGAGTACATCCAGAACTGGACGACCGAAAGCGGCGAGTCCTCGTAGCCGACGACGTTGTAGAAGACCGTCCGGTTCGGCGGCGCCTCGGTGTCGCCGAGGCGTTCGTGGTAGCCGTTCAGCGCGTCGAAGCCGTTGACAGCCGTTTTGCCGTCCCGATCCGAGGTGTACGGTCGGGGGTCGGTCGGGAGCCACGGTTCCGACTCGTCGAAGTAGAGCGTCGGCGCGAACTGGGTGGCGAGGTCCGCCGCGACGTCGGCATCAGCGTCAGTGGTATCCGCGTCGGAGCCGCGGTCGGTGAGCGCGGAACACCCCGCGAGCCCGGCGGTGCCGGCGCCGGCGAGCGCCGTGAGCAGCGTCCGGCGGTCGAGGGGAGAGTAAGTGTGATCGGCCACGAGGTGGTTACCTGAACGCCTCGCGGAGGAAGACGAGGACGCCCCCGAGCATCGCCATGTTTCCGAAGAAGGCCAGCCGCTCGCCGCTTGCGGAGCCCTCCTCGGCGTTCCAGAAGTCGTGCATCGTCGGCGTCACGACCGCGAGAAACGCCGCAGTCGCCCCGGTCGCGACCCGGGGGAACCGCCAGAGGGCGATGCCGATGCCGCCGACCAGCATCATCCCCGATGCGAACGGCGCTGCGAGCTCCGGGAGTGGGACGTCGGCGGAGTCGGCGTACTCGACCGTATCCTCCATATCGCGGAAGTCCTCCGAGGCCTGGAGGGCGAGCCCGAGCCCGAGCAGGAGTCGTCCGAGCCGGGAAGGCGCCGCGCTGCCGTCACTGGTGTCGTCAGTCATACTATTTTGCACTGCCGGCGCGGGCATAAGCGTTCGGCCGCGGTCACAGCTCCTGCCCACAGTTCCGGCAGAAGTTCGGCGTGGGATCGGCGTCGAGTTCGACGCCACAGGCCGGGCAGAACTCCGTTTCGCCCTTGTCTCCGGCATTCGCCCCGCGGGTCGCTTTCGCCGTTGTGACCGCGTCAATGGCACTCTCGATCCGTCCGCCGACGCCGTCTCCCCGTTCCAGGACCGCTTCGAGTCGTTCAACCGTTCCGTCGTCGATCACCGACGGGTCCGCCGTCCCGATGGTTGCGAGCGACTGCGCCGCGTGTCCCCGTGTTGCCCCGCGGTCGTCGCTTTCGACTTTCCCGACGAGCGCGTCGACGATTCCGGGGTGGGCGAAGAGTTCCGGCGAGACCTCCCCGACGGTGCCGATCGTCTCGGCCGCGTTCATCCGCACGAACTCGTTTTCGTCAGTGAGTCCCTGTGCGAGGTGGTGTGCCGCGGTGGTCGCCTCGGTCGCGTCGGGGCGCTTGCTGCCGAGGAGCCCGACGATACCCTGGCCGAACGTCCGAACGTCCAGGTCGTGGCTGTGTAGCAGCCCGATCGCGTCGTGGAGCCGCGGGGCGACGAGACCGGGCTGGTTCGCCGTGATCGTCTTGACGGCCTGCGCCGCGTCGGCCCGTACATCCGAGTCAGGATGACGAGTCAATTCAAGTAAGGCGTCGAGGTTGTCGTCGGTTGCATCCTCCGGCGCGGCGTCGGCCATATCGAGTCCCCGCCGCTGTCGGCTGGTGAGGTCGTCCGTCATCGATCCGAAGCTTCGAACGGAGACACTTCATACGGACGGTTGTAACGGATTGCCGGTCATCTCCCGGACGGGGTCAGTGACGATCGGTAATCGACGACAACCGTCCGTATCAAACGGGGGGACGATGCCCCGCGACCGCATTGGAACTGCCCGGGATCGATCGGTACCGACCCGAAGCGTATTCCGGATCGGCGCACACCTGCAGATATGATCGAACCGGGCGACCGGGTCGCAGTCGAGTACGTCGGGCGGTTCGAGGACGGAACGGTGTTCGGGACGTCGGAGCACACCGTCGCGGCTGCACACGGCCTCGCGGCGGCGGAGGATCGCGACCCCGACGACTACGGCCCGCTCACCTTCACCGTCGGCGACAGCGAGGTGATCGAGGGG
>UEZX01000002.1_pt1 | contig 21575 bp, 23 predicted proteins | sample 1903831 | NCBI WGS metagenome assembly UEZX01 (sample SAMEA4776353, study PRJEB27445) | saltern metagenome | biome: Hypersaline environment; feature: solar saltern; material: Pellet | place: Spain | collected 2012-08 | depth 0 m | reverse complement strand
CCGTAGTCGCTCGCGTTCATCACCGCCAGCGCCTCGTCGAGGTCGCTGACGGGCATCAGCCCCACGACCGGGCCGAAGATCTCCTTCTGGGCGATGACCATATCCGCGGTCAGGTCGCGGAACACGCACGGCCCCAGGAAGTTGCCGTCGTACCCGTCGACTTCGAGGTCGCGGCCGTCGTAGACGAGTTCTGCACCCTCGCTGATCGCGGTCTCGATATCGTTCCGAACCTGTTGTTCGTGCTCCGCGGAGATCAGCGGTCCGACGGTCGTCCCCTCGTCGTTGCCGTAGCCGACGACCTGCTGGTCGGCCCGCTCGACGGCCAGGTCGACGAACTCCTCGTAGACGGACTCCTCGACGGCGACAACGTCGTTGGCGAGACAGCGCTGGCCCGAACACGCCAGCGCCGATCCGACCGTCTTGTTGGCGGCGAACTCCAGATCCGCCGACTCGGTCACGATGACGTGGTTCTTCGCGCCGCCCTGAGCCTGGACCCGCTTGCCGGACGCGGCCGCTCGCTCGTAGATGGTCTCCGCGACCGGAGTCGACCCGACGAAGGAGACGCCCTCGATCCCCTCGTGGTCGAGGATCGCGTTGACCGTGTCGACGCCGCCGTTGACGAGTTGGACGACACCCTCGGGGAAGCCGGCTTCCTCGGCCAGCTCGATCATCCGCTGCGGCACGAGCGGATCCTGTTCGCTGGGCTTCAGAATGAACGCGTTTCCGGTGGCGACCGCGTAGGGGAGAAACCACATCGGGATCATCCCGGGGAAGTTGAACGGGGTGACGGCCGCAAACACACCCAGCGGCTGACGGACCGCCGTTTCGTCGATTCCCGGCGCGGCGTTTTCGACGTGGCCGGCCTGCATCAGCGACGGGATGCCCGTCGCCACCTCGACGTTCTCGATACCGCGCCGCAGTTCGCCTTTCGCCTCCGCGAAGGTCTTGCCCTCCTCGTCGACGAGGAGTTCCGCGAGTTCGTTCTGGTGTTCTTCCAGCAGTTGTTTCAGCTCGAAAAGCGGCTGGATCCGCTCTTCGACGGGGCGTTGCCGCCACGTCTCGAAGGCGTCCTGCCCGGCTTCGACGGCCGCATCGACGTCCTCCGGGGTGCTGAACCCGACATGTGCGATCGCCTCGCCCGTTGCGGGGTTATCGACGGGGATTCCCTCGTTGCTCGGTGTCGTCCACTCGCCGGCGACGTAGTTTCGTACCTCGCCGTACTCGAGTCCGGCCTTCTGTGACATAGTGTCCTGACCTCCTGTCCGAACGATCATAAGCGTTCTCCAGTCTCCGGACAACATACTACGGAACTGCCCGCAGCCGGGAATTTATTCACACAGAGTCGCTTCTATTGAACTCTATCTCAAAGAACGGACCCAGCGGGTGGACTCACCGTCGAGCCGATCGACTTCGCGGCTCATGATATGGCCTGTCGAGTCCCGTCGGTGTGGCTCCCAACGCGACGAATACGAAAAGCGAACTCAGACCGTCGAACTCGACCGCACAGGTGCGTGTGTGGTCAGGAATCCATCGCGTCGTCGGAGATCTCGAGTGCCTCGTCGAGGGCGGCGACAGCCTCGTCGACCTCGTCTTCCCCGATCGTCAGCGGCGGTGTGACCACGATCGTGTTGACCGAAGTGTAGAAGTACACGTCGTTGTCGAGCGCGTGCGCCCCCACGTCGTCGAGGACGGTCGTGTTGCTGGACACCTTGTCGCTCCGCTCCTCGAAGGGGACACGCTCCTCGGTGCTGCGGGTGAGCTCGAGCCCCTGGTGGAGGCCGATCCCGCGACGCTCACCGACGCTGGGGTGGCGCTCGGCGAGCGATTCGAGTTCGGATTTCAGGTACTCCCCCATCTCGCGTGCGTTCTCTATGAGTTCGTCCTGCTCGTACGTCTCGACGGCTGCGAGGCCCGCGGCGCACGCGGTGGGGTGCCCGGAGAACGTGTGCCCTTGGTTGAGGAGGTTGTCCTCGAAGTACTCGCCGATCTCCTCGGTGACGGTCGTCGCCGCCAGCGGCTGATACGAACCCGTCAACCCCTTCGCCATCGTGATGATGTCCGGTTCGGTCTCGTACAGCGTCGACGCGAACCACTCGCCCGTTCGCCCGAACCCGGTCATCACCTCGTCGCAGATCAGCAGGGCGCCGTGGTCGTGGGCGATCTCCTTCAGCCTGGGCAGGTAGTCGTCCGGCGGCGTCAACACGCCGTTGGATCCCACCAGCGGTTCGACTAACACTCCCGCGACGGTGTCCCCCTCGAGGGCCAGCATCTCGTCGATGTACTCCAAACTCTCGTCGGGATCGAGGCTCGACCCGTAGGCGTACGGGTCCGGACCTTTCACCATCCCGGGCACCTCGGGCTGGACTTCGGGACCCTGGGCCACCCGCCGGGGGTCACCGGAGGCTGACAGCGAGGCCGCGGTCGCACCGTGGTACGAGCGGTATCGCGAGAGGATCTTGTGTTTCCCGGTGTACGCGCGAGCGATCTTGAATGCGACCTCGTTGGCCTCGGTCCCGCTGGTCGAGAAGAACGTCTTCTTCAGCGACCCGGGCGTGATTTCGGCGAGTTTCTCGGACAGTCGCGCCCGCGGTTCGGTCGCCCACCCGGGGTTCACGTACGGTACCGTCCTGATCTGCTCGTTGACTGCGTCACAGATCCGTTCGGCGTCGTACCCGAGGCTCGTACAGACGTATTGGCTGCTGAAGTCCAGAATCGAATCGCCGTCCGCGGTGATGATCCGTGGCCCGTCCGTGTCGGTGATCTGGGTCGGGTCGAAGTCCCGCTGACGCGACCACGTTCCGAGCGTGTACTCCCTATCGAGTCGCTCGATCTCGTTTTTGTCCGCTGTCTGCTTTGCCATACGGGTACGTTAGCAGCGAATCCTAAGAGTGTTTCGTATAATTTCCTACCAATACCCGATTTTCGATTCTCTGTTGAACCAGAACCACTGCAATAAGAATTATTTCCCAGTGTCGGGGCTCTCCCCGAATCGAGGCCACCGTCCGACGGTTCATTCCGCCCATCCCGGCCTGACAGCGCCGACCGGGTCGAACCCGACCGGGGGAGTCGCCCCCACGACGAACGCGCCGAGCCCCCGACACGCCCGTGGCACTCGCCGGGTGGGACACCGATCCGGTGGCCCCGGTCGTCGCAACGCTACGGATCGAGAACCATATCGCGCCCGGACTGCGTGAGGTTCGCGCTGACGTTTCGCGTGCCGTGGAACTCCTCTAAGACGAATTTCGAGGAGGTTTCGTTGACGCCGTTGACGCCGACGATCGTTTCGATGAGATCGTTCAGCTGACCGCGCGTCTGTACTCGGCTCACCGCCACGAAATCGACGTCACCCATCGTGTAGTACACCTGCTCGACCCCGTCGATCGCCATAATCTCCTCGCCGATGTTCTCGGAGTACCCCTCCCGGTGCGTAACCGACACGTCGGTGAGAGCGACCACTTCGAGGCCGAGTGCGAACGGGTCGACGTCGGCGGTTACACCCCGAATGATCTCCTCTCCTTTGAGTTTCTGTATTCGGTAGTGGACCGCCGACTTCGAGAGGTCGAGTTTGTCCGCGACGGTTTCGAGGCTCACATCGAAGTCAGCCTCTATCTGTTGTAGAATTTCCAGATCGACGTCGTCGATATCGGGATACGTGGACGGAGACTGCCCCATACGGCTTGTATATCTTCCGAACAAATAAGCCGTTTCACTAACATTGATCAATCTCGCTCCCGGTAGCGGGGAGTGCCGATCGGCACCGTTCGGGACCAGATCCCGCGGATTTCACCGCGTGGATCCGGTCATCCCCGGGTCTGTGTCCCAGTGAGCCGTGGTTGTTATTTGTCGGGATTCCGTACGGCCTCGGTATGGCTGTCTACCGGCGACCGAGGTGTGTGGCGGGCCCGTCGGCGAGACCCGGATGGGAACCGACGCCCCGTTACCGCCACCGGGAGACGCGGGGTGCTGTTGGAGTCGTATGACGTCACAGAAGGTGAACTCGCCCGTAATCAGTCCCGAAATCGGCCTTGGTGTCGGTATTCTCGCGATCTCGACAAGCGCCATCCTCATCAATTGGAGCCGTGCTCCGGCGGTCATCCAGGCGTTCTACCGGGTGCTTTTTACGACGCTGTTGCTCGCGCCGCTTGCGGCCCGGCGACACGCCGGTTCGTTCCGGTCGTTCTCGGCGAGATCGTACCTCTGGCTGGCGGTCCCGGGCGTGTTCCTGGCGATCCATTTCGCGCTATGGTTCGAGAGCCTCGACTGGACGAGCGTCGCAGCGTCGGTGACGCTGGTTCAGTCACAGCCGCTGTTCGTCGCCGCGGGCGCGACTCTCCTGCTCGAGGAGCGGTTCAGCCGCCGGATGCTCGCCGGCGCCGTGGTGGCGACCGCGGGCACGGTGCTTCTCTCGCTCGGCGACCTGTTGGGGGGACCGGTGCTGGGGGCGTGGCCGCTGTACGGCAACGCGCTTGCACTGATGTCGGCGATTGCACTGGCAGCATACCTCCTCGCGGGGCGTTCGTTCCGCCAGCGACTGTCGGTCGTGCCGTACGTCACGGTCGTCTACGCTGTCTGTGCGATCGTTCTGTTCGCAGTCGCCGTCGTGAACGACCTAGCGCTGACCGCGTACCCGCCACGCGAGTGGCTGCTCTTCGCCGGGATGGCTGTCGGACCGGGCATCCTCGGACACACGGTTCTCAACTGGTCGCTGGGACACTTGGAGTCCGGTGTGGTCAGCGTGACGCTCCTGGCAGAACCGGTCGGGAGCGCGATACTGGCGTACGTCCTGCTGAACGAGGTCGTCGGCCCGACGACGGCGGTCGGTGGCGCCGTGGTGCTGACCGGCATCTACATCGCCGCCAGCGACCGGTGATGGTAGTTGGGTGGCCGTCGACGTGCAGTGGGGTTCGATGACACACCGGCCGCGAGCGACACGACGAACCCGGTGGCCGAACGGAACGCCCCAAAGATGCTGTCGGTCGCGGCCGCGGGTGTACGCTCAACGCGGGCGACAACCCATTCGAGGGGCTCCGGCGGCGAACTACTGGAGAGCGACGACGTAGCGGAACTTCCCCCGGTCGGTTGCCCTCGAACCATCCCTGTCGGCGCGTGCCTGTTCTCCCCCCGGTGTCACCGGATCCGGACTCTTCGTACGTCACTGACTCCCAATTTAACATCCGGAATATCTGTGCGCGTATATAAGGCCATATAGTGAGGATTAAGACCGATCAAACCGTGGCTCTCGGTATGGAAACACGGAAGGTACAGCGGCTGGGGCCGTCGACGCTCGCGATGACACTCCCCGCGGAGTGGGCCAAAGAGCACAACGTCGACAAGGGCGATGAGGTCTCGCTCCGGATGGGTGGGAAGGGGACGCTGACGGTGCTGCCCGAGTCGGCGAGCCAGGAGGACGCCTCGGCGACGATCCGGGCGGACAACCTCGATGCCGACTCCTTAGAGCGGGCGATCGTCGCCCAGTACGTGCTGGGACGGCGGGTCATCCACATCCAGAAGGACGACGGCGCACTCGACTCCGAGCACATCAACGCCGTCTACCAGGCCGAAACCCAGCTGATGGGACTGGGCGTCATCGAGGAAACCCCCGATCGGATCGCCATCCGGTGTTCGGTCGACCCCGAGGATTTCACCCTAGATAACCTTTTGGAGCGGCTGGAAAGCACCGGCAGTACGATGCGCGGGGAGGCGGTCAAGGCCCTGGCTCACGGCAACACCGACCTCGCTGAGCGCGCGCTCAACCGCGAGCGGCAGGCCAATAAGATCTTCGTCCTTTTGCTCCGGTTGATCTTCACCGCCTACCAGAACCCCAACCTCGCCCGCGCGGTGGGGCTCGAATCCGGCTTCCCGCTCATCGGCTACCGGTCGGTGGCGAAGAACCTCGAACTGACCGCGGACAACGCCGAAGACATCGCGACCATCGTGGCCGACGCCGAGGAGCCGCTCGACGTCGACTCGAAGACGATGCGCCGGATCCGGGAGTTCACAGACCAGGTGGACGAACTCACACGAACCGCGGTCCAGTCGGTGGTCGAACGCGACTACGACAAGACCGTGGCGTGTCGAACGCTGTTCCGGCAGCTCAGCGACCGCGAACAGGAGATCCTCGACGACCTCCCGGAGATGACCAACGAGGAGGTGCTCCGAATCCGTGAGGTGCTTGTCAGTCTCCAGCACACCGCCCAATACGCCATGCGAAACGCCGAAATCGCCGCGAACCTCGCGCTCAACGAGGAGTCCGAACACGTCCAGATCGGGTAGCCACACTGCCGGCAGGTCGTGATCGGCCCCGGGCGTCTCCGGCTGTCGTTCGTATGAACTAAGTTCCGACCACCCAACCTCCGTGTATGGCAACCGCATCCGCGAACTCCGATATGGGGTTCGGGTTAACCGTACTCCTCTCGATCGTGGCACTCCTCGGCGTCGTGGGGATGTTCATCGCGGGGCTGACCGGCGACCAGTTCGTCGCCGCCGTCGGCTTCGCGGTGGCCACCATCGCCGCGTCGCTCGCCGTGTCGGCGACACACCTCTTTGGGTAGCTCGGACGAGAAGCTTAAGTCCGAACCACACGTTACATTGAACAATGAGCGACCTCACCGAGGAAGACAAGCGGATCGTCGGCTACCTCCGTGAGAGCGTCTCCGCCGGCGAGCGCTACTTCCGTGCGAAAAACATCGCCGACGCAATCGGGCTCTCCGCGAAACAGGTCGGGGCCCGCCTCCCACAGCTCGCCGAGAAGTCCGACGATGTCGACATCGAAAAGTGGGGCCGCGCACGGTCGACGACTTGGCGCGTCACGCGGAGCTGACGCTTGGGTCCAGCGGTGGAGCCGCGAATCTTTTTGATCCCCGCTGCCAACGTCCGGGTATGACGGTACGCGTTCGGCGGGTCTTCGAATTCGACGGTCCGCCCGAAGCCGTGTGGGAGTTCATCTCGGCCCCGGCAAAACGGGCAGGAGCGATCAGCGTTGTCGACAGCTACGAAGTCCACGGGGACGGCTCCGCGACCTGGCACGTCCGGCTGCCGATCCCGCTCGTGAACTCGACGGTCCGGGTCGAGACCGAAGACGTCGAGACCGATCCGCCGCGACACGTCAAGTTCGTCGGGAAATCCTCCACGTTCCGGGTGACCGGCGAACACACGATCGAATCCACCGAGACGGGATCGCGACTCGTCAACGAGTTCGTCGTCGACGGGCGGGTCCCGGGCGTCGAGGGGTTCTTCAAACGGAACCTCGACGACGAGATGGGAAACCTCGAACGCGCCCTGCAGAAGGCAGTCGACCCGGCCACCTGATACTGTCGGCCGTACCGACGTGACGAGCCGGCGGAACGATCCATCCCGGAGGGTTTATGAGTCCACTCCGCCACACACTATATGCCGACGCACGACGCTTTTCTCGTCGGAGTCGGCAACCCAACACACCCGCCACACATCGCCGCAGCGTCGGGGTCCGCTGCGGCCCACCGCGTTCAGCGCTCCCTTCTCCCGGAAAGGGAGCGACTGTTCGCTCCACTCCCGCCTCCGCGTTCCCACCCCCTTCGTACGCCGGATTTGCGTCCCAGCGACACGCGTCACAACGCCCGCGTAGCTACGGCGACGACGCCCGTTTCTCGATTTCGCCGTGGAGGATCGCGGCGTCGAAGTCGTGGTCGGGGCGGATGTTGACGAAGTCCAAAAACCGTGCGGCCGCGAGCAGTTCCTCGGGTGAAAACGCCGAAAGCGCCGCGTCGACCGTTCGCTTGCCGCCGATCAACGGCTCCAACGCCCCGAGTGCACACGCGACGTCGTAGGATTTCGCGTCCGAGGCCTTGCCGTCGGTCACGCTCGTGGCGTCGATGAAGTAGATCTCCCCCTCGCAGATCAGCACGTTCTCCGCCCGGAGGTCGCCGTGGAGCAGGTCGTGTTCGTGCATCGTCGACAGTGCTGCGAACAGTCCAGGCGCAAGGTCCGCCTCGGACTCGGTGTCGAGTTCGTCGAGCGTGCGGAACGTCGGCAGGTACTCGAGGACGACCACCCCGAGGCCGTCAACCTCGAAGGCCTCCACGGGTTCGGGGGCGTTGAGGCCGATCTCCCGCATCCGCTCGGTGGCGGCGAGTTCGTGTTCCGCCATCTCGACTGGGGTATCGAAGTGTTCGAAAAACCCCTCCGTACCCGAGGAGAACGCCCCGAGGTTTCGCCCGGTTGTAAACAGGCCGTGGACGACGGAGTTCTGCTTTGAGATCACCTTCACGAACCACCGGTCGTCGACCACCATCGGCGTCGAGAGCCAGTTGTCGGCGTCGAGAAACCGGACTGACACCTCCTCGCGGCCGTACCGGTCACGGATCTCGCGGGCCACGGCTTCCAGGCGCGGCCACTCGACGCGCCCGCGCAGGAGACGACGAAGCTCCATAGAGGGGGTGACGTCCTACGAGCGTATATACATCGCCCCGACGGGACCGCTCACTCGGTCAGCCGCCCGGCGATCCGGCGGGCACCCTCCGCGGCCGCGAGGTCGGGCCGGTCGGCTGCGGTGCACGTCACGTCGCGATCGAGTTCCGCCGAGAGCCGCTCTTCGAAGAAGTCCACGATTCCGGGGATGCAGGCCATCCCGCCGGTGAGGACGATCGGCGCCGAGAGCGCGAGTTGGTAGGGCTTCATATGCTCGCTAGCGAGCTGTGACAGGAAGTTGTTGGCGACCTCATCAACCGCACTGTCGACGTACTCGTCCAACGGCTCCATCACCGACCGCTCGATTGTGAACTCGTGGGCGCCGCCGCCGGGCTGTTGGATCACGTCGGTGAACGGCTCAAAGCCCTCGAAGTCGGCGTGTTCTTCCTTGTACTCCCGGGCGGTAGTGAGGTCGATGTTGACCCGCCCTTGGGTCTCCTCCTCGACGGCGTTTGCGATGTTCCGGTCGACCTCGTTGCCGGTGACCGCGCCCGACACGAACGGCGAGAGCTGTTCGCCGTTGCGGAACGCGGATGCTTCGAGGTTCGTCGACCCCATGTTAACCGCGACGAACACCTCGTCGATGGCTTCGAGGTCGTCGCCCAGCGCCGGGATCGACCCGCACAGCGACTCGGGGAAGCTCCGAACGAGGGCGTCGCCGACCGGGCTGTCCTCGATCACGCGCTCGAGGTTCCGAAGCCCGGGTTCGTTGTCGATCGTTGGAATGGCATACACAACGGCGCTGTCCGAGTCGAGACCCTCGGAGTCGACGACCTCCTCGAAGAACGTCGCCGCGAGGCCGACGCTCTCGTCGCCTTCGGGGAGCCCCGAGCGGAGCATATACCTGACCCGATCGGGGTACTCCCGGGCGGCCTGTTCGCCGAACATCACCTTCGCCTCGCCGGTGAGGGCGTCCTCGTACTCCGCGAGACACGTCAGCGTCCGGACGGTCTCGACGCCCCCGTCGCGGACGTACTGGAGAACGGTCCGTGTACTGCCGAGTTTGGCGCCGATCGGCGTCGGTCCCGAGTCGTCGCCGCCCGCGGACGCGGCCCCCTCATCAGGGGTCGCGTCCGTCTCCGTGTCGCCAGTGTCTGCGTCTACGTCATCATCGTTTGCCATATCCATGTCCGACGGGAACCGCACAAAAAGTCCTGTTGGTGTCTCACTCGACGGATCTGCCGTGTGGACGGCTCCTCGGAGCCGGCTATCGGGCCGTCGAGTAAGTCGCCGGCGGCGACCCGTATGTCGATACGGCGGCCGCCTCACGTCATCGAGGCCAGTCGTGCGATGTAGACCAGACTCAGGTGGTGATCGTCGATGTCGTAGGCCTCGGTGTCGGAGACCTCGCCGGAGAATCCCACGAGGTAGTCGCGGAGGTCGGCTTCGACCTCGCTTGTCACCCACCCGACGGTGTGGTAATACCGAAGGGCGTCCATCGCCCGCTTGAACCCGCCTTTCAGCACGAGAAACTCCAGCCAGTCGAACAGCAGACGTTCGGCGGCGTACGCGTCCGGGAGACCTGTGAGGTACGGCTTCGACAACTCCCCCGAGGCGGCGGTCTCGTGAACCAGGAGGTGTTCGAGTTGACCCTCCCGCAACGCCGCCCCCGGGCGACTTCGCGGCCGCTCCCGGACCTCCGTGTCGAACTGGAACCGGCCGACATCGTCATTCCGAGTAGTGCGGGGCTGCCCGACGGTGTCGCGCCGCGGGCGGCGCCCACGCTGCTGGTCGGTGTGACCGTTCCGATGGTGACCGTCCCCGAAGCCGAGGTCGCGGGCGATCCGGTCGGCGTGAACAACCGTGTCACCATCCTGGGCGCGGGTGCCGGTGTCGCCGACTCCGGTGTGGCCTGCGTCCTGTGACCGGTTCGATCCGGTCCGCGGCCGGACGGTAACCTCGTCGGCGTCCGATTCCTCTGCGGACTCCCGGCGGCGGTCGTCGTCGGATCGCTCCGTTGACCGACCGTTCCGACGGTTTTCCCCGCCGTTTCGCCGGGCGTCGTCGGAGTGACGCCGCCGACGCCGGGGATCCGTGCGGCGCCGACGCCCGTCTTCGGACCGGTCGGCGTCGCTGGACCGACGCCCGCTGCGGCGCTCGTCGGCGATCCGCCTGAGTTCTCGGAGGTCGTAGTCGTCGGGATTGAGGGTCATTAGCTGTGTCCGTCCCACGGCGGTCGGCCGCCGACCGGAATGTTGTGGATTCTTTACCGGGCCGATTGATAAGCGTACTCCCCCTGTTATCAGCCCTGATACCCCGGTGGCGGCCTACCGGTCGAACCGCAGGTGGAGCCTCGGCGCTTGCACACGTCGGTGGGGCATAACAGCGTCGGCGGGGTGGCTACCCGAGCCCCGGCGGTTCGTCATCGTCATTGGTGTCGACGTCAACGCCCATCTCCAGGCGCTGTTTCCGGAGCCGCTCGATCTGTCGCCGACGGTAGAGGAGTCCACCGATCCCGACGAGGACAATCGCCCCGAGCACCCCTGCGAAGATGTAGAGGTCCCGCTGGAGGTAGTACCGCACCGAAACCGTGTCGGCGGTCACCGGCTCCGCCCATACGATCTTGACTCGGCCACGGTCGTCGCGGATGGTTTCGTAGTTCCCCGGCGAGACCTGCCCGAAGACCGGAAAGTCGATGTCCCGGTTCTCCGGGAGCACGACCTCGTAGGTCCCATCGACGTAGGTCGGGAGGGTGAACCGCTTCGGCGTCCCGCTGCTTGTGAACGCGAGCGTTCCCTTTCGGTCAGTGCCGGGCGGCAGTTCGACAACGGTCTCGTCTTTGGTTTCGCGCACTGCACCGCCGCGTTCGCGGAATTCACTTCCCGTGATGATCGTCCCGTTGGGGTAGCGGTACCGGACCGCCTCGACCGACAGCGGGCTCGATCCGCCGAAGCCGTCCCGCCGGAACAGGTCGACCGTCGACCGGTTGACATCCATTACCGCCCGGAACTGGGTGTTCTCCTGAACCGTGATGTGGGCGGCCCGGTCGGTCTCCCACGCGTAGGGTTCGGCGGGGTCGCTGTCGAGCGCGTCCTCGGAAACCGGGCCGGTACCGATGCCGAGGCAGCCGCTCGTGAGCGCGAGCACCGCCAGACACCCGGCTGCGAGGAGGAGTCGCCGGTTCATACGCAGTGTTGGGCGTTCGGACTCATATGGTTCGTGGCCGCAGCAGTCACGTCAGGACGCATTTCAGCTCCGACCGGAGGTGCGGGCCGATGCTGGCGAGCAGCCCCGGCGGATCGGTGGCCGAAGGGCAGACGATGCTCTGTTCTAAGAGTCCCAGCCGTTCGACAGTCACGATGTCGTCGGCGTGGCCGGCGCGATTGACAGTCGCCCGGACCTGCCCCCGAGTCGCGCTGTTGACGTTCACCCGACCGCTGCCGTCCTCGCGAGTCCACTCGTACAACTGATCTCGGGTCGTGTCAGCGAGCCGCGAAGGCTCGCCGTAGACGAACCGCAACGGCGTGTGCTGGACGACACCGAACCGGTCGCGGATCTGCGCCGGATCTCCCGTCCCGAGTCCGAGTTCTTCCGCGGGGATCCGGACCCTGGTGTCGGTGCCGACGTCCAGCAGCCACCCGTCGTCGTCCCACTCATCGAGGGTTCCCACGTAGGTCTCGCCGGACTCGAAGTCGACCCCGACCTCGCCCCACGATTCGGCGAGTGCATTGCCGGCGGCGGTGGCGTCCTCGCCGGCGAGATCGACCGCGACGAAGTCGTCGTCGCGGATGTCGATCTCCCACTCGACTGCGAGGTCGCCGATCTCGTTGTCGATGAGCGAGCCGAGCCCCTGTACTGCGCGCCCCCGGGCGTCGCCGCCGACGTAACACTTGGTTGCGAGAACGACCATTAGTCCGCACGACCCACGTCGACGTTGAGTTCGTCACGAAGCTCCACGATCCGGCGCTCCATCGTCTCGACCATGTCGTCGTTCTCCATCGGCTCCAGCGGCGCCCCCGTCTCGGGACACTGAAAGCCCTGTTCCATCGCCTCGGAGAACTCGAAGCGGATCCCCGCCGGCTCCGAGAGGTAGAACTCGTGGGTTCGTTCGTACTCCAGCCGCTCTTCGAGCGCCTCGAGCAGTCGACCCATCTCCTCGCGGAGGTTCTCCGGGATGTTCTCGTAGTGGAACGTCCACAGGTAGGTCAGCCACCCCGAGTCCTCGTCGCGGACGCGACGGTACTCCGCGAGGTCGTTCTCGTAGAGAATAAAGAGCGCGCGTCGAACGTCGTTGAGCTCGAGGCCCAACTCCTCGGCGAGCTCCTCGTCGGTGACCTCGCCGTCAGGTGGGGCTGCCGCCACCGGCATCCCCGTCGGTCCGACCAGTTCGTGGAGGTATTTCTGGATGACAGGGTCGTTCAGCAGCTCCTCAAAAGCCATTACCAACAAATGCGCCGGTCACGCCTTTTAACGTTGCGGAAGGCGGGTAAGCCACGAGGGAGACGGCGCCCACCACCGAGCCCCGGCGTTGTGGCCTCTCTCCACGGCGTAAGGGCGCTCAGAGCGTTCTGGACATCCGGTGTGCGGCGCCCATCGGATTCACCACGGCGAAGCCGGCACGGGAGTAAAACCGTTGGATGCCACGCTCCCAGGACTCGACGGAGAGCCACACGTAGCTTACCCCGTTCCGTTTCGCGTGACCCAGCCCGGCAGCCATCAGTTCGGTGCCGATCCCCGCGTGCTGGAACTCCTGGTGTACGAAGATCGCGAGTTCGTGGCGGCCGGTGCCGTCGGGCACGAAACTGATGTGACCCACCGGGCGACCATCCGATACCGCGATAAGGTTCACCCCCCCCAGAATGTCGGTGAGCCACTGGCGGATCTCCTCAGTGCCGAGTGGTGGGGTGCCCTGCGCCCGCTGTGTGGGATCGAACGTCGCGTACATCTCGACGAGCCCTTCGAAGTCGTCAGGGTCGTGCGGCCGAACGGTGACTTCGCGCCCGTCGCCGTCAACGAACGTCACCGGCGGGGCGGCGAGCGTGATGCGTGTCGGTCGGATCCGATCGAGAAGTCGTTTGCCTATCTGTCGGATCGTCGCGATCACTCGAATACACCCGTTCAAAACCGATATCATTCCACAGACACTTAAAGGTGAGTTGGCACAGTCGCAACAAGCACCACCGCCCAACCGATCCTGGATACTATTGGCTATAACGACTCGTCGGCCGCCCCGTCGCCGTCAACGACGCGTTTCCCTCGCGCCTGCGGGATCACCCGGCGTTCGGCGTCGGCCCACTCCCGATCCAGTTCCCGGCCCTCGAACAGCCGGTCCAAGAGGACCGCCAGCCCCGCCACCTCGGAGTGCGGTTGGTTGGTGACCGCAACGTTCCAGTCGGCCGCCTCGTAGACCTCGAACGGGACCTTCTCGCCGCCGACAACGACCAACAGCGGCTCAGATCGGTGGGTCCCGCGGATGTCGTCGGCGACGTCTTGGACCCGCTCGCCGTACATCGTGAGGTGGACCACAGCGCCGTCCCACCGGTCGATGGTCGCGTCCAACTCCGCTGTCTGCTCGACTTTGAAGGGGCCGCCGAACCGGTCGGTGATGTCCGCGACAGTCTCTCTCGCCTGGCTGGCGTTGTCCGGGAGGATCACACGGTCGGCGCCGAGCGCCCGGGCGGTGAGGCCGACGTGGGTCGTCATCCGGTCGTCCCGGCCCGGCCGGTGACCGTACCGGAGGACGGCCACCGCTGGTTCCTCGTGCATACCTCCGCACAGACGTTGCGTGCGGTAAGGGGCTTCGGAACCGGAGTGAAAAGGAGAACGCACTTACCCCCGCCGGGAGCATCGGCGGTATGGATCTCACCGGACAGCGGATCGTCGTCACCGGCGGTGCGGGGCTGGTCGGCTCCCACCTTGCGGGGCGGCTGGGCGGGGACAACGACGTTGTCGTCGCCGACGACCTCTCGAAGGGGAGCCGCGAGCGCGTCCCCGACGGCGTCGAGTTCGTGCAGGCGGACCTGACCGACGCCGCCGACGTGGCGGACGTGATCACCGCCGACGTCGACGCGGTGTTCCACCTCGCGGCGTACACCGACACCAACTTCGCGGAGCCGCGGCGGCTCTTCGAGGAGAACACCGAGATGACGTACAACGTGCTCGAACGGATGGCCGACGTCGGCGTCGACCACGTCGCCTTCACCTCGTCGTCGACGGTGTACGGCGAGGCGCCGCGGCCGACACCCGAGGACTTCGCGCCGCTGGAGCCGATCAGCGTCTACGGCGCGTCGAAGTTGGCCGACGAGGGGCTGCTATCGACGTACGCGCACACGGAGGATTTCACGGTGTGGTGCTTCCGGTTCGCCAACATCGTGGGTCCCCACCAGCGGGGGAACGTGATCCCGGACTTCATCGAGAAACTGCTCGCGGACCCGGAAACGCTCACAATCTTGGGCGACGGCCGCCAGGAGAAGTCCTACCTCCACGTCGCCGAGTGCGTCGACGCCATCTGTCACGTCGTCGAACACGCCGACGACGCGATGAACACCTACAACCTCGGAACACGGACCACCACCTCCGTCACCCGGATCGCCGACATCGTCGCCGACGTGATGGGCCTCGATCCCGACTACGAATACACCGGCGGCGACCGCGGGTGGGCGGGCGACGTCCCCCGAATGCGGCTGTCGGTCGAGAAGGTGTCAGGACTGGGGTGGGACGCTTCGGAGTCGAGCGACGACGCGGTCCGGCGGGCCGCCGAGGAACTCCACGGGGAACTGCGGGCCGAACGCGACGGCGGGGAGTAGCCGTCCGCTCGCGATCACGCCGCCGTCGAGCGGTACGGCTTTGCTCCCGGGGCTGCTACTTGCGACTGTGCAGATCGTCGGCTACGACACGTCGGGTCCGGGGCTACTCGTCAGCCACGCTGATGCGGGCGCCGACAACGGTTCGACGTCCCCAACCGAGGTCGAGTTCGTGTCCCTGGAACCGGGCACCGAACTCGACTACGCGCTCGGCGACCGCCACTGCGCGGGCGCCGTGTCCGACTCGGGGCATATCCCCTGTCCGGAGTCGGCCGCGCCGCAGTGTCCGCAGCACCGCTCGACGTGGGTGTGCGCCAAGTGTACCGGGACGTGTCTGAAAGACGAGATGGACTGCGTCGAGTCGCACGTGGTCTACCTCGCCGCGTTCGCTCCCGACACGTTCAAAGTCGGCGTCACGAAGGAGTGGCGGCTCGAAACCCGGCTCCGCGAACAGGGCGCAGATCGTGGGGCGCGGCTGACCACGGTCCCCGACGGCCGGATCGCTAGACGGCGGGAGGCGGCGATCGCCGAGTCGATCCCGGACCGGGTTCGCGTGCCGAGAAAGCGGGCGGGAGTTCATCGGTCGGTCGACGCCGACGCGTGGGCGACCCTGCTTTCGTCGTTCGACGTTGCCGACGGGGATCGCTTCACGTTCGAGTACGGCCTCGACCTTCGGGATCGCCCCGTCGCAGAGACCATCGCCGCGGGGACGGTGCAGGGAGTAAAGGGTCGGCTGCTGGTCGTCGATCGTGCGGGCACCACCTACGCCGTCGACATGCGGGATCTCGTCGGCCACGAGGTCACGTCGGGCGCGACGAGTCGCGACCTCCAGGCGAGTCTCGGCGCGTGGGAGTAGCCCGACGGGCCCGTTACAGGGACAGATCCGACGGCAAACCCGCTTAAATCGATCACAACCGGGCTGATTCGACGTGACGGACTGTCGCTTATAACCGGTCCCGGCGCCCTCTATCGGACGTAATGAACCGAAACGCACTCGCTGCGGCCCTGGTGGCAGGACTGGTGTTGCTCGCTGGCTGTTCCAGCGGCTTCACCGGCTCTTCCGACGGGACCACAGGAGAATCCGCACTCGACGGCGGGACGACCGCCGAGGAGATCGAAGGGGAAACGGGAACCGTGAACATGTACATCAGCGACGAGCAAAACGCGATCGAGGACTTCGAGCACCTCAACGTCACCATCACTCGCGTGGGCATGAAGCCGGCGGGTGAGGAGACCGACGACGGTGAGGACGCCGATGACGACAGTGACGCCGACGACGGTGACGTCAACAGCACCGACATCGACGACGGTGACGCCGACGGCACCGAAGCCACGACGGACACGAACACGACTGAGTCCGTCGAGACCGGAACCGAGACGCCCGACGCCCAAGACGGTGAGGACGCCGAAGACGAGTCCGACGAGGAAACCGACTCCGACACTGACGACGCCGAGGAAGACGAATCCGACGACTCCGACGAAGCAGCGGCTGACGAGGAAGACGACGACAGCGACGAGTGGGTCGAGTACGCCGTCGACAACCGGACCGTCGACCTCACCGAGCTGAAAGGCGCCAACGCGACGAAGCTCTCGTCGCTGAACGTATCGAACGGCACCTACGACAAGGTCTTTGTCTACGTCTCCGAGGTCAACGGGACGTTGAAGGACGGCACCGACCAGCGCGTGAAGCTCCCGAGCGGGAAGCTCCAACTCAACTCCGAGTTTACCGTCGGTGACGGCGAGGAACTCGACTTCGTCTTCGATATCACCGCAGTGAAGGCCGGTAACAGCGGGAAGTACATCCTCAAGCCGGTGATCTCCGAGTCCGGAACCGACGTGGAAATCGAGGACGTCGACGAGCGCGACGACGATGACGACGAACGCGACGACGACGGCGAGCGCGGCGCCGACGAGCGTGATGCGGACCGCGACGCTGAACTCAACGCGACCTTCGACGGCGACGTCGTCGCCGGGGAGAACGTAACGCTGCGCGTGAGCAGTGACGGCACCCCCGCCGACGGCGCGAGCGTCTCCGTTGACGACGAACGCGTCGGGACGACCGACGCGAACGGCACCTACGTGATTCAGGTGCCCGACGGCGCCGAGGAACTTGACGTGGAGGTCACCCACGAGGACGCCGAGGCGGAACTGGAGGTCGAATTCGGCGAAGGTGACAGCGAGGACGACACCGAACAGTCGAACGAAACCGCGACGTCGACCGAGTCCCAACAGCGGCTGACGATCGGCTGATCCGACTACGCGATCCTGCGGCTCGCTTCTTTCTCTCGAATCCGAGTATGAGTGGTGGACAACGGGATTGCCCGGCGTTCCGACACGGGGAATCCCGGTCGCCTCCTCCACCCCGCGATCCTCCGAGCGACGAACGTTCGGCGGTCCGCTGCTCGCTTCCGCGCCTGACGGGGTGCCGACGACGAATCACCTCGGACCGACCCTGCGGCCGGCGTCAGTGAACCGCCGTCCCCGAAGGACGAGGTTTCGACGTTGGCTTCCGGGGCCCGCACCGGTCTGTCCGGACGCCCCCGCGTTCGGTCCCCGCTAAAGGCCAAAGATGCGGGTGACGAGCAGGGCCTAGCTGCCCGACCTAGTCCGTATGTAAGAAGGCCGCAACCACATAAGGGGCTTTCGACTCTCGACCCGTTCCGATCGCAGGACGCCGGGCGGGTCGGCCCATCGTCCGGGCGGTGTGACAGGCGCGCTACGGAAGCGTCGATGTCGCGTAGCCGCCGGCAGCCAGCGTGGCCAGCGACGCCACGGCGACGACGGCCCACCGGTGGGACTCGATCCAGGCGTACTCGGCGGGGAAGCTGAAGACCACCGTCGGGTCGACCGAGACGGCCCACAGAACCGAAAACAGCACCATCGACACCCCCGAGACGACCGCGAAACCGGCGAGCGTCTGTGGATCCGACCGCTCCTGTGCACCGGCGAGAAACACCACAACGCTGACCAGCGCGAGCACGCCGACGACCGAGACCCCGAGCGGGCCGGCGGCGTAGTACGCCGCGACGGCAGTGCCGGGGGCCGACACGAGCGCCGCCGGCGCGAACACGACACCGGCGAGCAGGAGACACGCGATCGCGCCGAGTCGCGGCGCGAGGGAACCGGAGACTGCGTCCATACTGGCCGTCGGTCCGGGGTGCGTGTAAGCGCTTCGAGAGGCGGCCGACCGCACGGAAGGGAAACCGGTAAATCACGGGTCTTCCCTTCTGGAGTATGGAGCGCGTAGCGATCATCGGCGCGTCGATGACCCAGTTCGGGCAGCGCGACGCCTGGATCCGAGAACTGCTCGCGGAGGCCGGAAGCGCGTGCCTGGCTGACGCCGGCGTCGCCCCCGACGCGGTCGAGCACCTGTACGTCTCGAACATGGCCAGCGGGGAGTTCGAGGGCCAAACCGGAATCCCGAACGCCTTGGCACACGACCTCGCCGCGGTGCCGGCGTACACCGCCAGGATCGACCAGACCTCCTCCTCCGGTGGCGCAGGCGTCTACGCCGCGTGGCAGTCCGTCGCGTCGGGTGCTTCGGAGATGACCCTGCTCGTCGGCGGCGAGCGGATGACACACAGGAGTACCGCCGAGGCGACGGACGTCATCGCCTCGCTCACCCACCCCGTCGAGTACAAACACGGCGTCACGCTTCCCTCCTTTGCGGGGTTGACCGCGCGGCACTACCTCGAACGCTACGACGCCCCCCGGGAGTCGCTGGGGAAGGTCGCGGTCAAGAATCACAGAAACGGCGTCGACAACCCTCACGCCCAATTTCAAAAAGAGGTCGACCTCGACACTGTCCTCGAATCACCGATCGTGGCCGACCCGCTCCGGCTCTACGACTTCTGCCCGATCACCGACGGGTCGGCGGGCCTCCTTCTCTGTCCGGAGTCGGTTGCTCGGGAGTACACCGACGAGTACGCGGTCGTCTCCGGGATCGCGGGCGCGACCGACACCCACGTGGTTCACGAGCGTTCGGACCCGACCACGATGGGCGGCGTCGTCAACTCCGCGGAGAAAGCGTACCGGATGGCCGACGCCGGCCCCGACGACATCGACGTGGCGGAACTCCACGACATGTTTACGATCCTCGAGTTCCTCCAATCGGAAGATCTCGGGTTCTTCGAGAAAGGCGAGGGGTGGCAGGCTGTCGAGAACGGCGTCACCGACCGCGACGGCGACCTTCCGATCAACACCTCCGGCGGCTTGAAGTCCAAGGGCCACCCGCTCGGCGCCTCCGGGGTCGCGCAGGTCCACGAGATCTACACGCAGGTCATCGGCGACGCGGGACCGCGACAGGTCGACGCGGAGACGGGGTTGGCGTGCAACGTCGGCGGGTTCGGGAACTGCGTGACCACCACCATCCTGGAGGGCGCGGTATGAGCGGCGACGGCAGCGGTGCGTCCGGACCGGACGGCGGCAGCGGTGCGTCCGGACCGGACGGTGACGGCAAAGCGGCCGGGCCGGGCGACGGCGCCGCCGACACACCAAGCGACGCGGCGCCGACGATGGACGCTGCGAGGTACCCCGACGGCAGCCTCACCTACCCGGAACACCCGATCGGCCCCGGGGGAGGAGAGCCCGTGGGGACGGTCGACCTCAGCGAGTATACGGCCGAGGTGATCACATGGACGACGTCGACTGCGACGCCGCCGGGTGTCCGGGAGCCCAACACCCTCGCGATCGTCGAGTTCGACGTCGACGGCGAGCCGGTGCGGGCGATCGGCCAGGTCACGACCGAGGACGTCGAAACCGGCGACAGGGTGGAGCCGGTCTACTGCGCGGAACTCCGAGATCCCGAGGCGGGGATCAGAGAGCCCGACAGCCAGTCGTGGGACGGGTTCCGGTTCGAACCGGTTGAGTAGCGTTCGGACGACCGCAACACCCGCGATTTTTGTTATCGCCCCGAGTCGGCCGGGGTCGCAACGAGATGACCCTCGTTGCCGCCGATATCTTTCCTGCCCCCGGTGGGACCGAGTCTTCGGGGTCCGATACGACGGCCAGGGGCGACGGTTCGGTCGCTGAACCGGGCCTCCACGCTTCGGCGCCGGGGTCAGACCGACTCCCGAACCCGTCGGGTGATCGCGTCGACGTCGTACTCGTCGTCGGCTTTGTCCCAGACCACGTCGCCGTCGACGGCGACCGTCAGGACACCACGGTCGCCCGTCACGAGCGCGACACGATCCAGTCGGTCGCCGAACTGTTCGAGCAGCGCGTGTTGGATCCGTTCGGCGCGTTCGAGGAAGCCGCAGGGAACACAGTATTCGATTTCGACGGTTGACATCGTCCGGGGTTCGGGCGCCGTGTGGATTAACCCCACGTCCGGTCGCCTCGCGCGTCACGGAACCGCCCGCCGATCTATCTATCGCCGACCGACGGCCGCCAGTACAGCAGGCCGACAGTGACGAGGAACACCGCCGTCGAGATGTCGTAGGACAACCCCAGTGCGACGCTCGCCACCGCCGACCCGCCGCCGACGACGGCCGTCGCGGCCGACGCGAGCACCGGCCACGTGCAGGAGACACACGAGAGAAGGCCCAAGAGCCCCGAGACTGCCGATCCCGCGGCGTCGATCACCGTCGCGTAGACGAGATACGACAGGGCCAAGTAGCCGACGACGCGGGCGGGGACGAGTCCGATGACGACGTACGGGGTCGTAAGAACCGGTACGGGACCCCATCCCGGTGGTAGCGGCACCAGACGGCCGCCCCACGACGCCCCGGCAGCAGGGAGCGTGACGAGGCCGCCGGCGACTGCGAGGGCTGCAAAGTAGACGGCCGCGACCGCGACCGCCCGTCGCCGCGTCCGGTCGTCGGTCGGTGCGGGGTCTGTCTTCCAGAGGACGACGATCCCGACAAACAGCCACAGCACCCCGTAGACGCTGTACCGCGGGTCCATGCCGACGACGCCACCGAGCAGCAGATACGCAACCGATAGAAGCAGTAGGGTGTTCGCGACAATCGCGCCGTACACCAGCGTGCGTACGTCGACTCGTGATCGGATCGATGCGGCCGCCATCTCACACCACCAGGGTGTCGACGACGACCGCTACAAGCAGTGCGCCGAGGTAGGCGTTCGACGCGTGGAACGACCGGAACGCCGCCCGTTCGGTCTGCTCGTAGTGGAGTCGGACCGCGAAGTAGAGGAACGCGGCGCCGAAGGCGACGCTCGTGAGCGCGTACAGCAACCCGAGCGCCTCCATCGACGCCAAGGCACCGGCGGCGACGAGCGTCGCGGCGAGATACCACAGGATCTGTTTTCTGGTTTCGGTCTCGCCGCGGATCACCGGCATCATCGGGAACCCGCCGCGCTCGTAGTCGTCCTTGTACGCCAAGGCGAGGTTGTAGAAGTGCGCGGGCGTCCACAGGAAGATGACTGCCG
>UEZX01000001.1_pt1 | contig 25385 bp, 29 predicted proteins | sample 1903831 | NCBI WGS metagenome assembly UEZX01 (sample SAMEA4776353, study PRJEB27445) | saltern metagenome | biome: Hypersaline environment; feature: solar saltern; material: Pellet | place: Spain | collected 2012-08 | depth 0 m | reverse complement strand
ACGAGGCGGACGACGGTCCCGGTTTCGACGGTCTCCGTGGCGACTTCGAGGTATCCTCGCAGACAGGCCAGGTCGTCGTCGAGGGGGTCGGTCCGCGCGACATCGACACGGTGGTCGCGGCCTTCGACGACCGCGGGATCGGTGTCGCGTCGCTGACGTGGGCCCAACCCGACCTCGGGGACGTCTACTTGGCGCTCACCGGCGAGTCCTTTACCGACGAGACGGGCGGCAACGACGGGAGGCGGGCCCGATGACCCGCGTCGGTCGGGTTCGCGCGGAGTTCACCGCCTCGTGGCACGCCTTCCTCCGTCGGCGGACCGCGGTGTTTTTCACGTTCTTCTTTCCCGCGATCATCGTGGTGATCTTCGGGGCGCTTGTGGGAACCCAGCCCACCGGTGGCGGGCTGTTTTCCGAACCGGACGGCTACTACCTCGCCGGCTACCTCGCGGTCGTGGTGCTTTTCACGCCGCTATCGCGGGTCGGCAGCACTGTCGCTCGGTACCGGGCGGGAAGCCGCTTCGAAAAGCTGGCGACAACGCCCCTCAAGCGGTGGGAGTGGCTGCTGGCGCAGTCGCTCGTGAACGTCGTCGTGATCGGCGCTGCGGCGACACTGTTGCTCGTGCTCACCGTGCTCGTCACCGGCACCACGGTCCCGCTCGCTCCTGTGACGCTCCTGTTTCTTCCGTTTGTCGCGTTCGGGGTGGTGGTGTTCTGCGGGCTCGGTGCGGTGATCGGCCGACTCGCGGGATCCCAAGACGGCGTGATCGCGGCATCGAACGCGGTCGCGCTTCCGCTTCTGTTCCTCTCGGAGACGTTCGTTACGCCGGATCTACTTCCGGTCTGGTTCCGGCCTGCGCTTGCGTTTTCGCCGCTGACGTACGTCGCCCGCGGGATCCGCGCGGTGACGTACGCCGACGCCACCGCGGTAGTCCTCCCGAACCTCGCAGCGTCGGCGGTACTGGCCCTCGCGTTCTTCGCGGTCGGCGCGGTCGCGGTGCCGCGAACGGATTGAAGCCGTCGGGTGCCGGCGGGTTTTATTCGCTCGTGGCGTCGACACGGACACGATGGTCACACTCGACACGAGCGAGGACCTGCAGCGGCTCGTCGACAGCGGCGTGGTCGCGGTAATGCGCGGCGCGGACGCCGATACGATCCTCGAGGTTGCCACGGCGCTGAAAGATGGCGGCGTGACCGCCTTCGAGATCACCGCCGACAACCCCGACGCGATGGGGCTCATAGACGAAGTATCGGCGTCGTTCGACGAATCCGAGGCGATCGTGGGCGCGGGCACTGTCCTCGACAGCGAGACCGCCCGTGCCGCCATCACAAGCGGCGCGGAGTTCGTGGTCGGCCCGACGTTCGACGCCGGCGTGGTCGAGACCTGCAACCGCTACGGCGTCCCGGTCGCGCCGGGCGTGCTCACGCCGACGGAGGCGGTGACCGCCTCCGAAGCCGGCGCCGACATCGCGAAGGTGTTTCCCGCGTCGTCGATGGGTCCGGGCCACCTCTCGAGCATCGCGGGGCCGCTCCCACAGATCCCGCTGATGCCGACCGGCGGGATCGACGTCGACAACGTCGGCGAGTACATCCGGGCCGGCGCGGCCGTTGTCGGCGCCGGCAGCGCGCTGATGGACGGCGCTGCGGTTGCGGCGGGCGACTTCGAGTCGATCACCGGGACCGCCCGGGAGTTCACACGGACCATCGAGGACGCGCGGGCCGCCCGCGACAACTGATACTGTCGGCTATCGTCACGTGACGGATTTCGACACCCCGGGGTGTCGAAACTCTTCACGTCGTTATACCCAACAGTATGACCACAATAACCCGTATGGGAGCAAATACTTCTTTTTTTGGCCGTCTCGGGGACCCACCATCACTCGTCTCGTGTCGACCCTTCTCCCCGAGGAGTCCCCTCGGAAGTCGGTGTCGCACTCGGACGCAGCCGCCGACCGAGGAGGATGATCGAAAGCGAGTCCGGGCTGTGACGGAAGAGGACAAGGAGCATGTTGCTGACGAACACGACGACACCGGCGACAAGCACGCCGCCGCCGGCGACAAGCATCGGCTCGATCCCGAAGGCGTTCCCAGCGACAACGGCTGTCGTTCCAGCCACCACCAGCCAGAAATCGATGGCGGCCAGCCGGCCGTCGTAGAGGTCATCGATCATCGGTACCGGCTCGTATCCCAACTGGTCGCTGTAGCGATCAACCCAGACAATGAACGGCACGATATGGTAGAGGGTGCCGAGGATCACGAATCCAACGACGCCAAGGCCCAACAGCACCCCGGTTTGGGGCGCGCCAAAGAGCGCGTCGACCGCCAGTGGCGCGGTCAGCCATGTCGGCACCGCCAGTACCGCCCAAGCGGCGAGAGCGGTAACGACGACCGCATACCGCGAGAGCATCGGCGTCCACGGTACCTGGGTCTCGATCAGTCGCCGGGCGAGAAGCACCGCGAAACCAAACAGTGTCACACTAATCAGGACGCCGCCTGCCGTCGCCAGCCACGCCAGTTCGATTACTCGGCCGCCAGCCAGCGCGAGCACGCCCAGCGGGTAGCCCACGGCCTCAAACCGTTGAAGGGCGCCGTCGATACCGTGGAGTTCGGTCTGGGTAAACATCGTCGCCAACTGGTAGAGAGCCCCGATGATCGTCGTCAACACGATTCCGAAGCCCGCCAGCGTCGCATGCGTCGCCCGCACGGCAAGTCGTGAGACACCAGTCGACGTGAATAGCGGCGCGGTGAAATCGACCGCAAGCAGGACGCCAAGGCTCGTCACGAGCACAAGACAGCCGACCGCGAACGCGAAATGTCGCTCGGTGATATCAAGGGAGCCACACCGCCACAACGTACGGGCGATGTTGTAGGCGAAACACCAGAAGCCCGCCAGGAGGACCACACCGAATGTCGGCGTGAGTCCCAGCTCACCGAGCGTTAGCACCGTAGCCAGTCCCACCAAGCCGATAGCAACGAGCCACAGTTGCAGCGTTGCGAACCGCCGCGAATACAGCTCGACGCCCGACCACACGGGAATAAACTGTGTCATCGCGCCCATGATCGTGATACAGACCCAACCGGCAAGAACAAGATGCAGAGCCGCAAGCGGGAGCAGCGCCGCTTTTACACCAAGTAGCGTTGCAATCCAGCCGGCACCGCCAACAAAGAGGAAGCCGAGAGCGACAAGAAAATGCCGCAACGGGATCCGCATCGGCGGACCCCCATCGGTATCAAGATCGGCTGTGGGTATCGACATATCGAACCCTACAGCCCGAGCCGCGGTGCCGGTGTCCCCGAACATATTCGGTTGCGGCTCTTCGTTAACTGAGCGACACAACCATCAGATCAGCGATATTGTTACTAGTTGACGCGCGGGATACATAGTGCGAAGGTCGGATTAAACCGTTCTCCGGTTCGATCAAAGTAGATCGGTCAATACAGAGAATTCGCGTATCGGTCTCGGCGCAAGATATAGGTATTGGTGTCCCTTATGTGAATCAGATTAGGTATTGTATACGTATGGTCGTAGCAATCCCGACTCGTAAACTGGTGAAATATGCCCCGGAAACGTCGGCGCAGGTCAAGAAGATCCCGCAATACCAGTAGGCGAACGTTCCTACTCAAGGCTGGTGTCCTTGGTGTTGGCGCGGTCAGTCTCGGTCAGTACGTACAATCAACAGGGGCATTTGATCTTGTGACGGCATCCCGGGGTGTAGATGTCAGTGTCGCCTCCGGGGGAGACGGAATCGTTGGGATTGTCGGTCAGGGAGACGTTCAAAAGAACAAACGGGAGGCGATGGCAAAGTTCACTAACAACAGCCCTGAGACAGTGGCTATCACGGTCACCCTCGATAATCCGGGCGACGGGACATTATACGACAACGAAGGTGGTAGTGGCTCCTCGGTTACATTCAGCCTCCCCTCCGGAAACATACAGTACGTTGATATAAACGCCGATACACAGGGAGTGGTTCCGTACAGCGTGAGTGTCACCTCGGCAATTCTAAGCCTCAACACCACCGGTTCCGTCGAAGCCGTCGGCGGGAACGCCAACGACTTCGTTCGGATTTCCAACCTCCAGGACTTCCAAGCGAACTCCGGTGCACAGAACAACTGGACACTCGGTGAGATCCAAATAGAGGACCGAGACGGCGACGATGATCTTGATCGGGTGGAATACGAAATTATCGATACCACTGGGGCGCTTCGGGCCAGTCGGACTACCCAGATCTCAGGGGGGCAGTACCAAAACCAAGACTTGACGTTTAGTCCGGACGACTCGTCGTATGACCTTCCGGAAGGTGAAGAGTATACGCTCACTGCGACAGGATACGACGTGGATGGCAACTCCAGTTCGGACACCGTGACAGCCACCTCGGTCGGGACTGGGGGTCCGGGCGGCAGTTGCACCATCGGTAGTAATACGAATCCGAGTACGATTCAGTTCAGTGATCTCCAGAACTTCACGACGAACAAAGGGGCTGATAGATGGACTATTGGGCAGGTACAGGTGCAAGACGCCGACGGCGACAACGATCTTAATAAGCTAAAATTTGAGATAGCCGATAGCGGTGGAAGTGTCAGGGCGACGGAGACGATTTCAATATCAGGTCAGCAGTATCAGGACCAAAACCTCAAACTAAACCCTGATGACCCATCTTACGATGTTCCGAAAGGAGAGACGTACACGCTGACTGCGACCGTCTGTGACGCCGACGGAAACAGTAACACGGAAACAAGACAGTCCACAGCGTGAGACGGACGGTTGCCGGGAGAAATCGCTCATACGGATTATGGTAACGAATTGCCGGGCATCGCCGGAAACGGGGTCGGCGATGCCCGGCAATTGACTACAGTAATCCGTATCAGAAGCGGGTACCAGTAGTTGGTAGCGCAGTTTCTTTATTCAGTTCTGGGAGTGCGAAAAACAGAACCGTTGAGCGGCATTCCAGGGGAATATTACAAAATTTGAAGTATTACTGGATAATACCCCATTACGTATGAGCGACGCAGAGGACGGTGAACGGACGGCCACTGAGATACTCAGAGAGGAGCGCAAGCGGGATACTGAGACGCTGGACACAAAGCACGACCGGTCGGAAACTGACGAATGAAGGTCGTATTCGATGCCGAGCCGCTCATCGCTTTTGCGTTCGATGAGCCCGGAGCAGGAGCTGTTGAAGACGTTCTTGACGACGTGTACGACGGTGAAATTGACGGATACGTCACGACCATCAATCTTGCAGAATTCCGGTACATAGCGGCCCGATTGCGTTCACCAGAGCGGGCGGACACGCATATTGAGGACCTCAAGCAGATGGGTGTAACCGAATACAAGATTGACGACTTGTGGGAACTCGCCTCGGAGTTGAACGCAGTGTACAGTCCGTCACTCGGGGATGCGTACGCCGTCGCCGCCACCAAGGAAGAAGACAAAAACGGGAACGATGTGACGCTCCTTGTCGGCGCTGACGATGACTATGATGACCTCGAAGAGGGGAACGGGTTCACGCACTTGATTGAACGGTTCCGAGACGAACCCGCCGAACCCGCCTAACACGAGCGTGAGTGATACTGTTGGCTATAACTGCGTGAAGAGTTTCGACACCCCGGGGTGTCGAAATCCGTCACGTGACGATAGCCGACGGTCTCAGGAGAATTCACCGTCAGTCTGCCGTCGATGAGGTGTGGTCGGTTGTCGGATGCGATGGCAGTGGCCCCTCATAGTCGTCGGGAACGTAGTCACAGAGCGGATCAGCCGCCATCGGATCACCGGTGTAGGCGAAGGCTCGGGACCGACTCCCACCGCAGACATATTTGTACTCACAAGCACCGCATTTGCCGCCGAGGGCATCGGGCTGGCGGAGCGACTGAAACAGCTCAGAGTCACGATAGATCTCGACGACCGAGTCCGATCTGACGGAGCCCGCCGACTTCGGGAGGAAGCCGGAGGGATACACCTCTCCACGGTGGCTGACGAACGCAAAGCCGTTGCCGGCAGTGATCCCCATTCGTCGCCCGATCCCGTCATCCGGTGTGGCCGGTGGCGACCCCCCACCCTCACCGGAGAGCGCCACCCGACGGTAGTGTGGGGCCTCAGTCGTCTTGATCCCGAAGTCGGCCTCGTCGTTGACGGCACAGAGCCACTCCATCACAGCCTCAGCGCGCTTCGGGGAGGTCGGCGTCAACACGCGCCCCCGACCCACCGGAACGAGGAAAAACACCGACCAGAGAACAGCCTCCACGTCGGCAACGAGGTCGCGGATCGCCGGCAGTTGGTTCACGGTTTCGGCACAGACGGTCGTGTTGATCTGTACCGGGAGGTCGGCCGCCTTGGCTGCTGTAATCGCCTCGCGTGTCTGTTCGAAACTCCCGGGCTCGCCGCGGAACTCGTCGTGGGCGGCCGCCGAGCCCCCATCGATACTGACCGCGAACCGTCGGAGGCCAGCGTCGGCGAGTCCCTGTACCCGGTCGGCCGTCAGCGAGTCGGTGCCACTCGGCGTAAGCGTCATTTGGAGGCCGATATCGGTGCCGTAGTCGACGAGTTCTTGCGTATCGTCGCGGGCGAGTGGGTCGCCGCCCGAGAGGACGACCAGCTGACCCTCGCCGAATCGGCGGGCGTCATCGAGAAGCTGTTTCCCTTCCGCGGTTGTGAGCTCCTCGGGATGACGGGTGGGTGTCGCGTCAGCACGACAGTGTTTACACGCCAGTTCACAGGCCTGGGTCAGCTCCCAGATGAGGACGAACGGTCGTTCCGTTGTGTCGATGGCTCGTGGATTCATACGTAGTCCCGTGTCATGTGTCGTTTTCGTGCGTTGGTGAGGTCGATACTGAACGTCACGCCCGGTGTTACCACGGAATGAAACGACCGGACGTCAGCGTGAGATCGGCCTACCGGACACACGAGCAGGGCCGGCTAAACCTCACCCCCGAATATGTTCCTACGGGCGAGCGCCACAAGAGCCGAACATATCCGGGAGTAGCTTCCTTGGCAACGAGAGCCAACAAAGACTGATGGGAAATACCGCCGACCCGCTATCGAGGACTGACGCACCGATTGACGCCCCACGAGAGACACTCGATGCCCGCGAGTTGCCGCCGCCACAGCCGTTACAGAAGACGCTTGAGCGATTGACCGAATTAGACGACGAGGCGGTGTTGGTACAGCAGAACGACCGCGCGCCACAGCACCTCTTTCCGAAACTGGACGACCGTGGCTACAGCTACGAAACGGTCGAAACCGGCGAGGCCGTCGTAACGGCGATCTGGCACGAATAGGGTCGCGACATCGACTTCGTGTACGCAGGTCAGTTCCGGTTGCGCACGCGAGCGCAATCCGGGTTCCAGTTCACCGGACGCTTGCGTCCGGTCGCCCGAAGGGCTTCGATGGCTACAGGCTGTCAAGGATGGTGGCTGGTCGATCGGTCGAGCCATCCGTTTGCCTGTCGTATCCACGCTCTGCCGCCGAATGCCATTTGCGCGTCGCTGCCGACTACTGTTTCGGAAACGTCGCGGCAAACTCGTTGTCGTCGCGCTGTTCGACCGCGTAGTTCCCCGCGTCGAAGGCGTCGATTTCGACCTGCATCCCGTAAAACAGCGGCTTCGGATCGTGGTCGTTGATGATCGTCAGCGACCCGCCGGCATCCAGTTCCTCGAAGGCGGTGTGGATCTTCGGGTGTCGTTGCTGCGGGGGAATCTCATACTGTTGGCTATACCGACGTGAAGATGTTCGATACCCCGGGGTATCGAAATCCGTCACGTGACGATAGCCGACAGTATCACGAACGTCGAGCGTTGTGGATGTCATACAGCCATCGGTTGCGACGCCACAGGAATGGGCCTGCTCCCGAAGACGTCAGGCGTGGCTGATCGCCACACGCCACTCGTCGTCGTCGACTCGTGTCGTATCGCACTCGTAGCCTTTCCGAGAAAGCACCGGATAGAGTGGTTCCGGCTCGAAGCTGTTGATCAACAGGGCCGTCTCCCCGTCGGCGAGGCTGTTGATGGCAGTCATGATGTCGCTGAATGGCTCACCGTCGATCGCCCGTGCGTCGACTGTCTGTGCGTATCCGTCTGTGGAGTCTCCGGACATACCCTCTGGTTACACCGAGAGCCGAATACTGATTGCCCCGATAATGTTCGGGTGGGATCGCTGTCGACAAACTGATGCCGAGTCGACTCGCCGACCGTACCCGTCGACGACCGGTCGGGTTCCGTCGTCGCATACACCGCGTTCGCGCCGTCAAGCCACCGGCCCGAACGGATTCGGGACCATCGATACGGCGACGGTGGTCGTTGACGCTGTATGGTCGATGTCCCGTTCCCCTTCGGCGACAATGACGGCGCGGCCTTCGACGATATCGACGCGTTCGTCCCCGATCACATCCCCGAGATCGACGCCTTTCTCGGCGGTCACAACGTGCTGACCGGCGACGATCACACCGCCTTCCATATGCTCACCCGTGAACTCTTCGAGGAGCGCGGCGTCTACGATATGACGTTCGACTACAATCTCGCACGCTTGAATCTCGATCCACGCCACCCCAACGCCGGCTACCGGTACGCCGAAGAAACAGCGGAGCCAAGCGTCCTCCGGGCGGAATTCACACCGACAACGCCGTTTTGTCCGCAAACTCACACGCTAACGATCGGCTCCTTCCGGGCATGGAACGGGCTGGCCGACCGCCACGAGTACGAACTCGTCCGTGTCCGCAGCCATCCGATGCATCAGCAAAGCGAGACGATCAACGCCAAACTCGCCGACATCGAGACCACATATCAGGAGACGGGCGAAGTCCCACGCCCGGGAGACACCGGCGACAACGGTGGCGGGATCGACACGCCACCGATGGGATCGGGTACGGAAATCGGCGAGTCGGCCGAGTCACCCGACGCGCCGTTCTGATCTCGATGCATCGTCGGTATTGACCCGCTGGACCGAATACACGGACGTGTTCGGCTGAGTGTCTTCTCCGATACGGAGCCGAAGACGATCCGGCTCACCCGCAACGCCGACGAGGGGACCCCCGCACGTACCCACCCAGACCGCGAAACCGTGCTGTATCCCGGTTCGGGTGACGATAGCCGACAGTATCACTAGCCGGCCAGCCAGCCACACTGGAACGACGCTCCAGACGAGGAGGGCGGCGACGAGCACCGGTGTCGGCAGCCCCGACCCCGTCCAAGACAACCGGTAATTCGGTACAACCGTCCGTATGAGCGGTACCTGTATCGTGTGAAATGCCCGCTATGACACCCGCTTAACCGAACAATAGCGTCCCGACGTGGTCGTACAGCTCCGGGGCCAACCGGCTGCGGAGCCGGTCGGGGTCGGTCTCGCCGTCGAGCGACACCAGATACGCAGTCCCGTCGGCGCCGCCGTACGCACGCTGGAAGTCGTAGACGAACCCCGCGACAGTGACCGTGGCGGGAACTTCGGGGTCGGCGTCGAGAAAGGAGACCTGCTCGCGGACGGCGTACTCCACGAGGCGATTGACCGCCTCGGCCCGCGGTGTGTCGGCGTCGACCGCGCCGTCGTCTCTCGCCGACCTAACGACCGGGACGAGGCGCTCGACCGCCTCGTGGACCGCTGGGGAGGTGTGAGCCTCGGCGTTGGCGTCGAACACGGTGTCGTAGGCGGCGGTGATCGCGCCACACCCCGTGTGGCCGACGACCGCGACGAACTCGACGCCGAGCGACGACACGGCGTAGCCGACGGTGTCGTTGATCACGCGGTCACCGCCAATGTCCGACCAAACCTGGTTGCCGACGTTGCTCCCGGTGAACAGGTCGCCGCTGGATCGTGCGCTCCAGATCCCCTCAGTCGGAACCCGGGAATCCGAACACGACACCGACACGACAGTCGGGCGCTGGCTGTCCCTGACGTCGTGGAAGTGATCCGGATCGAGCGAATCGACGTGGGTGTCGTTGCTCCGCAGGAGGCGCTCGAGCTGTTCCATACGGGACTGTTAGGCGGCGACTGTATCAATTGCTGGGGTCGCCGTCCACGTGGCCCGAGCGATCCGGGTCGACGCCGGCCGTTCCAGCGTCGTACTCGTCGTCGACGCCGATCCCGGCACGTCCGGCGCGGTAGGCGTCGACCGCGCGGTCCAGTCGGATCTCGAGTTCGTCGCGGATGTCGTCGGCGCGACCGCCCGAGATGTCGACCGCGGCGGCGTCCTGTCCCCCCAGCGACAGCGACCCCGCGGTGTCGACAGTTACGGTCGCGAGGTCGAGCCGGCGCTGGAACACGGTTCGGGCGTCGATCACCGTCTGGATCCGGTAGTAGGGGACGATCTTGGTCCGCCGGCGAAGCACCCCGTTCCGGGTGACGACGTGGTGGTCGCCGAGCCAGCAGCCGCGGTGCGTCCAGGTCGCGTGGGCGAACCAGACCGCAAGCGGGGCGAGAAGCGCCGGCGACCACGGGGGGAACGGAAGCGAGACGAACGCGTTCGCCGCGTACGCGATCCCGGTGAACACGCCGACGACCGCCAGATACCGCACCAGATATCGGCGGCGCGCGCGCTTCGGCGGCCGCTGGAACGTCACGTCGCCGACGGGTTCCAGTTCCTCAATCAGATCCAGAACACGGTCGCGCTCCGCAAGCGGGACCGCGGCCTCGGAGCCCCGCGAACTCCCGCCGGATCCCCCCGGGGCGTAGCCCGCGGTCTCGATGTACAGCGTTGCGTAACCGAAGTACCGCTTCAGCGGGTTGTCCGCCACGGTCAGCGTCTGGATCTTGTCGAACGGGATCGACCCGTCGTACCGCTGGAGCAGCCCGCGTTCGTACCGGAGTTCGTCGCCGGAGCGTACCAGCCGGAAGTCGTAGTACTGCGCCACCGCCGCCGCGGCGCCGACGACCCACGAGAGCAGCGCGACACCGAGGAAAATGGCGGCGCCGGCGGCCACGAACGCGGCCCCCGAGGTGGCCGACAGGTACGTTGGAACGACCGCCGAGCCGGCCGTCGACGCGAGCAGGAACAGCGCCCCTGGCACCCGGAAGTCGACGGAGAGCGCGCCGACGATGGCGAGTTCGGTTCGATCGATCGAGAACAGTTCCGTCACCGCTGGCGCGTCGAAGCGACGGTCGCCCGACCCGGAGACGCGGCCCGCCGGATCGGCCGCTCCACTTTCCCCGCTGGCAGTGTCGTCGTGAATGTCGGCAGCGTCGCCGTCGTGATCCTCGCCGGCTGGCTCCCCGTCGGCGCGCTTCAGTCGGCCGAGCCTGGCCTGAAGCCGCTTTGCCTCCTCGAAGGAGACGAATCGAAGGCGCGCCTCGGTGTCGCCGCCGCCTGCGGTCTCGAAGGCGACGACCGCGATCCCGAACACCCGTTGGAGCACGTTCCGGGAGATGTCGACGTTCTGGATCCGGCCGATCGGGATCTCGCGGCTGCGCTGGGAGATCACGCCGGACTCGATGTCGAGGGTGTCGCTGCCGAGGTCGTAGCTGAACCGCCGGACGTACGCCGTTTCGTACCCGACCAACGCGAGGGCGCCGACGGCCGCGACCGCGAACAGGGCAAGCGGGCCGGCGAGGCCGACCCCCGGAATGTCGAACCCGCCGCTCATCGCGAACACGAACGCGACCGCGATCCCGCCGCCCCGCTGGAGCACGCGGTACGGCACCGAGACCGGCGACAGGCTTCGGGGCATTCAGACGGCGTCCTCGCTCTCAGAGCGGATCGCCAGCCGCTTCAGCCGTTCCCGGAGGTCGTCGGCCTCGCTCGCCCCTAATCCCGGGACCGAGACGTCGGCGCCGCGGGAGCCCGCGGTGTAGACGACGGTGCTCGCCAGTCCGGCCGAGCGCTCGATCGGCGATCGGGAGGTGTCGACGTGCTGGATCCGGACGAACGGCACCACCGTCCGGACCCGTGTGAACACCCCGCGCTCCAGGTACAGCGAGTCCTCGCGTACCTCGAAGCGCCACACGCGATAGCGGAGCACCGCGAGCACGACCCCGAGCGCCGCGAAGCCGACGAACACGGCCGCAGGGGTCCATCCGGGCACCCACGGGGGCGCGACGAACCGGACGGCGAGGGCGGAGATTCCGGCCAGGATCGCGGCCGTGATCACGGCCCGGCCCATCCACAACAGCCGGACGCGGGGGTGAAGTCTGTTCATCGTGTGGTTAGTAGAGGACGATCCCCGAGGAGAGCAGTCCGGCATCGACGAGGAGAAGCGTGCCGACGACGGCAGCCGCGCGGAAGACGCCGGTCGCCGCCGAGGCGGGCGCACGAACCCGCTTCTCCCGGAGGCCATCGACGAGCCGGCCCCGGCCGATCTCGACGAGGGCGGTGAACACGAACCACAGCGCGAGCATTCCGAGCACCAGGTGGCCGCGTGCGGTACCGGTGAGCGATGCGATCGTGTACCCCGGCACAGTGAGGTAGCCGCCGGTGAGCAGCATCACCACCGACGCGCCGCGGGAGAGATAGACAAGACGGTCGGCGATCGTTTCCAGGGGCGCCGCATCAAGCGACCCGTCGGTCGCTGCGGGGAGGACCACACCGGCGACAAAGGCCACGCTGCCGACCCACAGCGCGCCCACGAGGGTATGAATAATCGTCATCACCGTGTCGATTGCCATACTCGGCATCAAACTCCGCGCCCGCTTGAAACCCGGCGGTTCCGTCCGGATCGGGGTCGGCGTTGGGCGCCGCACGGCGCTACCGAACCCGCCCGAGGCCGCCCGCGGTCACGTCGATTCCCGGCGAGTAATGGACGATCGGCTCCGACGCCGGCGCGTCGAACCCGCTGGCCGAAAACAGCGTGTTCGACCGGATCGTCGCGGTCGCGTCGGCGAGCGGCCACGGGTCGTGATCGATATCGCCGGCGTAGAGGTCACTACCTTCGGTGTAGAACCGGTAGTTCTCGGTCAGGAACGCCTCGAGCGTGCCCGAATCGGGCGTGTCGGCCCCGCCGGTCTGCGTGTACGACGCGTCGAACCGCGCCGGGGCGGCGTCAGGGTGGGTCCGGCGGCTCCGAAGCGTCATCGTCCCGTCGGCGTCGCGGGTGTGGCGCATCTCCGCGCGGTAGTATGGGAGGCGGAACGCCCCGCGTGCGATCGAGACACCCAGCCGGTCGGCGGCGTCGAGGCTGAAGAAGTAGACGCCGCGGCCCCCGTCGGGCCCGGTGACGTACGTCCGGAGGTTGAGTTCCGGGAACGATCGGCCGACCGGAACCCCGCGGGGCCGGATCTCCGACATCACGAACCCGACGACGCCGAGCCACGCGTCCCCGTCGTATGTCGCGACAGTAAGTTCGTCGGGGAGCCGCGCGGCGACCACTTCGGGCGTGACTCGCCAGTGGGCGAACACCACGTCGTCCCACCGCATCCGGAGGAGGTCCATATAGAACAATGGGACCGCGGACACTTTCGGGTTCCCCTTCGGGTGCTGGGAGGCGGCAGTACCGGAGTGGAGGTGTCACTCGGATGCCGGCAGTACCGCGACCGCTGCGTCGGTGAGGTCGTCGAGTACCTCGGGGGTCGGCGCCCCGACGTAGAGCCTCCCGACGCCGGTCGGGGTTGCCCCGCCGCCCTCTGTGTCGCCGTCGACCAGCTCCCCGGTTTCGGGGTCCAACGCCCGGCTTCGGACGCCCGCTTCCGTGGCGAGGCGTTCCCCGGCGTACTGCTCGTAGGTGTCGGGATAGTAGGCAACGAGCCCTTCGATCCCGCCGCGGGCCAGCAGTCCCCAGTCGACGCACGGCGACCAGGTGTTCAGGACTCGCTTGCACTCGGCGCCGACCGCCGACTCGATCCGGTCGGCGGTCGCCCGGAGCGTCGCGTCGCGGAGGGCGGGGAGCCCGACCACGAAGGACACCGTCCCCGTCGACAGCGACACGTCGGTGTCGGCCGCGAGCGGGTCCCCGTTCACAGTTGCCCCCGTGTCGCGGCGGGCCAGATACAGATCGTCCGGGAGCGGCTCATAGACCGCTGCGACCTCCGTACTGCCGTCGTATCGGACACAGACCGCCGTGGCGAACGACGGAAAGCCGGCGGCGAAGTTGTTGGTGCCGTCGAGGGGGTCGACGACCCACTCGTAGCGGTGGTCGCCGGTCGCTCCGGACTCCTCGGCGTGGATCGCGTGATCCGGGTAGGCCTCCCGGATCACTGCGAGCACGCGGTCTTCGGCGGCGCGGTCGGCCGCCGCCTTCACGTCGTCGGGTCCATACTCGGCGTCGATCGGCCCCTCGCGGAACGCCTCGGCGAGGTAGGTGCCACCGGCGCGGACCGCCCGTTCGGCGACCGCCGCGAGCCGTGCCGTCTCAGCCGTGCCATCGGTCATACTCCCACGACAGGCGGACCGGATCAAGAGCGTTCGGTTCCCGGTGCGGCGGACGACGGAGTCCCGCGGCGACAGCCTGCGGGTGACGGTATGTTTTATACTGTGGGAAAAGTATGCGAAGATATGCCAAAGTACTCCACCGGCGGCGGCGGGAGCGGTGGCGACGGCGACAGCTGCGAGCTCTGCGGCCGGGCGACCGGGAGTCTCATCCGGGCGAACGTCGCCGGCGCCGATCTTCAGGTGTGCGCCGAGTGTGCCCCCCACGACGACGCCCGGAAGACGTCCGGGCCCGGCGGATCGTCGAGTGGCTCGAGTGGGGGTGACGACGCTTCGCGGGAGAAACGGGCCGCCCAGCAGCAGGCGAAGCTGTACGATCAAGCGAGGAGCGACGCCAAACACTGGGAATCCGGCACCGACTACGAGGACGACCAGTTGCCGTATCTCGTTGCCGATTACGGCGAGGCGGCTGCGGCCGCTCGGGAGGAAGCGGGGCTGACTGTCGAGGAACTGGCCGCCGAACTCGACGCCGACGGATCCGACGTTGACGCCGTCGAACAGGGGCGGGCGACGCGGGCCGACATCGGCGGCTCCCTCGTCAGATCGATCGAGGAGCGCCTCGGCGTCGAACTGGTCGACGAGTGAGACTCGGGGGCTGATACTGTCGGCTATCGTCGCGTGTAATATTTCGACACCCTGGGGTGTCGAAAATCTTCACGCAGTTATAGCCGACAGTATGAACGGTGGGTGCGGGACCGCGGGACCGAGCCGGAACTCAAACCATTTTTGCGTTCTCACGCCTCACCCGATCGTATGCAGACACGCGCCCCCTCGGACCCGACGGTACGGGAGTTCACAGCGGAGGTTGTCGGCGTCGACGACCGGACGGTGACGCTTGCGGAAACCTACTTCTACGCCGAAAGCGGCGGCCAGCCGGCGGACAGGGGGACGATCGACGGCGTTCGAGTAGCGGACGTCCAGACGGTCGACGGCGCGGTTCGTCACACACTCGCTGGGGACCCCTCGTTCGAGGCCGGCGAGACCGTGACCGGCGTCGTCGACGATGACTTCCGGACGTACTGTATGCGGGCGCATACCGCGAGTCACGTGCTCTACGGCGCGGGCCGCCGGTTGCTCGACGACCTCGGGTACGGTGGGTTCAACATCTCGGACTCGAAAGTCCGGGTCGACTTCACCACCTCGACCGACATCGACGACGCGGTGCTCGTCGAGCTCGAACGGCTGGTCAACCGCGCGGTGTGGGAGTCACGGGACGTTTCCTGGACGGAGGTTCCCACGGACGAGGCCACCGCTCGCGACGACGTCGCGTTCAACACCAAAACCGAGGAGGGTGTGATAGACGATGCCGACACCGTGCGGATCGTGGATATCGACGGGTGGGACGTGGCCGCCTGCGGCGGAACACACGTCGCAACCACCAGCGAGATCGGACCGGTGACGCTGCTGGAGCGGTCGAATCCCGGAGAGGGCCTCACCCGCGTCGAGTTCGCGGTCGGCCCCGACGGGATCGACCGCCGGTCGACCCAGCACCGAGCGCTCAGGGACGCGACAACCGCACTGGGCACGAACCTCGAGGAACTCGCCGAGACGACCGCCACGCTCCGTGAGGAGCGTGACGAGCTGCGGGACCGAGTCCGTGACCTCGAGCGGGCCGCCGTCACCGACGCGACCGCGGGCTTCGAGCCGGTCGAGAAAGCCGGGACGGAGTGGCGGGTCGGCGTGCTCGAAGGTGTTGAACCGAACGACGCCGGGGAAGCCGCGAAAGATGCCGTCGGCAATGAGGAAGTGATCGGGACCGTCGGTGCTGGCGAGCGGCCGTACGTGGTCGTCGCCGCGGGGCCCGAAAGCGGCGTGAACGCGGGCGACGTCGTCGCTGACATCACCGGCCGGTTCGGCGGCGGCGGTGGCGGCGGGCAGCCGTTCGCGCAAGGCGGCGGCCTCGACGCCGATCCCGAGGCCGTCGTTGAGGCGGTCCGAGAGTGGACTCCGGACGAGTGATACGGATTATTGTACCGAATTACTGGTCATCGCCAGAGAAAGGGGTGGTGATGGCCGGTAACTGATTACAATAATCCGTATGAGACAGAGATTGCGTGTGGGATCGTGGGAGTCCCGTCGACGACGTGACCGACTCCGAAGCCCCTTTTCGGGTCGGCGTCGTAGGCGAGGTACTGATGGACCGCTCGACTGCCGATCTCGACGCCTTCGACGCTGTCGTCTGGGATCTCGACGGGACGCTCGTGCGGCTGCGGGTAGATTGGGACCGCGTCGCCGACGATGTGGCTGCGGCGTTCGAGTCCGCAGGCGTCGACGCCGGCGGGATCGACCTCTGGGCGATGCTGGACCTTGCCGACCGGTCGGATCTCCGCGAGGACGTCGAGGCCGTCATCGCAGACCACGAGCGGACCGGAGCGCGGGAGTCCGACCGGCTGCCGTCCGCAGACAACGTCGGCCGAGCCGGCACCGAGGCGGTCTGCTCGCTGAACTGTGAGTCGTCCTGTCGGGTCGCACTCGACACCCACGGACTCACGCCGCACATCGATGCCGTCGTCGGTCGGGACACTGTCGCGACCCGGAAGCCCGACCCCGAGCCGTTGCTCGAAGCGCTTCGACGGCTCGATACACCGCCCGAGGACGCCGTCTTTGTCGGGGATTCGCCCCGCGACGCCGAGGCCGCCGAACGGGCCGGCGTCGCCTTCAGGTACGTCGACGAGGCGTGACCCCGTGGGCGGGTTCGCCCCGGTCCGACGCCACGCGCCACGGCTGTCAATACTGTCGGCTATCGTCGCGTGAGGTGTTTCGACACCACGGGGTGTGGAACATCGTCACGTCGGTATAGCCGACAGTATAAGTCGGTCCGGCCCCGACTCGGACGTAATGACACACCCGGTCAGATACTACTGTCCCCACTGCGGCGCCGTTGTCGAACTCGACCGTGATGGCTACCTCTCGGACAAGTCGGTCACGCCGTACCCGCTGGCGGGCTGGGAGTACCGCGATCCCGACGAGGCGTACGACGACGCCGATGGGGTTCGGTTGGTCTGCGGTGAGGCGGAGTCGGTCGATGGACTCCGGTGGACCGGCGACCGGATGGCGGCCGACGACGTGGCGGCGCCGGGAACGCAAACCCCCTGCGGCCGGGAGTTTTACCTGTCGTTCGTCCGGTTCGAGAACGGCGAGGAGGTCGACCCCGAACCGGAACCATCCTACGTCGAAATCGCGTCGGAGGCACCGGGCGGTCCTCGGAGGCCGGACGGTCCGAGCGGATTCGGGCTGTAGCTGGCGTCGGCCGACCTCGGCGGGACTCGCGTGATCGGCCCGACACTGCTGCGTCGAGTGGTCGAACGCCGCCCGGGTTCGCCGGAGGATCCTCCCGCTGCACTGTGCCGTGTCGCGAGGGTAGCACCCGGATCACGTCGGAATCGACGTCCCAGGAATCCGAATCGACGACCGGTAGCTCCGGCTCTACGTGGGCCGACCCCGAACGGCCGTCGAGTCGTTCACCGCTGTCCGACGCAGTCGGCTTGCGGCTCCCGCCCGGGCAGCCCCGGTCACGAATTGTAAACCACGACTGTCCACTGATACTCGAAACAGCTGGAAGTACTACTGTCTCAAGTGATATTATGACTGTATTAGGTCTAATTATGGTAAATCACACAAGATATATACAGATATAGTCTAATCACATACTGTGCAAGAAACATCACTTCGTTCGAGCCAACGGCGTATACTCAAGTCGTTGGTCGGACTCGTCGACAACGAAACCCGGCTCGTGAGCGGCGAGGCGATCGCCGACGACGTCGGCCGAAACCCCGGGACGATTCGGAACCAGATGCAGAGCCTGAGTGCCCTCCAGTTGGTCGAAGGGGTTCCCGGGCCGAGGGGCGGGTACAAGCCCACTGCGGCCGCCTACCGCGCGCTGGACAGCGACGACGTAGACGATCCCGCCGACGTTCCGGTTGAGGGGTCGGATCGATCGGTCCGGAACGTCACGGTCGAAACGATCGACTTTGTCACCGTCCACAGCCCGGACCACTGTCGTGCGGACGTCTCGGTCAGAGACTCGGTCCGACAGTTCTCCGAGGGCGAAGCCGTCACGCTCGGACCGACCCCGTCGACCGACCTGCGGATCTCGGGGACGGTCGAGGTGATCGACCCCGACAGGAACACGATCACGCTTGCGGTCAGCCGTATCCGGACGACGGGCAACTCCGTTGCGGCCGATTGAATCGGGGCTACGTAGCCGGCGGTCCGCCTCGCGCCGCAGGAACCCACCCCGACACGCAGGATTATCCCGCTCCGACCCGCCTCACCAGGTATGCAGGTCGATCTGAGCCACCCCATCGGGACCGGGATGCAGACGTACCCCGGCGACCCCGCAGTCGAGGTGTACGCGCACGCGACACACGAGTCGGACGGCTTCCACGTCGACGCCGTGCGGTGTGGGAGTCACACCGGGACCCACATCGACGCGCCGTCACACACCGAACCCGACGGGCGCACGCTGGATTCGTACCCCGTTGAGCGGTTCGTTTTCGACGCGGTGGTCGCCGACTGCCGTGACCTCGGTGCCCGGGAGCCGATCCCCGCGAGTCGGGTCCCCGACGTCGATGCCGACCTCGTTGCCTTCCGGACGGGGTGGGACACACACTGGGGAACCGACGCGTACCTCGAGCATCCGTACCTCTCGCCCGCTGCGGCTGAGGCGTGTGCCGACCGGGGACTCGGTGTCGCGGTCGACACCCTCAGCCCCGACCCGACGCCGACGAACAACGCTTCTGACGACGAACCCGCGAACTTCCGGATCCACCACACGCTGCTCGGGAACGACCTGTTGATCCTCGAGAACCTCACCGCACTCGACAGGGTGGCCGACCGCTTCGAGCTCCGTGCGTACCCGATGGCGCTGGCGAGCAACGGCGCACCCGTCAGGGCAGTGGGCGTGTTTTCGGGGTAGCTCGCGGACGGATCCCCGTACCGGCGTCGGCCTCGGCCAGATCGCAGGCCTGCGGGTGTGTCTCCTCGCTCTACGAGTCGCGGTCGCGGCGTGGAGGCTCACCACCAGGACGTCGTCGCGACCGTAGAAGACCTCATGCGTTCCGTTAGTGTGGCGGACGCCCCAACCCAGGACCGCAACCCGGTTGGCGCGGTCGGTCGCGATCAGGTGTGCCGCGGCGACGGCGACGTTAGAAAAAACAGAAGCCGTCGGCCTGGGCGGACTGTGCGTGGTGGTCGCTCGGGCAGACCACGGCGTGCGGAACCTCGCCATCGGCGTCGACGGGCCGTTTCGCGGCCGCGACTGCACCGCCCGCCGGGCACTCCTCACGCGTCCCGTCACTGGCCGAACGCCCGTTCGAGGAACTTCACCAGGAGGTACGCCGCCAGCCGCTCCGTGCCCTCGGTCCCGTCGTACCGCGGGGCAACCTCCATCAGGTCTACGGCGCCGACGGCGTCGTGGTCGCCAAGCACTGACATCGTTTCGAGCGCCTGGTGCGGCGTCAGCCCGCCAGGGATCGGCGTCCCGGTTCCCGGCGCGAACCCGGGGTCGACAGCGTCGATGTCGAAGGTGACGTACACCGCGTCGGTTCCGTCGGCGGCGGCCGCGACGGCGTCTTCGACGACCGGCGCGATCCCGCGCTCGCCGACGTCGGCCATCGTGAACAGGTTGAGTCCGCGCTCCTCGGCGAACGCGAAGAATTCGGGCGACTCGTACCCGCGGATCCCCACCTGCGAGACGTGCTCGTAATCGGCACCCGGAAGGTCCGTGATCCGGGCCGTACTCGACCCGTGGAAGTCGGTGCCGAACACCGGGCTCTCGGCCACAGTGTCGGTGTGGGCGTCGACCTGGACGAACCCCACGCGGTTGTGGCCGCTTCCCTCCACGAACCCCCGGAACGCCGGGAACGTACAGTAGTGGTCGCCGCCGAGCAGCACGGGCAGCGTCTGCGACGCAAGCGTCGCGGCGTGGGCGGTGATCGACTCAGCGGTCGTCTCCCGGTCCATCGGGAACACCGGAACGTCCCCGACATCCGCAACGGCGAACTCGTCGAAGTCGACCTGGTCGCCGGTCGACATATTCGTCAACTGCCCCTTGTACGCCGAGAGGTACGCCCACCACCCGCTGGCGTCACGGATCGCGTCCGGGCCGTATCTCGTCCCCGGCCGGTTCGAAACCGCGCCGTCGTAGGGGACGCCGAACACCGCCGCGTCGACGTCGTCCACGTCGCCGACGTCGCGGCGTTCGCTCTTGAGGAAGGTGTCGATCCCGGCGTACGCGAGTTCGACGTCCGATCCGGGGGTTGACTCGTTGAACGCCGCCGCCCGGTCGCGGGGGTCGGTCATGCCGTTGCCTCCTCGGTGGTAGTCGCGGGTTCGTGCGGGACTGTCGTCGAGGTGAGTGGCTCAAAATGCGGCAAGGATATGCCATCGTGACTGGCGCCCTGGGTGATAAGCGTTACCTGTGGACATTGGACCGACGTCAACGCCCGCCCGCGCCCGTGTGACGGCCATCTCCGGAAATCAGCGGTCGTTGCCATCTCCGGAAATCAGCGGTCGTTGCAGCTCTGGACGCCCAGCCGCCGGAACCTCCCGGGGCAAGTCTCAAGACGATAGTTGCCCTAAATACTAGTGACAGGACCCGAGCCGACACACTGTCGCGCTCATCCTGTTGTCTCCAGTCAGCGGTCGGGCGCTGCCCACCGCCCGCCCGCCTCGACCGTTTTCGCATCCGTAGCGGCGCGACCCTCGGTTCACCGGACGACTGTCACCGGAACGGGCGACTGGTGGGCGACCTTCTTTGCGATGTTACCGACGAACAGCCGATCGGTCAACGATCCGCTGTGGCTCCCGATCACCACCGCGTCGAAGTCGTCGGCCCAGTTCAGGATCACCCGCGCGGGGTGGCCCATCCCGATCTCGGTGGCAATGTCGGCTCCGTGCTCGGCCGCAGCGTCTCTGGCCTGATCGAACACGGCCTCGGCGCTTGCCTCTGCTGCCTCGCTGGTGTCGCCTTCGAGCGCCAGCCCCGCCGCCGCACCCCCCATCAGCGAGGGAGTACCCGCGACGTTCAGCACAGTGATTTCGGCGTTGGGATGGTTCTCGAGGGCGTAGTCGAGGGCCCGCCCGGCCATCTCCGAGTCGTCCATCGGTACGAGAAGCTGTGCGATCACATACCATAGACGATCCGGGGGGTGATTAAACCGGCCGGTCGTGTAGTGGGGACGCCTCCCCGTCGCGACCGCCGCGACGCGCCCCGATCAGTCGTCGGCGAGCGGAGGCGCCGGGTCCGGTTTCCGTTCGGGCTCCGCCGCGGGCGACATCGGCGTCCACTCCAGGTCGCCGGCGTAGTGGAACGCGCGGTGGTCGCGCTCCGGATCGACGACGGTCAGCGCGAGCCAGCGGTTGTCCAGGAGGGTTGCCACCCCGTCGTGATCGGCCAGGATCTCCGTCACGCGGTCGGTCGGGGCGTGGACAACCGTCGAGAGCCGGAGCGGCTGGTGGTAGGGGGTCCCGTCGGCGCTCATCACGGACTGCAGCGGGAGGCCGGTCAGCAGGTCGCCGCCGTTGCCCTGGTAGACGCCCACGTTGCCGACGGGGTTCTGTGTCACCTTCGACCCGCTGCCGTAGACCGCGGTGTCGACCGTTGCGAAGTAGTACTGGGCGTTGATCCACTGGGTGACCACCATCGGCCCCATGAGGATGGCTTCGAGCGCGTCGCCCTCGGGGTCGGTCCGCCAGTCGTAAGAGTGGAGGAACGCCCGGAGTAGCTGTGGACGATCCCGCTGAAGAAGGTAACTGTCGCCCACATCACGGCTGTCAGGCCGTCGACAACCACGAGCCCCGGAACTCCCCACGAGGCGTCGGCGGCGAACCGGGCGGCAAACACGCCGAGGCTCGTGACCCAGAGGAGCCACGCGAGTCGCGTGAGCGCCCACGGGACCCGGGCGTCCGTGGGTGTCGGTGTCGGAAGCGGTCCTACTGTCGCTGTGCCGTGTTGCTCTGTCGTCGTCTCGTGTTGCCCTGTCATCGTTCGTCCCGTCTACGACCGACACCTGCGACGGCCGACCTCGAGCATCGCGGTGACAGTCGTCGGTCGTCTCTACCGATTGTACGAACGATATCGTTATCAAATCTGTCTGAATTACCAGAACGTTCGAAAAATACGTATTATAGAACATAATGGTTATCGAGGCGGGATGGCCGGAACCCGACGAGTGTAGAAACGCTCATCAACACGGGCGTTCGGTCTTCGGTATGGAAGAGGTAGCGGGAACCATCCTTGTCGGGGACTCGTTCGATCCCGTCTCCGGACGCGTCGTCGTCGAGGATGGACGGATCGCTGCGGTAGAGGAAACCGACACGGGGTCGACCGACATTGTGGTCCCGGCGTTCGTCAACGCGCACACGCACCTCGGCGACTCCGTCGCGAAGGAAGCCGGCGTCGGTCTCTCCCTCGACGACGCGGTCGCGCCGCCGAACAGCCTGAAGCACCGGCGGCTGGCCGCCGCCGACAGGGAGGAGTCGGTAACGGCGATGCGCCGGACGCTTCGATTTATGCACCGGACCGGCACGACGCGGTGTCTGGACTTCCGGGAGTCGGGGCCGGCCGGTGCGCGCGCGCTCAGGGAGGCCGGACAGTCGGTCGCAGTCGACCCGTTCATTTTCGGAAGCGGCGACGCCTCGGTACTCGATGTCGCCGACGGCTACGGTGCCAGCGGCGCGAACGACGACAGCTTCGCCGACGAGCGCGCCGCCGCAGCCGAGCGCGACGTCCCCTTTGCCATCCACGCCGGCGAACCCGACGCGACCGACATCTACCCCGCCTTGGATCTGGATCCCGACCTGCTCGTCCACATGATCCACGCCGGAGCCGACCACCTCGACCGGGTCACAGGTCAGGACGTACCGGTCGCGGTCTGCCCCCGGGCGAACACGGTCCTCGGGGTCGGGAAACCGCCGATCCGCGAACTGCTCGATCACACGACTGTCGCGCTCGGCACCGATAACGTGATGCTGAACGCCCCCTCGATGTTCCGGGAGATGGCGTACACGGCCAAACACTTCGACGTGACCGCTCGGGAGGTACTGGGGATGGCGACGCGGGCCGGCGCCGAGGCGGTCGGGCTCGACTGCGGCGCCATCGCCCCCGGCAAGCGGGCGGAACTTCTCGTCATCGACGGCGACTCCGACAACCTCGCCGGCACCGAGGATCCGGTCCGGGCGGTGGTCCGGCGCGCGACCGGGCTGGACGTCGAGCGGGTCGTGAGTTAGGGATCGGCGCCGGGACCGAACCGCCCGAACGGCGTGGTCTCGTGGCTCCGGACCAACACCTCGTCGGCCACGGTGAGTCCCATCTCCAGCAGTTCCTGTGCGACCGGCGTGATGTCGCTGTCGGACTCGCCGACTACCGTTACGAGAAGGTTCTGCTCGCCGGTGACCAGTTCCTGGACCGAGACAACCCCGTCGATCGCGAGGATTTCGGGGATCCGGTCGCCGCGGTCGGGGATCGACGCGGTGCAGAACAGGAGCATCCGGAGTGGGTAGCCCGACTGCTGGTAGTCCACCGCCGCGCTGTAGCCCTTGATGACCCCCTCGGACTCGAGCCGCTGGATCCGCTTGCGGACGGTGCTGCTAGAGGTTCCGGTCCGCTCGGCGATGTCTCCCGACGAGATGTTCCTGGCGTCCTCCTGGAGCGCGTAGAGGATCGCCTCGTCGACGTCGTCGGTGGCGTTATCGGTCATGGCGTGTAATCGACCACAGAGCCACTTTATCTTCTGCCCCGCGATATCGACGCCCGCGTTGCGCCCACGCTCCGATCAGGTTCCGCCGACAGTATCAGATACCCCTGACTGTCCCGATGACGCCGAGTGACTCCAGTGTCATCCACACCAAAAACAGCACGTAGAGCCCGAGAAACCCGTACGCCTCGGAGTCGCTCAACTCCAGGTCCGTGCGGGTGAAGACGACGAACACGAGCGTGGCGAGTCCGAGAAACCCCATCGTCGGAACCGCCACCAGGAAGTTGATCGTCGCCGACCCCGCCAGCAGGACCCCGACAGGGATCGCGACCAGGAGGTTGAAGATGTTGCTGCCGAGGACGTTCGTCAAACTCGTGACGCTGTCGTTTTCCTTTGCGGCGCGGACGCTGACGAACGCGTCCGGGAGGCTCGTCGCGGCGGCGATCACGGTGAGGCCCCACAGGAAACTCGGCGTTCCGAAGGTCTCCCCGAGCGAGAGGACAGCACGGACGATGCCCTCGACGCCGACCGCGATCACGAGCAGCGCTACGGCCAGGAGTCCCCACTCGCGGAGCGGGCTGATGTCGGGAGCGGTGTCGACGACGTGGTCGCTGGCGTCCTGCTGGTGGAGGAAGAGGTAGACCGCATACGTTGCAAGCGGGAGCAGTGCTAGTCCGGGCGTCAGGATCGCTGCGGTGTTCGTTCCCCCCGGAACGTACGTCGCTCCGAGCGCGAAGACGACAAAAATCAACAGCACGCTGATGACGTAGAACTGCGCGTCCCGGTGGACGAGGCTGCGACTCGCGTCCAGAGTCTCGCTGAACAGGGCCGAGAGCCCGGGGATCACGAGCAGGTTGAAGATCGCGCTCCCGACGATCGCGCCGACGCCCAAGGAGAATTCGCCGTGGACGACCGTGCTGATGACGACCGAACTGAGTTCCGGGAAGCTGGAGCCGACAGCGACAACGACCGCGCCGTGGACCGCCACCGGCAGGCCGTAGTACCTGCTGAGCCGCCGGGCCACCCGATCGAAGTACTCGCTGCCCTTCCAGATGACAAGGGTCGCAACGGCGGCGAGGGCAACGGATCCGGCGACTCCGGGCATCAACTGTACTCTCTCCGAGTCCCGCAAAGACGTGTCGCCTCCGGTCCACCTCCGCCACCGCCGCACGAGGGGGCCCACAAAAAAGGTAAGTTCTACCAGCCCGATACTGGGGGCATGGATATCACGGAAAACGTCGGCGGCCGTGATCGCCTCGTACGTGCAGCACTCGCCGCCGTTCTGACGCTACTCACAGTGCGTCTTCTCCGGTCGGGCCGGCGAACCCTCGGAGCCGTTACCGTCCTC